>OCVV011143613.1_pt1 | contig 14511 bp, 31 predicted proteins | sample 1539721 | NCBI WGS metagenome assembly OCVV01 (sample SAMN02144230, study PRJEB22623) | gut metagenome | biome: sheep rumen | host: Ovis aries | place: New Zealand
CTCAATGAACGTATACCATTGGCCATCCTCTGCTGCGGCGGTACATACTTTTTCAATGTATGCGCGTTCCATACCTAGGGGGTTGGTAGAGCTCCATTTTGAAATACCTGCTCTGGTAAGGCGGGCTAGGTCTTGTACTTTCAAATTACATCTTCCTCCCTTTCTTTTCTAAAAAAATTATAACTGAAATTGTGAAAAAAGTCAAATAGTTGGGTTATGGGTGGTACATCGGGAATACTAAAAGAAGGAAAGAAAAAAGTTAAAAATGGTGGCAGGGTCAATTTTTGACTATATGGGTAAGGAGGGGAGGGTAGTAAAATGTCCGTGGGATAAGGAGAAGTGGATAATATGTGGGTTTGCGACCACAAATTTCAACTTCTGTCAAGTTTTTTCCTGGAGGAAATTGTAGCAGATTCATTTTTTGAATACATTTTTTTTTGTTTAAAATAACTGGCCTGCATAATTTTCACTACCTGTCAAGTATTTGACTTTTGAGTTTTTGATAAGTTACTTATTTAAGTTTAATAATTGGTTACTGGACTTGGTACTGGCGGACGCTGCGCGTCCGCTAATTAATAATTTAATTAAATAGCTCGCTTCGCTCGCTATTTAATTAAATTATTAATTATATATATAAATTATATATATAATAAAAAGTGTATATTTTTTTGGCTACCTTATATGGGGGGGGGGAGGTAGCCAAAAAAATATACAGATTTTTTTCTAAAAAATATTTTTATTTTAATAATAAAATATAGAATATAATGTTATACTTTTTTACAATTTAAATGAGAAAAAAAGTTATATGCTTGACTTTCTTCAAAAAATCGGCTATAATTAAAAAAACAGGAGGATTATTATTATGGCAACTACTGTTACTGATTTACAAATAACAAATCAATTAACTTTTCGCCGCGGCACCTATAATATTATTGACTGCGGCGTTCGTACAGGCAAAACTTATTGGGCAGTAAATAATCTATAGCAATTCACGCGCGATGGTAAGCTGAACCGCATACTGTTCCTAACTGATACCACAGCTCTTAAGGAGCAGATTATCACGGAGTATGACAACTGTGTGGATGCGGATATGATGTGGGAGAATCCCAGCTCCTGGGGCGAGCACCCCGAGAAGATAGGGGTTATGTGCTATTAGGCATTAGGTGCTCGGGCCACGCGGCAAGAGCTTGATTTCCTAGATTACATTGACGTGATCTGCTGGGACGAGTGCGATAGTATTTTTAACTTTGCGACCCAAGCCTTTGCGAAAGCGAGGAAGACAGACTTTGCGCGAAAAACCTTAACCAATGGGGAAGTGCTAGCTGTGATCCAGCGTTATTCTACAAAGAAGGAATATATGCCGCTGATCCTTTTGGGCGCGTGGGAGGCTCTGATCCTAGAGGGGCGTATTATGTGTATTGGCCTGTCTGCTACACCTGAACGTTCGCGCGCGTTCTACCATTCTCTTGTTACAGCTAGCAATGAAGGTAAACTGGAGATGGCGTATAGGATCGCGGAGGATATTTACTTCTACAATCTGGCTGATCACGTGAAGCACCTTGAGCCGCGCGAAGGCCACGGCTATTGGTGCTACTCGCCTTACATCGGGCCTAATCAGGGTATTGTTGAGCTGGCGAAGTAGAATGGTTTTAATGCGATCGAGTTACACTCTCCAAACAACACTGATAAGCCAATGACAGAAGAGCAGATGAACGTTTATAACACGATCGTTACAACTGGTATGGTTCCGCTTGGGTACGACTTTGTTGTAGTAAACAAGGCGCTCGAGCGTGGGATCACGATCCGTGATCGTAGATTCGATAACGTGATCATTGACTCGTATGACGAGACGGAGCGCACGCAAGCAGCTCGTTAGACATTCACCTACCAGCGGCATCTCAAGGCTTTTGCGCCCGAAGTACCACAGGAATATCTGCGCACGTGGCTCACGATGGACAAGTGTCGGGAACTTGCGGAATATATGTAGGTGCCCGAACTGGACAAGGAAAACAAACACAGCACGCGCGTAATGACGTGGAACAGCTTGAAGGAGTGCCTGCCTACAATTGGTTACACTGTGGAGGAGAAGAAAAAGAGGATTGACGGAAAGCTGAAACAGTGTTATTACATTGACGGCGAGTGGCACGATGTTGTGCTTGCGGATAATAATTTCCTCAAGTTAGTTGAGGCAAAGATGACGGAGCCAGAGGAAGTAGCGGAGCAGTAATGCTTCGCTCTTTTTTTGATCCAGCAGTTCCCTGCGCGATTGCCAAAATTTTCCAGCTGGCCCGCACGCAGCTCCTGGCCCAGCTCCTGCGGAGTCGCAGCTTATTTGGCGGGCCCGTTTTTTAAATATATATTTTTTTAATATATATACTTCCCCATTATATTATATCCGAGATTTTTCCAGCTGTCAAATACTTGACTCGCCCAGCTCCCAGCTGGCCCGACCCAGCTTGCCCAGCTCCGCCCAGCTCCCAGCTTCTTCCAGCTCCCTGGTAATTTTTTCCAGCTTGCGGGCCGGCCTGATCCAGCTCCTGTTCCAGCTCCCAGCTCCCGACGCAGCTTATTGGCGCCCCGCGGTATATAAGGGGCGCGCGGCTGGTAAAATCTGACAGAGCGGGCCTGGTAAAAATTGGCAAATAAAAAAAAGCCCCTTGACAAGGGGCGGGATCTGTGGTATAATGGGGGAGGGAGGTTGTATGGGCGGGCCGGCCCGACTGTCGACACATTTTTTAAAATACCTCTTGACAAAACTGTTATAGTATGGTATAATAAGGCTGTTGAAAGACAAAGGAGGACACCACAATGGAGACCAGTTACATCTACTTCGGAACTTTCTACGATGGACACACTTGGAAGAATTTCACCCAGATGAAGAAGCGGGTTGTGCGCTATGGTCGTGAAAGGAATGCCACCATTAAAATTGGTGAGACTTCCAACATCAAGCATCGCAAGAATACGGTAGATACGCCCATCACTCTGTATGTTGAGTTCGTGGGTACGAAGGCAGACAGGCTCTTCATTGAAGCCTATGTGCGTTCTCTGTACGAGGCCAACTGCAATATGTCTCACTGTGGTAATGACCACTTCCGTTGTATGAATGTCAATACTTTGAAGGGTGCGCGCAACAAGTTCTTTACCTATGTTGCTATTGCCTTTGAAGCCCTCCAATCCATCAATGGTCGTCAGTATGAATGGGCTTGCAAGTCTATGGGCTAAGACTGGCCGGCCCGAAACGGGAACATTAGTTCCCGTGGGCGCGACTGACAGAAACGTCTATGAGTTTGTAAATGCGCTCCATATCAAACTCACAGCCACATTTATTACAATGGCAACGCCATTGCTGCCAGGCTTCTTCGCCGTTGAAGTCCTCTTCATAGTCTACGCAGTCGTAGTCCTCGGAGCCGCACACGGGGCAAGCCTCTTTGTCGAAGTTCTTACTCATTTTCCTGACCCTCCTTCTCGCGCCGCGCCTTGTCGCGGGCGACCTTCTCGGCCTTTGCGCGTGCCTTTTCCTCACGCGCCGCGACCTTCTCCTGATGCTCCGCAATCTCCTGCGCCATCAGTTCCCGCGCGGTCAAGTCCTCGCGCTCCTCCGCAACAATGACGCCCACGCGGCAATAGCGCTCCACGCCATTCTTATCGACAAGAATACAGCCATACTGGCGGTCATTGATTTTGACAAGGAAATCGCTGTCAAAGTCGTCAAACAGGGCAGTAAACACACGGTCACGCAGATCCTGATCAACGGTCGCACGATTGAACTTCTCCATCTTGAATCCTTCCTTTCTGTCCTCTCTGGGAACGATGTTATTATAGCATATGGTGGGCAATTTGTCAATGGGTATTTTTCCAGATAGCCCACGCCTTTGCGTAGTAGAAAGGCTTTTCGTGATATTTGTCATACTTACCACTAAAAGTCTCGCACACCTGATAGAAGGTGTCCTGATACATAACGTGGCAATGCCGACACAGGAAACGGATGAGAGCATTGATGAGAGTAGTCATATTTTTCCCTCCTTTGCGAGACTATTATAGCATATAATATTGAGTTAGTCAAGCCTAACTTTTGCGGGCCGGCCAGAGTGCGGCTTACCGCCGCACAATGCCGAGATCCTCATAGACCGCCCGCACGAACTCCGCGACCTCTTCGCTCGTCCAGTCCATACGGTAAATCCAGCGGGGGACTTCCTTCTCAATTTCTTCCCTGCCGAAGTAGGTCAGCATATTGATATGGATGGTGACCTTCTCCTGCTCCACGCGGGTGAAGGGGAGCTTGTTGAAGAAAGCACTGTCGTCATTATCACGCGCCATAATGGAGATGCTCTGGCCATTAAGGCCACAGCTTTCGGCCGTGAACGTGTCGCCCTTGTCAAGCATCATACCGATATGGGACAGGAGCTCCAGCCGATAGCGAAGCTGATTCAGGGGCTTGTCAGAGGTGAAGTAGTAGATGTAGGTAGTGAAGTACTTGGAGTTGCGGTCGTGGAGCATAGCGGGGGTAATCTTCATAGCGGTTGCCTTTCTGGTTTGGGAGGTTGCCTTCCTCTTCTTGACACGCTTATTATAGCGCATTGTGGGTTGCTTGTCAAGGGGTTTTTGAAAGTTTTTTGCGGGGCCGGCGCGAAGGGTAGTTTCCTACCCTTAATAGATGCGCGTCAGCGTGATAGTTTCGCCTACCTCAGTGAGATAGAAGCCAATCTCGGACTTATCACACTTGAACACCTGCGCGATGTCCCCAAAGTCGTGGTTCTCACGGCACGAATTGAACAGCGCCTTATAGTCCATATCATCTTCATAGCGGTCGTCATTAGTCCACGCGAAACACAGCTTCAGCAGTTCACGGTCCAGTTCGCGTTCATCTTCAATGAAATGGGAGTTTCCTTCGGTGTCGAACAGAATGTACATATTAGCATCCTCTCTGGTTTTTAGGACTGTCCTTGTCCTCTTTTCGACCTTATTATAGCATATGGATTAGGGTTAGTCAAGACTAATTTGCTGGCCGGCCCGAAGAGGCTTACACCTCTTCGTCAAGCATACGCCCCAGAATCTCGATGGCCTCCTGAACCTGTTTGTAGTAGGAGTCGCTCCGCGCTTCTTTCACGCCGAACTCGCTCTCCATATCGTACAGTGTATCACTCATTATGTTACAAGCGACAATAAGCGCGGTTTTTTTAGTCATTATCATCATACCTCTCATCATCCAGTTCGTGAGCAAGCTGAGTAAGCTGTTTAGTCAATTCCTCAATACACAAGCGGGCGAACTTTTTTGCGGTGACGCCCCAGTCTTGGCATTGATAGGCATCAAGGAAAGTTTCGTTGAAGTTTTCAGCCATAGCTTCAACTTGTTGTCGCAATGCGGTTTTCTTACTCATCGCTGTTATCCTCCATCGTATCTTCATAGCCATACACATCGCCCGCCCAACGGATTTCATCTTCCGCGAAATCCGTAGGCGCATCGGGGTCAACGGTGTCGGCGTTCTGCCAGTCAAACCAACTATCCCAGAACGCGCGCCAGTCCTCGCAATCCTCCATCGGGTCATCAATGTGGCATACGCCGCACTGGTCGCAATAGGGGCAATCGCCGTAGGCGTTCACGGGGCAGAAGGTGGTGTCGCCATTGTAGGTACCGCGCTCCGCATCTCTCATCTTATTACTTCCTTTCTTCCCTCATCGGGCAAGCCCATTATAGCATACCTATGTGGGGTTGTCAAGTACTTTTTGAAAATCTTTTTCGGGCCGGCCGTCAGTCGCGCCAGTAGTCCAGAATGGTTTTGCCTGTCTGGTTGTCCCAAATCTTTACACCGATCACATCGCGATCAGCGAGGTAGATACCCGCGGCGGACAGAGCTGCGCGGAAATCATCAGTACGTTCAGTCTTTGTGGTAATGTTATCGTAGATAGTCAACAGCGTGTACTTCATTATTATTCCTCCTCGTTCCAGTTCGCGATCACCCAACCGCCGATCAGCCCGACAAAAGTCAGGATGACAAGGGGGTGCCAGAAGATTCCCCAAACCATACCCGCGAACGTGGCGACAGTGCTCAAACCAATACCCATCTTCTTCATTAGGTATCCCACCTTTCGAGACTATTGTATCATACTTGTGATGTTTTGTCAAGAGGTAATTTGCGGCCGGCCCGTTAGCTGTGCCTAACCCGCTTGGAAAAGAAAAGCCGCATTAAGCGGCGTTGGTACCCCACACGGGACTCGAACCCGCAACCCACTGATTAAGAGTCAGTTGCGCTACCATTGCGCCAATGGGGCAAAGTGGTGGGCGGGGGTGGATTTGAACCACCGAAGCTATCGCGACAGATTTACAGTCTGTTCCCTTTGACCACTCGGGAACCCGCCCACGGAGGGGGAAGGGCTTGCGCCCTATCCCTTACAGGGTGTAGGTGCGAACCTTGCCATCACCCTTGTCAACCGCCCACAGATGGGACAGACCGTAGACAAGCTGACCGAAGGTGAAGCCATCGGGCACCTTGTCCTGAACGTCCTCCCAAATCTCGGAAGCGGTCAGCGGCACGCCCGCGGTGGCGAGGGTATCCTTCACCACGTTGAAGGCAGTCTCGTAGACAGCGTTCCGCTCAGTCGCCTTCTGGGCGTTCTTCTCGGCGGCCTTCTGCGCCTTCGCCAGCTCGGCCTTCAGCTCCTCCACGATCTCAGGGGCGTTCACGGTGTTGATGAGGGTCTGGAGAGTAGTGATAGTCATAGGGCAATCCTTCCTTTCTGGTTTTTGTAGGGTGTCCTTCCCTTTGGTACGTCTTGAGTATACCACAGTTTGTTGGGTTTGTCAAGACTTTTTTGAAACTTTTTTGTCGGGGATGGAGGGAGTCGGTACCCTACTCTCTCCCCCTGACACCTACTATTATACCGAATTTTCGACAAAAGTCAAGTAGTTTAGAAAAATTTTTTTTAGTTATGTAGTCATAACTAACTTGCGGGCCGGCCCGTTAATCGGCCCAGTAGTAGTCGACGGTCGTGCCAGTGATGGCGTTGATGATGTAGACATCCGCGTGCTTGGTGTTGCGGATGTGCTGAGCCATACGCGCCGCCAGATACAGAGTGAGGAAGAGGTGGTTGTAGGTGAAGGTGTAGAGGTGGCCGCCGATGAACACGTCATACTCGATCTTGAACATTTTCATTCCTCCTTCATTTGACATCTTGATTATAGCATACCTTTTTAGGTTTGTCAAGAGTTTTTTTGCCGGCCGAAAAATGGGCATCAAAGTGCCCATCTCTCTTCGATGTCATCGGGGTCAAGTTCCGCGGCGCGCTCCATACGCTTGTGGCGGCGCACACACTCCGCGAAAATCTGTGCTTCGATGGAAACATCTTCCAAACCCGTGTGGCTCTCGATGAAGTCGTTGTTATGGGTAAGAAAGCGCCAAATAATCTCGGCGGTCTTGCGAACCTGGGGGGTGGGGTGCTTGGTCATGTAGCCATTTTCTACGCAAAACTGCCGATAGGAGGACAATTTACAAATGGTATCATTTGCCATCTTCATAGTATCCCACACTTCCATACCATAGGGCAGAAAATAACGCTTTTTGCTTTTGGTCTGATAGCGCATAGTCGTATTAAGCACGCGCACATCAAACCGCGCATTGTGGGCAATCACCGCCCGAACGTCCCAACGGGCGCAAGCGTCACGGAACCGCCGCCACATTTCCCACGTGTTGACAAGTTCCCGCTTGCCCTCCCAAATATCCTGCCAGTACTGGGGAATTTTCTCCGCAAAGTACGCCTGCGCCATAATCTCGGGCATATCCACGAACACATCGCGATTCACGAGAGAGGTAGATTCGTACACATTACCGTCACAGTCCACAATCTGCCAACCGAGGTCATAGACCTGCGCGGAATGGGTAGAAAGCTGACCGTTTTCCTTGGGGGTGTTGGCGGTTTCGCTATCAAAGACGAGGAAGAAATCACGCATTTTTCGGGATGTCCTTTCTGGTTTGTGGTGTTGTCCTTCACCTTTCATAACTGATTATATCACGGGGGAGGGGGCTTGTCAAGGGTTTTTTGAAAGTTTTTTAAGGGGCAATAAAGGGCACATTTCGCGGCCGGCCCGCGTTAGTTATAACTAACACAAGGGCAAAAGAAAAGGGCGCCGAAGCGCCCTTTACCGCAGAGAGTAGGTGCTACCCTCCTTGACGATGACATCGCCCCACAGGCGGGTCATACCATACACCATCTTGCCCTTGGTGAAACCATCGGGCAGAGCGTCAGCGACCTCCTCGTAGAGTTCAGCCGCGGACACGGGAGCACCGATATCCCGCAGAGCGTCCACAACCACGCCCTTGGCCTCCGCGTAAGCCACGGCCTTGGCCTCGGCGTGCTCGGCCTTCACAGCCTGCGCCTTCTCAACGCGGGCAATCTCGGCATCCAGTTCCGCAATCATAGCGGGGTCGGTCGTCAGGGTACGGAGAGCGGTCAGAGTCGTCAGAGTCATCATGGGTCATCCTTCCTTTCTTTTCGTCCGTTCCTCTTGGAACATCTTCATTGTACCACACTTTGTGGGGTTTGTCAAGAGGGAAATTGAGGAACTTTTCTGTCGCGCATACCTAAGCGACTCTTGCGTGTGCTTATACCAAGCGCTTGGATACCCGTGGTAGGGAATCTCAAGGTGTACCAGTCGAGTGGCATTTCCTCGCTTCCCCTCTTGACACTATGGATTATACCATAGTTTGTGGGGTTTGTCAAGAGGTTTCCCAAACTTTTTTTATTTGTTATTTTGGGCTTGCGCGTCCGCAAGTGGGACAGGGGCGGGTACCTCGCGCCCGTTCGCTTTCCCTCTCGACACTATCTATTATACTCAAATTTCGACGAAAGTCAATACCTTGACAGCAAGTTATTTTTTTAACAATGTTAGTGGGGACTAACTCGCGGGCCGGGCCCGAAGCTGATGGGCAATTAAATGCCCATCAGCACGGGGACGATTTCGGCGGGAGTGTGCGCACCCTTGCCCCACGCGGCGCGGTTGTCCTCTTCGTCATCGAACAGAATACCGCCGCCCGTGGCGTTGCGCTTGTTCGTGCCGTAGGCCACGATCTTGATCTCGTCCCATTCCACGGAGGGGAGATGCTTATGAAGCCATAACATCTTGGCAAGGGCAACCTCGCCGTTGTAGAGGTCAGAGCCACCCTTGGAAGTCCACGAGATGATGCCAATCTTGTGGCCGTTGCGCTGTGCCTTGTGGAGGAGCCGCGCAAGGCGGGAGAAGTTCATCATCGGCCGCGCCACGTCATAGGGGCGGGTGCTACCGTTGACCAAATCGGTAAGCCAACCATCCACGCTGTAGAGGTCAGCAATCGTACCATCCATATCGAACCAAATCGTCATATCCTGTCTTTCCTTTCTTCCCCTCTTGGGGTACCTTTATTATAGCAGATACCCCCGTTTTTGTCAAGGGGTTTTAGACAAGAAATCTAACAATCGGTCGCTTGTCTTTCGGGTACCTATGCCAAAGAATGATCCGCATATAGATTGCGTCCCACCAGCGCAAGTCCCGCACAGTCTGTTGCCCCGCCTGATTCTTGATGTATACCATCATTCCAATCACCTTACCTTTCACCGCTATTATAGCACACAAGAGGTGGTTAGTCAAGCCTAACTTTTCGCCCGGCCCGCCAGGGTGGGGAGATTACTCCCCATCCTTGGCCTTGCGCTTGGCTTCGCGTGCGGCGGCATCCCGCGCAATCTTGTCCGCCTTAGCCTTGGCCTTATCGGCCTTTTCCTGCGCCTTGGCTTCCTTCTCGGCCTTCCATTCCTCGGCCACCTCGAAGGGGTCGAAAGCGGGGCTGACCTTGGTGGGCGTGAACGCCTTCGCCTTGATGGTGATTTCAGTCCACACCTCCTGACCCTCGATTTCCTGAAGGACAGCGAAGGACGCATCGCCAAACTGAACAGCGGCGAGTTCCTCGAGAGTCTTGGCGAGAGCGTTGGTCGTGAGAGTACGAGCGGCAAGCTTCTTTTCCATCTGGTTCATTTTTCATACCCCTTTCTTCTTGGTACACCTACATTATACTCAAATTTTGATTTTTGTCAAGAGTTTTTTTCATAGAAATTTTTTCCAGTTAGCGGCAACTAACTGCGGGCCGGCCCGAAAATAAAAAAAGGCGCCCTTCGGCGCGTGGTGCGGCTATCGGGAGTCGAACCCGAACCCTATTGCTAGGACAGGAACCTGAATCCTGCGTGTATTCCAATTTCACCATAGCCGCATGGTGTGGCTATCGGGAGTCGAACCCGAATCCCTTGCGGGACACGCCCCTCAAGCGTGCGTGTATTCCAATTCCACCACAGCCACATAGGGGGTGGGGAGGGCTTGCGCCCTCCCCGTGAGAGGGGGATTACGCCTTGAGGGTGTAGGAGTTGACCTTGCCCTCGTGCTTCTCTACCATATCCTCCCACAGGCGGGTCACGGCGTACTGAAGCTTGCCCTTGGTGAAGCCCTCGGGAACGCTCTCGGAGATAGCGTCCCACAGCTCCGCGATGGTCACGGGAGTCTCGGTGGACAGATTCTCCATCACGATGGCCTTCACGGCATCGTAGCCCTTGAGGTTGGCGTTCCGCTGGGCAACCTTGCGGGCGTCAGCCTGCTCGGCGCGCTCCAGCTCCTTGACCAGCTCGCCCATCACCTCGGCGTTGTCGAAGGAGATGGAGTTCAGGGTGGAGATGACGGTGTTCAGGGTAGAAATCTTCATGGGGTACTTCCTTTCTGGTTTTTTGCTGTTTTCCTTCAGCTGATGTCTTATTATAGCACGGATTTTGGTTGCTGTCAAGTACTTGACAGGATTTTTTTCGTAGACTGGGGAGAGCCGCCGTGGCCTTTGGCAGATTTTGGGGGATGAGTCCCTCTCCCTGTCCCTTTCGGGAGGTCATCCTGTCCTCCCGACACTTGATATTATACTCAAAACCCGATAGAAGTCAAGTAGTTTTTTCAAAAAAAAGATTGACAAGTTTTTGTCAATCTCGCGGGCCGGCCCGTCAGTCCTCGAACTGCCGCGCCTTGTGCTTCGGTGCCTTGCGCCGCTTGTCGGGAATGACACGAGTCACGGGAGAGATGGCACCCCAATTGCTCCGCTGTGCCTTGATGATCTCCACGTTGGTCTTGACCTTCTTCTTGATCTTCATGCGACAATCACCGCCTTCTTGTAGCACTTGACGAGCGCGCCGTGGGTATCAATGACAATCTTGAGGTCGGAGAACTCCAAGGGGTGGGAGATAGTGATGGTAGAACCGTCCGCGAAAATGTACCGATAGAGAGTGATCATGTTATTTCCTCCTCATACAATGAACAGATAGTCGTTATAGCAGTAGGGGCATTTGATGACGGCGGCGTCTTCATCATTGGGAGTTTTGACAAAGCACTTGACTTGCTGGAGACTCCAGAACCAAGTCCCGCCGCACTCCTCGCAAGTGCTCTCTTCAAAGACAATCTCCACGTGGGTCTTGTCGAAGTATTTGCTCATTCGGCTCACCTCACCTTTCATACGCATTATAGCATACAACAGGCAGTTAGTCAAGACTAATTTTCGCGCGGCCGGCCCGACCCGCTTACGCCTGCGGGTCGTTGAGAGTGTTCAAAGCGTAGTCAATGATGACAACGTGACCGTCAATCATACCGAGGTTGCCGTTGTGGAGGTCGTAAACGTGGTCAATAATCCACTCATACACAACGGCGGGAACGTTGCGATACAGCCACACCCTGCCCACACCGCTTGCGCGCGGCATAATCCAGAACTTGCGGCCGCTGACCGTGGTACCCGTGGTTGCCGCGAAGTAGGCACCGAAGCCCTCTTCGCACGCGTAGGCGTAGAACTCTTCTTCTTCCTCGCAACCGCCGTACTCGTTCACGTCATCGCCATAGTTGAACTTGATCACATAGTCGGAGGTGATGAGAGCAATGCGGGTCGCGCCGTGCGCGATCTGGACTGCGCGGTGATGATCCTCGTTGTACTGCGAAACGCGGTTGATAACCTCGTTGACAGTGTACGCGCCAATCAGGTAGGGCGCAATCTCGTGGAGGAAACGGTTAGCGCGGGTGATGTAGTCAGTCATTGTCTTTCGCTCTCCTCTCTCTTGGAACACCTTGATTATAGCACATTTGAAATGCCTTGTCAATAGGTTTGGCGAAACTTTTTTCGGGCCGGCCCGACGTGGGCATTATTCTGCCCACATCGTTTCAAACCGCTTGACGATTTCAAGATGGGTATTAATCCACTCGATGCCCCACATAGTGGCGTCTTTTTCTGCCGCAATGAAGGGATATTCCTCGGGGGTCGCGGCGTCCACGGCGCGCTTGTACTCGCGCAAAGCGGCGTACTTATTGTATTTGCGGCGGGTCATCCAGTGGCCGACCTCGTGGGCGAGAGTCAAAGTGATGGGCGCGATGTTGCGCATAGAGGGGTCAAAAATGTAACACGCCCGCAGGAAGTTGTCATCCTGATCACCGTTGATATCGCTCTCGGCATAGCCGATCATACAATGACCCGTATAGGTAACGCAACACCACTCATCTTCAATGTTGCGGTAGAGTTCCACAGACTCGCCCGTCATCTGGTCACAGAACCATTCCATAAGCCCAATCTTCATCTTCCTCACCTCGCAAGGGTATTATACCATAGCCGCGGGAGTTAGTCAAGCCTAATTTTTTGGCCGGCCCGACCAAGGGGCGCGGTGGCCCCTTGGCGGCGGTGGGATTACGCCTTGCGATAGGTACAAGGCGAACCGTCAATCTTCACAATGCCATCCCACAGGCACCGAGAGAGCGCGTACTGGAGCTTGCCGCGAGAGAAGCCCTCGGGCAGCTCGTCCGCGATGTCCTCGTACAGCTCCGCCACAGTCACGGGCGCGGAGGTCAGCGCAGCCAGCACCACAGCGCCAGCTTCCTCGTACAGGTCGCGGTTCGCCTGAGCCTTCTCCGCGTTGCGGTTCAGCTCCTTCTCCAGCTCCGCCTTGATCTCGTCAAGGTTGGTCACGGGAGTGCCGTTCAGGTAGGAAACGAGAGTCTGGATGGTCGTCTTTTTCATTGAGGTGAGTCCTTTCTGGTTTTTAAGTGTTTTCCTTCACTTGATGTCTTATTATACCACGGATTTTGATTCCTGTCAAGAGGTTTGGGGAACTTTTTTTTCGGGGTCTTGGGTCTCTTGGCTCCCCTCCCCTCCTGACACTATCTATTATAATCAAAATTTGATTTTTGTCAAGTACTTTTTTCAAGTTAGGGGAGACTAACTTTCGGGCCGGCCAGAAAGCTGGGACAGCTCCCAGCTCGCTCACGCGTCGATGACGCTATCGGTGAAGCAGCAGCCTCCACCGATCAAAGCTGCGATGTTGGCAGCTTTGTTGGGATCGTTGTCAGCTCCCCAATACCACAGATCGCCATCCACGATGCGGAAGATAATGAACTTGTAATCATAGGCGTGAAGGGGAATGTTGTGGATGCGGTACATACTGGACACTTCCTTTCCTGTTCTGTGAGCACATTATACACCCGCGGCGGGCGCTTGTCAAGGGGTTTAGGAAAATAATTTTCGGCGGGCCGGCCGGAAAAGCGGGGGTCAAATGACCGCCCGCCGCATAGTCAGTTCGTTGGTCAGTTCCGCGCCGTCAAACTTGACCTGAATCTCTTCACCGTTGATGGAGATGTCACCCGCGACCCAGAAGGGGACGGAATCTTTTACCCATTCCTGACCTTCCATCTCGGTGATGATGCGCTCGAACCGCTCACCCTTGTTGTACCGGTCGTTGGTGTTGAGCAGGTCGGCGGTGCCGAGCAGCTTTGCGGTGCCCGTGGCCACCAGCGCAGCTTTCACTTTCGCGCTCAGCCGCACCCGGATTTTCGCCCAGCCGCCGCGCTTGGAGGAGCAGCGGTCAGCTTTCAGCCACTCGGTGGGGAGGTGGTCAACCCGAACGTGGTAGAGCAGACCATCCAGAATGAAACCGATATCGTAGGCGGTGGCGGCGCTGTGGGTCAGGTACCAATTAAGCATAATGGCGAACATCTTGTTTCCTCCTCTACCGTGGGGTTTCCTTCCCCCATCCGGTGACTACATTATAGCACTTTGACGGCCGGTGTCAAGGGGTTTTTGAAAAAAAGTTTTTTTATTTTTCCTCTTGACAGATTGACTTCCGCGTGCTATAATGACTATGCTGGGAGAGAACCTTTTCCGCCTGGCCGGCCCGATGAATCACGTGCGCGCAGGCCGGCCCGAAAAATGCGGGGATTAATCTCCCCGCATCCACTTGGTCAGCAAGTCCATACCCGCGTGTCCACCGAACTGGTATTCTACAATGCTGTCGTCCGTGACGGTGTTGGGGGTGAAGTTGTCAAACATAATGGTCACCACGAGATCGCCTACTGTCCAATCTTCGACCTCCTCGATCGTCCACACATGACCCACGGCGTCCACCATATAGACCACATCTTCCGCATAGTCCAAGTAACAAATCACGCACACGTGGGGATAGACGTGATCCATATCAGTGGAGGCGCAAGCC
>OCVV011275127.1_pt1 | contig 14510 bp, 9 predicted proteins | sample 1539721 | NCBI WGS metagenome assembly OCVV01 (sample SAMN02144230, study PRJEB22623) | gut metagenome | biome: sheep rumen | host: Ovis aries | place: New Zealand
GTGCAGAACGAAGATATGGCCATCCTCGACGCCGAAATGAACAACGCCCAGCTCCGCCAGGAGGCCGAAAGGCTGATGCACCAGAACCAGAACACCATCCTTATCGGATTCCTGGTAATGTTTGCGATTGCGTTTTTCGCCATCCTGTTCTCCCAGTGGCAGCTGAGACAGAACCTCGACGAAATGAGGCAGAAAAACAACCAGATGCTCCTGGCGCGCCGCGCGTACCAGAAAGCCCTGGACTCCAAGGAAGCCGAGAATTCCTTCCGTATCCAGATGCTCCAAAACCGAACCACGAACATTCTTACCGATTATGAAGATATCCTCAATCTTTAAGAACCACCGCAGCGAGCTCGTCGCCCTGGTGATATTCCTGTCCGGCTCCACCCTCGGTATGCTGGGCCTCATCAATAAAGTGCCCCTGCTGCTGGGTATTCTCGGGATAGTCATCCTGGCTTCAGGCCTGTTCTTCTTCTGCATACGCTACACCTCGGAAAAGGTGTACAAGGAGTACTACAAAGACAGCTACGAGATTGAGCACGAGACTATTGAAGAAGAAATCCTCAAGTCTATGCGCTACCACCGCTACCAGGAAGCCGTCATCGCCCGCTACGAAAGCGCGTGCCGCGACCTCGGCCTCGTGGACGAGCAGAAAGACTGGCTCCTGGACCTTCTGATGGCCGAGAAGAACAAGGTGGACGAGGAACTCAACGCCCAGGGCGGCGGCCACATCTAGGCCCCCTTCGCGGCGGTGCGGCGGGGACGCGCCTGGCGCACTGCCGGCGGCAGGACGGGAGCGGAACCGGAGCGGAATGGGAGCGGAATCGGCCAGATTTCTCCCGAATCCCCCTAATAACAGCAAAACGGGAGAGATCTTCTCAGATTCTCTCCCGCTTTGCTTAAGAGACGATTTAACTATTCATCCCAGTATCCGTAGTACACTGTAATTGAAGTGAGCTGGTTGCGGTTGTTGTACTGCGCACGACTCGTACAAGCCATAGTCACGGTCACGGTTGTGTCGCCATTACCTTCTCCGGTAGAACTTGAATTCCAGCGCGTCTTGGTGGACAAGGTGGAAGTTCCGCTTACATCACCAACCACGGTAACGGTCTGTGCAGATTGGTTATACGCCATATCTATCCTGGTAATACGGCTGTCTTCATAATTAGAAGGAGCGGTAACAGTGAATGACCCGGAATAGTAACTCCAGTTCCAATAACTTAGCGTTCCCATATACTGATACCTGTTGTTGCCAGAGCCTCCCTGTTCAGTATTGTTGAACACTACATTCTGTGGCGCCGTAGTAAAGCTGGGCTCATTTACATTAATGGTCTTCAGGTTAATGGTGTAATTCCCTGTTCGCCAGACTGAAGCAGTGCGGGCTATAGTGGACACGAGGCTGTTGACATAATGCGCGGAAGAAAGGGTCACGCTTGATGTAGAGCCTCCGGTGACGGCCTGCGTCGTCCAAGTGATGCGATGATCGGTCGTTGCTGTACGGGTAGGAGTGTAAATATAGTATCCGCTTGCTTCCGGACCGGAGATTGTTCCGGTGGTAGAGGTCGGGCTGCCTAAGCCGACAGGGAGCAGCTTGACGGGCTGCAGGTCGCTGTCGGAAGAGTCGTAGCTGAATCGATAGTAAACGGTCCTGCCTGCCCTTGCCGAAACACTTGTCATAGTGGTCGTGCCTCCTGCAGTAGTGTAGAATCCGCTGGACGGGAAGGTCTTCGGCACGAAGTGATAACTGGCCGGATTATACTCATCAGCCTCAATCGTCACGGTCGCATCAGCGCCGGTACGGGTAGTGGCGAGGTTGATGATAGGCGTATAGTTGTTTGCAAGGGCGGCCACTGTAGTCGCGGTAGGAGAATACCAGTACCATCCGTTGTGCGGGTCGGAAGAATCGTCGACCACGACAAGACCTGAAGTCGCCGTGGGCCTGACTCCGTCAAATTGGAAATAGACCTTCTCCGGCAGGGGGTCGCTCTCATCCATATGGAAAGTGAACGGCGCCGCCACGCCGGCGTCATTGGAAACTCCGTCGGGAAACATCAAGTTGGTGAAATCCTTGATCTTATAATTACTGAACGAAGAATTTGCAGTATTGAAGTACTCGTTGCTCACGTACACCGCCGAAGCGCTCTCGGCCTTGTTGGTCTTGAAGAAACAAGAGAGAGTGACGGTATTTCCGGACTTGAACTTGTCCGCCTTTGACAGCTTGTCATAGTCCGTCTTGGAGAGGGTGCGGACAAACTGGAAAGAGGTATTGTCGGAATTGATGATGGACTCTCCCGTGACCACGGGCAGGTTGTTGTCCTGCAGGATTTCTTCCGTACGTCCGTTGTCGGGGGTAAGGCTCATAGCCTCCGCCTCAATGTAGAACTTAAGCGGGAACATACTCGCCGGGAGGTTCTTAGGAATAGTGATGCCGACCTCCACCTGCTCGCCTTGCTGCTTGATGACTTTGACCGGATTACAGGAGACGGTCATCGTCTGACGGCTGAGCATCGTGTAGGTGACATTTCTGTAGAGCGTGCTTTCTTCCCGGATCACATCGCCGTTCCCGTCCCTCTGCGCGGGCAGGGTCCCGGAAATCCGAAGATACTGCGAGCGCATATTGGCCGTAGGATTGTCGGTCGTGATGGTTATCGTACGCCACCCCTGGGTGTCGTCGGAATCCGCAACCGTGTAGCTCGTAATGATGTCCGAAGAGACAGACTGCAACGAAATGGTCACGGGATTGGCCTCGGTAGGCGTGCCGGTAGTGTAATTGTTGTTGTGGTCCGGCTCGGTATTGGCGCCCGTATATTTATTTACGTCGGGAATGTACTTGTACTTCAGGATAAGCTCCACCGTCTCTCCGCCGTCTTCATAGGGATATTTGCGGATAAGGGTCTTTGTCATATAAGTGACAAGGATACGGCTCTGGCCGTCGGAAATGTCGGTCAGGGTCTGGGTGGAAATGTCCGCCGACACATCGCCGCTACCCATTGACACAAGCGCATCTTCAGGCGTTTCTGCGCCCGGCTTCAGAATCGAACGGATCTGGATACGGTACTTGAAATTACGGTAGATAGGATAATAATCCTTGTTCTCCATCAAGTCCACCTTGTAGAAATAGTCTCCCGAACTGTCCACTCCGTCATCAGTATCAGGGTCGGTATAATGGCCGTAGATGATAACGACTGTAGGCTCCTGCTCCTCATTGGGCACGGGACGCTCGTAGAGGAAGAAGCTGGAAGACTTCGGAACAGTCGCTGTAGAAGCGGACGGAGTAATGAAATCGGCCTTGCTCGGAACGGTTTTATTGAATTCAGTACCTATAGGAAGGAGGGCCGGATACTGAAGCGTCTCCTTCAAGTCCGTGTAGCTCTTCTCTTCATACTTGTACACGAATCCTCCGTCATAATAAGGCGCGAGCGAGCCCTGCGTGGGCACGTTGACTGCCGCAAAAGACTTGGTCACGAAATTGCTGCCCGCCACGTCTTCGACCACGATCTTCGCAAAGTTCCTGATAAGCGGAATGTCGTTGAAATAGGCCTGGGTCTCATCCGAAATCACGAAAGTACCCGTGCCGGCATACACGGTTTCTCCATTGATGGTCACGGTGTCGGCGTCAATCAGATTGCCGTCGGCATCGCGCTTGGCCTTGATTCCTGGGACGATGAAAGACTGCCAGTACGCTCCCTGCCCGGGCTCACTGAGAAGAGCCGGAATCAATGTGGTTTCCTGGTCGTAGTCCATACGGTCGGGGCCGTTGCCTATAATATGGATGCGGCGCTTGCTGTTCTCGCTGAGGGTCAGCTGCGCGACGAATTCATAGCGGTTGTCGTTGCCGCCCAGCGAGCCGTTCTGCGTGGCAAGCACGGGGATAGCCTGCACATACTCTTTAAGATATGCGGAACTGCCGAACACGGCGATATAAATATTCTGGAGGTCTCCGGCAGGGGTATCGCCAAGGGCCTTCGTAGAGGGAGTAAGCTCCGGAAGGGTCACGCTGAAACGCACCAGAACCTTGCCTTCGGGGCCTCCGTCTTCATCGACTTCCACCTGCGGAGCTGGATTTTCCTGCTCCAGACGAGTGCAGGAGAACAGCAGCGCAGCGGCCAAGAATATGTAGAGCAACTTTTTCATCAAACTAATTATTTTGTGGTCTGGAAGCCTCCCCAGGAGGTCATATGCGAACTGTCCTTATCTTCACCCCAATACCAAACGTCATACACGCAACGAGGCCAGTTCGTACCGTTGTGGATGGTTGCGGCTTCAGCAATAGTTCTGTATTGAACAGACTTATCATTCAGAGGATACACAACGCCGCCGGAACTCCAATAACCGCCTCTGCTGATTTCAGAATCCGGAGTAAACAATTCCGGAATAACGCCTTTCTGCGACAATGTAATCAGATAAAATATCTCTGATTTAGTAGGAAGACGCCATCTGCCGGCCGGATAGCCGTTTTCCTGGTAGGAAGCACATCTTCTTTGGGCCGCTTCATAGCTCATATCACCTGTCTTGCCATAGGAAGAAGCGATTTTAATAGCGGGCGCTATTAAATCTTCCGACTCCTGATTCCCGGGACGATAATTTGCAGATGTGTTCAATCCTGTCAATCCGGAAACGACAGCCGAAGATCCATCAGTACGGGAGTCTCCGATCACATAATCAGAATCGGACGGCAACACCGTGACATAAACCGTATATTGGCGCGGGTTTGTATTGCCTCCGGTATCATCAATATCGCTTCTATTTGCAATCGACCCTATAGAGTTATTGTTGCTATCCCGTGCCGTACTCCCATTCGTATAGGAGTTGACATACACATATCCGTTAGACATCTCGCTCTTGATATACATAGCCGGATACTGCGTAATCTTGACCGACTGCTTGTAGATGTTCTCTTCGACGTGGTCGGCGTGGTAGAGGTTGTAGCGGACTATATACGGAGCGCAGTCAAAGGACTCTCCGGCATTGTAGTCGTTGTTGAGCGCGTGGTAGTACTTCACATAAGTACCCTCCACCTTCAGCCAGTCCTCGCCGCCGTTGAGGGCCTTGCGCTGGGCGGCGCTGTACTCGATATACTTCTGTCCTTGGGCGTAATCAGGATTGCCCGCCGCGGCAACCCGCACCGTACCGCCGCCGTATGAAGTGCCGGCGTTTTGCGTGCCGTAGTATGCTTTCGTGGCGGTGATGTCAAGCTCCGTGCCTCCCTTTACCTTGGTCAGGGCCGCAGGGTGCGAAGAGGTGAAGAGCATATCGACGTCGGGGACGTTGTTGAGTTCATACTCCTTCGGCTCCACGGAAAGGAAGCGCGCCTGGCCGATGACGGCGTGCTTGATGACCACTTCCTTGTCCTGCCACTCGAGCACGTAGTAATGCCCGTCCACCTGGATGGAAGCCTCGTCGGTCTCGCTTCCGAGAATACCAACGTTGAGCTTGAAGCGGTACCAGTTGTTCTGCACGAAGCTGCGCAGGTATGTGGTATCGGCCACGTCAGCCCTGGTATCGTCCGGGATGATGACTTTGTAGTAGAACTGCTTCTGGGTGGCCGTGACGTTGTGGGCGGAATCGTTGCGGCGGCGCCAGGGAAGGATGAGCTTGATGGACGGCTCTATGGTAGGAGACGTCTTGGATGCGTAAGTCCAATGCTGGGGATACACATAAGTCGGGTCCGTGAGCCAGGGGTAATCGGCATACTTCGAATCCGTACTCTTGGTAAAGTTAAGACGGTTGTTCTTGTATGAGAAATACACGGGGCTTTCGGAAGGCTTGCCGGAGAGCGTCGTGTTGCTCACGCCGTTCTCTATATACATATGGATGCCGTTGAGCATAGGCTCCCAGACCTCCTTGTACACGACTTCCTCGTCTTCAACCACCTTTACGCGCGTCACCTGGACGGTATCCTTGATATTGAGCTGCACGGAAATCTTGGACGCAAGCCTGCGAAGCTTGACCAATCCCTTGGCTACCAGACGCTTGTTCTTCTGGATGCCGGTAATCTGAGAAAGGCCGTCCATCACAAAGTCGCTTTGCTTGTGATCAGCGGGCGCGCTGAAATCACAAGATAGCGGCAAAGCCTTCAGACTCGGGACGGACGTGCCGGACAGATTGGTCTCGTCCGCCACAAGGGTCCCGGGATAGTTTGCTACCACATATACCCAGAAAGAAGTATTCGTGCCGGGAGCGAGGGTGCCGCTGACGAACTCATCGGTCGTATAAGTGGTAACGGAGGCATCGCCGTCGGCTTCGCCGGGGGTGAAGCGCTTATGCAGCACGGCATCCTGGCCGGTCTTTCCTTCAGGATAGAAGAATACGTCCAGGGTCGAGAGCAAATTTTCATTCCAATCACTCTCTCCGTCCCGCTCTCCGTTTATTCCGGCCCGCGTCTGAGGGTCAAGGCAGCGAATGTCCAGCACGATTCCTTCTCCGTCCGGGTCTTCCGTACGGATTCCGCTCTCCTGCAGGCAGGAAAGTGGCATCACAAAGAAAAGCGCAAGGGCTAATATGCTTCTAAACTTCTTCATCAGCGTCTGGAGAATATATAGTTACGGTCTTTGTCTATAAGTTCGGCATCACCTTCAATCTCACGGTCATTCGGGAGCACGACGGTAAACGAGAGCTGGATTGTGCGCTCCTGCCCGCCGGTATCGAGGGCGGAAGGACGGACCTCGAAGACCAGGCGGCCGCCGGTAATGGTAATCTCCGAAGGCACGATGTCAAAATAGGCAGGATAGGCTCCTATCTTCTTGATTACAAGTGTCGCGCCCTTAAGAGAGGAAATGGAGAGCTCGCACTGGGCGACAGGGTTTTCAGTGGTAAGATAGACTTTGGTGCCTTCAGGGGAAGGATAGTTGACTTTCAGCTTGCCGTCACCGGGCGTGGTGATGGATTCGGAGTTGAAACTCATCTCGTGCTCGTTGTAATCCCAGGGGAGGGTCTCGCTGACAATCTGAATCGACTTGTCGGTAAACTCGATGTTGAGGTGGACCCTGGTGCCGGCTTTCCACTCACGGAATGGGAAACTGACACGGGCGCTTTCTTCGGCACCGCCGTTGACCCTGAACTTGAGCTCGAGAACCGCATTCCTGGGGTCATAGATAGGGTCGCCGAAAATGTCCTGACCGATAATATCCTGAGGAGCAGCCTGCAAGGCCGTCAGAGGCCAGGTCATATAATACACTCCGGCTCCGGTGCCGCTCATCTTGGCGCCGGAAAACACGTCGTACTTTTCGTCGGGAGCCACAATCTTGCCCGCCATTTTGGAGGCGGAGAAAAAAGGCTTCGAAGCATCGGTCTCAAGGTGGTATTCCGGGGTTATGTTCTCGGAATCCGAAGAGAAGTCGATAGTAGCCCAGCCTTTGTGCAGGAAGAGGTCTGTCCCCTCGTAGAGAGTGTTCAAGCCTGTAATTTCAATGTTGCTGGACGTCGATTTGTTTTCGAAAGTGAGGCTGATGGCAGTGAATAGGTGCTTGCACTGAAGGGCGATGTAGGAGTAGTCGCCTGAAGCGGCATCCCTCTTTATCACCTGCTTGGCAAATACAAAATCATATTGCGGCACGCTCTCAAGCGCCTGGAAGGTATAGGTCGGCGTGGTCAGTATCCGGGTGCTTTCGTCAAACGCAGGGTCGAAACCGAAGAATCCGGAGGTAGAAGTGCCGGACGCGCCGCAGGCCTTGTCGAAATCCAGCCAGCCGAAGAAGCTGTGGGTGCCGCTCTTGGTCCAGCGGTACTCATTGCCGCCCACATAAGGCCAGTACGTTCCGCCGTCGTAGGTTACCACGTCGTCGATGTACTTTACCGTCTGCCCGGGAAGAATGTCGGTCTGGGTGCCGCCGGAAACGATGGTACCCTCAAAATCGGACAGATAGTCGTACACCTTCACCCTGGTACCCACCACGTCAAGCCCGGAAGCTTCCAAGAAGCCTTTCGTCTCCGGAACCACGGAAGGAGCGAAGCACAACTTTTCCCCTTTCGGCAGCTCGTCCCTCTTGCAGGAAGAGGCCAGGGCGAGGAGCAGAAGCGCAAAGGATATGTATTTTATACTACTTTTCATATTGGCAACCCGGAAGGGTATCACCCCCGCCGGGCTAAGGTTTTTAGATGTTGATGACGGTCTCCACACCGATGTTGTCCCAACCGTTGACGGCAGGGTCGAAGGTGATGACGGCGTCGCTCAGATCGGGATCATTGGGATCCACGGGCTGGCCGGGATTGCCGCCGTTGCCTGCACTTGCGGTAGGAGCAATGATGATCTTGTAGGTGATCACGTTGTTGATCTGCCAAGCGGGGAGGGTGGCAAGATAGAGGTCGGCGCTGGTGGTGAAGGTCTCGTTGAGGAAGGCCGCACCATTGCGGGTGGTAGCCACGGTGAGGCCGAGGTTGATCTTCTGCTGGCCGGCTGCAAGAGTCTGGGGCAGCACGAAGAACTCGGAGATGGCCTCATACTGGTTGCCGGGAGTGATGGCGCCGGAGAAAGTGCCGTTCTGGCTGGTGGTGGTGCCGTCGGGAGTCCACACGAAGTTGCCGTCAGCATCGGCGGGCTTGTCCCAGCCGACAATTCCGGTAGCAGGGCTGGAAGCGAGAGTCAGGGCGCAGTTGCCGGCCTTGTAGAAGCCGCTCAGGGATGCGCTGTTGACATTGACAGTCCAGTCGGTGACGGTGCCGTCAGCTTCCTGCTTGTGGTTGTAGGCAAGCTCCACGATGACGCGGACCTTTGCGAGGGCGTGGTGGAACACGGTAGGCACACCGGTGTAACCGTTGATGCCGTCGTCGACCTCATCCACGTTGTCGGTATAACCGACAGCCTTGTCGGCATACATAATGTCGGTCTGGCCGGCCTCCACGTCGATGCCGGTATAGTTGATAGTGGAAGGAGTGATGGCGATGCCGCTCATTCCGTAAGGATAGTAGCAAAGGAAGTCAACGGTGGCGTTCTTCGGCCAGTAGTAGGTGGTGGAAGGCTTCCACTCGGAAGTGGAGGCGTTGAAGGACACCTTCTCGTTGTCCATAAAGTAAGCGCCGACGGTTCCGGCTGCCCAAGCGTAGGCGCCGAAGGTCTCGGTGGTGGGGAACACGGTCCCGTCAATGCCGATTTTGGTCAGGCTGGAAACGGTCTGGAAGCTGATTTCATTCCGGCCTCCGTAAGTGTTGACCTGCACCTTTGTGCAGGAAACTGCGAAGATAGCTGCGAAGGCAGCGATTGCAAGGAGTTTTTTCATAACTTTATAACTTTACTAATTAACTTTCTACAGATTGACGTCGGCATTCACGGTCACGTTCTCCCAGTCTGCCACGGCAGGGTCGAAGTAGATGGCCACGGGCTCATCGACCGAAGGACCGCTGGTGCTGGGTGAGAGGGTGAACTTATATGTGATGTTCTGGTTGATGCCCCAGGAGGAGAGGGAACCGCCGGCGAGAAGTGCGGGCACGTCGATGCCGGTCTCGGTCAGGATGAGATGCTCGCCGGTGCCGTCGTTCTGGTCGCGGTAGGTCTTGATGTTGACGTTGAGAGTGACGCCCTGGCCCTCGTTGAGAGCCTGAGGAAGCACCAGAATATTGGAATCGAGGTTCTGAGGTATCTCGGAAAGGGCGGAAAGACCGCTGACATTGAGAGCAAGGTCAGTGGTGCTGGAGCCGTCGTTAGACCAGATATTGGAGGCGGGCTTTGCCCAGGTGCCGTCGGGGTTGAGCGTGAGGTCAAGGGTACCTGTGGTACGTACACCCGTCACGACGACGCTGTTGACGGTGATTTCCCAGCGGGTCTTGTCGCCGGTGGGGGCCGTTTTCTCCAGGTACGAAGCGGAAATCTGGAAGCTCACCTTGGCAAGGGCGTGGTGGAAAAGGGTGGGCACGCCATTATAATAATAGGTATTGCTGTTGGCGGTCAGGCCGGTCACCTTGTCGGCGTACATCACGTCCACTCCGGGGTACGCATTCACGTCCCAGGCCGGATAACTGATGCCGGTCTCCGTGACCACGGGCTTCGGCGCATTGGTGCCGTCGGCGGTATAGGGAGAGTAGCAGATGAAATCCAGCTTACCGGACTTGGGCCAGTAGTAGGTGGTCCCGGAAGGAGCCCACTGGTTGGTGGCGGAGACGTAAGCGACCTCCTGGTTGGTCATAAAGTCTGCGTTGTCGGCCGCGCTGACGCCCTTGAACCAGGCGTAGGCACCGAAAGGCACGGAGGAGTACTCGTCCTTGTAGTCGGTGTTGGCCTTGCTGAGCACGCTGTGGCGGGCCACCTGGAAAGTAATTTCGCGCCGGGGCTCGCTGGTCTCGGTCTTGGTGCAGGCGGCGGCCGCTACGAGGGCCGCAATTGCGATGAAGACAAATTTTTTCATAATAAATACTCGTTTCTGGCACCCGAGGGCAGGGTCAGCCGCCCCCGGGCAATATATAATATGCATTATGAAATTAACAAACTGTCAAAATCATTAAAGCTGGATGGTAGCGGTAGTATCCACGACAGTCCAGTCTGCAACGGCAGGGTCGAAGGTGATGATAACATCGTTGGGATTATCGTTGTTGTTCGGGTCGGCAATTGCCGTCGGCTTGATGTTGATGGTGTAAACGATGTTCTCGTTCATCTGCCAGGCCTTCAGGCTGGAGATGTCCATAATGTCAATCGTGGGATTGAAATCTTCGTTGATTTCCTTTCCGTTGGAGAGGGTGGTCTTGATGTGGACGGTGAGCTTGAGCTGCTGGGTGCCAGCTGCGAGGACCTGGGGCATCACATAACCGGAGGCGGCAGCAAGATCCTGAGCAGCAGTGGTCAGGATGACGCCGCTGGGATATGTGGTGGCATCGATAAGCTCCTGCTCTGCGGATGCTCCGGTCAGGTTGGTCCACACATTGTAGTCGTTGGTGCCGACGGTGGTCACGGGCTTGTCCCAGCTCTTGCCGTCTGCATTGAGGGCGAGGGTGCAGTCGCCGGTGGTCTTGAAACCGCCGATCTTGGCACTGGTCACCTTCACTTCCCATTCAGTCTTGGTGTTGGTGGTAGGGTCGGTGAACTCGACGAAGTTGGCCTTGATCTTGAAGCTGAGCTTGGCAAGGGCGTGGCGGAACACGGTGGGGACTCCGCTGTATCCGGAATCGGCAGTGTCGCTGTCGGTAACTTCGTTGACGTTGGAGGAGCAGGTAGCACGGTCGGCATACATAATGTCGGTGGAGCCGGCAGTGTAACCGGTGTAGGTAATGCTGTTCTTCGTCACTGCAGGGTTGGTGCCGGCAGTATCGGAAGTGCCCTTGAACGGGGAGTAGGAAATGAAGGAGATGGAACCGGTCTTGGGCCAGTAGAAGGTGTGGTCGATGGTCTTCCACACGCCGCCGGAGAGGTCAACCTTCTCGTTGACCATAAAGTCGTCGGTGTTGTTGAACCAGGCATAGGTACCGAAAGCTCCGTTCTCATACTTGACGCCGGTAGCCTTGGTCAGGCTGTTCGCGACCTCGAAGCTGATCTCGCGCTGAGGCTCGCTGGTCTCGGTCTTGGTGCAGGCTGCCAGGGTCACCAGGGCAGCGGCTGCGAAGAAGAAAAACTTTTTCATATCTGTATTATTTTTTAGTTCTGATAGGTATAGGTAGGCTCGTTGGACTCAGGCTCCCAGGTCTCCACGGTAGGATCGAAGAGGATGACCTCGTTGGGCTTGATGATGATGTGATAGGTGTAAATCGTGTTCATAGCCCAAGCGGTGACGGAAGGGGTAAATGCGGTAAGCTTGGTGGCATCGATGGTGATGTCTTCCTTGATAGGATCCTCGGAACCATACTGATACTGGAGGCTGTAGGTCATATTGAACAGCACGTTGTCGGTAAGTGTGTGGGGAATGACAGCACCTTCAGCGATGAGTTCGGTAGCCTGGCCGGCAGCAGTACCGCCAGTGGTAGAACCATCGGATTTGTTGCCGCCCTTTGCGGAAAGCACGATATCTCCGGACACTTTGTCGACAGCGGTATAAGCACCAAGGGATTCCCAGGCGGTAGCTGCATCATACTTTGCAGTTGCGGGGGTGGTGCCGGAAGGCTCGGTGAAAGTCACGGCAAGGGTACCCTGCTGAGGCACGGTCACGGATGCAGACTTGACGGTTGCAGTCCAGACATAGTTGGCGTCAGTGACTTCGGACGCATCGAAAATCACGTCGAACTTGACCTTTGCAAGCATATGGCGGAAGAGAGTGGGCACACCCTTCTTGACGGTGTTGCGCTGATAGATAGAAGCATCGTTAGTGGTGTTCTCGTTGTAGTGGTAAGCCGCGTCGGCAACGAGGATGTTGGAGTTGCTCACTACGGACACGTTGGTGTAGGTAACGGAATTCTCAGCCTTTGCGGTAGGAGCGGGGCTTCCGGCATAGGAGAAGAAATTGATATAACCGGTCTTGGGCCAGAAATAGTTCCTTCCGGAGGGAGTCCACTTGGTAGGATTGGAGGTATTGTCGGGGGCCACTACCTGGTCGGCCATAAACTGCTGTATGCCATAAGAGCCGGCTCCGTGGAACCAGGCGTTGGTCGTAAAGGAAGCGATCTGGGCGCCTGCGGCCTGCTCATCGAGGAGGCTGTTGTAGGCTTTGGTCTGAGGTGCGTACTTGACGACTTCGAATGCGATGGGACTCGCGGGAGTCTCGGTCTCGTTCTTGGTGCAGGCGGCGCTGGCTGCCAGAGCTGCGACTGCGATGATGAAATACTTTTTCATAATGCTTTTTGTTTGTCTTTGTTTGTTAAAAATGTTTGTTAAAGTTTGGAGCCCGGGGCAGGGTCAGCCGCCCCGGACCAAAGGTATTAGATGTTCTTTTCTGGCACCACAGTAACAGTCTCCCAAGCGGTCTCCACGGCAGGGTCGAAGAGCACCTTGTTCTCGGAAGGCTCCACGACAAGAGTGTAGATATACTTCTTGTTCTGCTCCCACTTGCTGATGGAGTCGCTGAAAGCCTCACCGCTTGCGGCATAGAAGGGAATGCTCTTGGTGATGATTTCAGTATTGGAAACAGTCGAAGAATAAGTAGTCACAATCTCAAGCTTGAACTCGAGGGCGATTCCGGAAAGAGCCTGCGGAAGGACGCTCTGGTTGGCGAGGAGGTCCTGGTTGGTGTCGGTAAGGGCAAGGTTGGCAGGAGTAAGGTTGCCCTTGGTGCCGGAAACCGCCCAGTCGCCGGTCCAGGCCTTGGGAGTCTTTTCGGTGTTGGGATCGGTGTTGGTGAGAGTAAGGGTACCCTGGTTGTAGATATCCTTGACCTTGATTTCTTTCAGGGTGATGGTCCAGTTGGCGGTGCTATTGGTAACCTTGGAAGCACGGGCCTGAATCTTGATCTGGGAAAGGGCGTGGTGGAAAAGGGTGGGGACGCCTTGCTTCACGCCGTCAAGTCCGTAGGTCGCAGGATCGTTGTTCTCCTTGAAGCGCCAGGCCTCGTCGGCATACATAATGTTGTCGCCGGTACCGATGGGGCGGTTTGCCCACTCAAGCGTAGTCTCGGTTGCGGTGGTGGGACCTACGCCGGTGTCATACCAGGAGACGAAGTTGATGTAGCTGCTTGCGCCCTTGGGCCAGTAGTAGTCGTGGGAAGGAGCCCACTCCTTTTTAGTAGCGTTCCAGGTGATGGTCTCGCCATTAGCGCCGAAGAAGTCCTGGGTTGTGCTCACACCTTCAGCGTGCAGGAAACCCTTGCAGTTGAAGTGTGCAGTGGAATGATCGGTGAACTCGTTGAGGAATGAAACCTCACCGGCCTTGGTCTGAGGCACATAGTTGGCCGCAAAGAAAGTCACTCTCTTTGCAGGGGCGGCATCGTCAGAGACGATCTTGGTGCAGGCGGCGCTGGCTGCGAGGGCCGCGATTGCGATGATTACAGAAATCTTTTTCATAATGCTTATACTTTAAACTTACTTATTCCAAATACATTTTATTGTTCGGGTCTTCGTTCCAGTCAACGCTTGAAGGATCGAAGAGAATCAGGTTGGTCTTCGGGTTGACGGTGATGGTGTAGGTGATGCTCTGGTTCATCTCCCAGGCATCGAGCCCGCCGCTGAACTCGGAAAGCGGAATGCTCGCGCTCAGCTTCTCCACCACGTAGTTGCCTCCGGTGGTATCATAGTCGGAGCGGATTTCGTAATTGAACTTCAGCACCATATTCTCAGTGCTCTGAGGCAGCACGCTGCGGGTCGGAATCAGCGGCACCGCCACGCCGTCTTCAGAGAGGCTAAACTCCACGCCGGGGCGGGCAATGTCGGCAGGGCTGCCGGTCAGCGACCAGGCGGGAGCGCTGCCCACGGAGCCGGTCCACCAGGCGCGGGTACCCTTCGAACCGGGATCAGCGTTGGAGAGCGACAGGGTTCCTGCCTGCTTCACGCCCTCGAGCCTGACGTCGGTAATCTTCACGCTCCATCTGGTCGAGCCCTCGGAAAGAGGAGTCGCCTTGGCTGCGAAAGTCACGCGTGCGAGTGCGTGGTGGAACAAAGTCGGCACACCTTCGCTTACGCCGCTCGTCGCGATGTATTCAGTCGCATTGTCGTTGTAGCGCCAGGCC
>OCVV012841063.1_pt1 | contig 14509 bp, 12 predicted proteins | sample 1539721 | NCBI WGS metagenome assembly OCVV01 (sample SAMN02144230, study PRJEB22623) | gut metagenome | biome: sheep rumen | host: Ovis aries | place: New Zealand
CCTGGGCGTGTTACCGAGCGTGTACGGGTATTTCTTTATCCCGAACTACCCCTCGGACATTGCGACCGTGAACTTCGACCGCTCGGGCACCACCGTCATCGGCAAGTATCTATTGAACCACAGTTTCATGCGCCCAGGCTTGGTGAGCGTCATCGTCTCGACAATCGTGGGTACACTGCTTGTAAAAGTATTCTACTAGGCTTACAGAACCTTTTTGTAACACGGATTATCTTCATAATCCCATTAGTAAGCTGCACCCATACATTTCATGGCAAGCCCCATGATAATCATCTGGAAAGCTTCGCTGTTTTTTACGGAAGCGGCCACAAGGGCCCTGAGGGTATATTCTTTCTCAAGAGTTTTCAAAAAGCACTGCCCAACCGACTTGGGCACGCCATTTTCGTTCAAAAGCTTCAGAAGGTTCTTCTCCACATCGGGAGAATACCCCTCGGGCGTGCACTCGATAATGTAATCTGCGCCCCACGCATTGGAAGCTCCAGGCGCGCCCTCTTCCTTGACCATCTTCGCAAAACGATCGAAATCCCCCACCACACGGTCGTAGGCGCAGCCGCACACGCTGTTGGCCATCTTTTCGCCAAAAACCGCCTTCGCTTCGGGAGCGCACCCCTTGACAAAATCCTTCTTGGGCAAGTCCTTCTTTATGGCATTAAAAAGCAGCTTCATGTCGTCATCTGAAATTTCCCCGGAGCCCTCGGCCAAGGCATCGCCCACATCGTCACTAGCCAAGACGCAACTCATTGCAGCGCCCATCATAAAGGAAATGAATTCCATGTCCCCATTCCCTTCCTGCATATCGGCATTGTGGGCCAAATAGACCTTCTCGCTGTACTTTCCCTGCAACTGGTCCAGCACGCAGAGGCACTCCTTCTCGTTAGCTTCACGGGTGCAATCTTTCAAGAATAAGCTCCGGGTGGCCTGGGAATAATCTGTGGCCTGTGCCATAGTGGCAAAGGCGAGAAGCCCGAACAAAACTCGTCTAGAACATGACATTGCGAAAAATTCCCAGCTATTTCAAATCATTCAATAAATTCTTCAAATGTGATTTTTCCGTCGCGATAATCCTTGCACTTGCCCACCAAATCTGCATAGGCGGCGGCACGTTCATCGGCACTTACATTATCCTTGGTTCTCTTTTCCGAATGAACCATCTTACTGCCTTCGCAACGATACACATCTTCTACAATTTCTCCATAAAGCATGACATTCTTTTGTTCGTCTGCTAGATCTTCCTCGTCTTTTTCATCAGGCGCATTTATAAAAGCTTTGCAAATCGCTTCACTACCCATATCCATTTCTTCGTTTCTTGTCGAAGTCATGGTATTTCCTTCAAAGGTCGAAGTTCCACTCAATTTAACAGAAGAACCCAAAACCGCTCCAGTTCCTTCAACACTCCAGGTGTTATCATTCTCTTCGCCTTCACATGTCATGTCGACGCTCGAGTTGGCAAAGTCGGCATTGGCGAAGAAATCTACAAGAAGTTTCAATTCTTCTGAAGACACTCCAGAAAGGTTTGCTGCCATTTCCAATTGCTCCGGAGACAAGTCCTCTAGCAGCTTGTCAAAACCGGATGTGGGCATCCAGATATTTGACCAGCAGGTGTATGTTACTTCTTGCTCCATAATCGTACTGGACTTGGTCTCTCCCTCGTCGCAGTCCTCGGTTAAATCATCGTCTCCTGCAAGGACACCAAACTTTTCCTGGAAAGACTTGAACAACTCCTGCTGCTCCGGAGTTATTTTTCCCGGATCAAAGTTCTTCAGAATGTCGGCAACGCTTGCGCTGCTGTTCGTTTTGCCGGTATCATCCTTGCTTGCACTCGAGTTCGGGTCTTTTTTCACACTCGAACTGGACAAATCAGAGCTATCGCTGGAATCAGGTAATTCCTGAATTTCTGTATCGCTGGATGTCGAACTGTCGCAGCCAGCCATGACAAGCGCCGTTGCAAATGCGAATACAAGAGCTTTCAGTTTCATACTAAATCACCCCCCCCCTCTGTCTTTCATAAACATAACAAAAGAAACGACGGCACAGCACCATTTATTCTTCTTCCACATCCATAAGGCGCATGGCCGCTTTCCAGGTTTCCCTGTTCTCGAAACTGTCCCGCTTGCCGCCGCCGTAGCGGGCGTGGGCGAATTCTTCGACGAGGGTTTCCCAGCCTTCTAGCTTGCCTTCTTTTATCAGGTTGTCGAGATTGACCGGGTCGGCGGTCGCCATCCCGAATTTACGGGCCACATACCCCTTGCAGATACTTTCCAGCTCCAAGAGCCACTCACGACTATCGGCGGAATTGATGCGCTGTTTCAAGACCAGCATCTGATCGCGCAAGGCCTCGTCGGCCGCATTTCTTGCGGCAACGGCCTCACGTGCAGCGGCGCGACGCTTGACACGCCAGAGTCCGGCCAGCAGAACGCAAAGGGCAACAATCCCTCCTACCGCAAACGGTAGCGGATTGAAAGGTTCGTCCACGCGCACGTCCATGCTTTCACTCCGCAAGTCAAGGGGCTGGCCCATTTGCGTCGGAATCTCGAACTTAAGGGCGGGAATGTGCAGGTTGCCAGTATCCTGCGCCACAATCTTGTATGTAAAGGTGATGGAGGCAATTTCCTTGCCGTCCTTTACGGACCGTGCCGACTCCTGGGACACCCCCAGCTGGGTTAAACCCTTCGCGTTGGCAGAACCCGTTGGCACTACCAAAAGGGCGCTCCCCTGCACGCTCCAGGAGACCGTCACCGGAAACTCAAAAGTATCACCTACAGTAATGGCGGGCAGGCCACCTTCGGGCCCCGCCTTTATAGAAATTCCCAGCTGTTCCGGCGTGGGCATTTCCGGCGCAGCGGCAGAATCCAAAACTGCAACGGAACTGTCCGTCACGGCGGCATCCACACCGCCAGCGTCCATATTCAAAGAATCGTTTTCCATACAGAAAGAATATACAAAAAGAAAAAGGCCCGCCCGTTTGGGCGAGCCTCCATGGAGGTAATGAAAACTACTTTATTTATTGCTATTACTTATTAATCGTGACCAAACTCTGGAAAGGGGGTCCAGGGGGCAAAGCCCCTTGCGTCATGGAGCGGCTATTATTTATTAATAGCCGCGAGGAACGCGTCTTTCTTTTCTTGCAGGAATTCCTTGCTGTTGTACTTGCGGATACGGCGAAGCGCCTGGTCGCGCAACTGACGGACACGTTCGTGGGAAATGTTCATGGATTCGCCCACTTCGCGAAGCGTCTGGGGAGCTTCCTGGTTGATACCGAAAATGCCGGTAATGACCTTCGCTTCGCGCTCCGGGAGTTGTTCCATCAGGTCGCGGGCAAGGCTTTCTACACTCTGGATTTCGGAATCGGCCTCGGGATTGGACGCTCCGTTGTCGGGGAGCACTTCGGCGTATGTGGCCTTGGAGTCCGCCTTCAGGGGGCTATCGAAAGACACACCGCGCTGACCGATCTGGATAAGTTCGCGAATTTCTTCGTTGATTTCTTTACCGCGGCTCTGTTCGTGCAAGGCCTTGCGCACACGCAGGTGCTGGTTTGCCGGCAAGCGGATCAGGTTACCCTGCTCGTTGATGGCGCGGGTAATGTAAGCCTTGATCCACCACACACCATAACTGATGAACTTGAGGCCACGGGTATGTTCAAAGGACTCGATGGCACGCACCAGGCCCATTGCACCCTCGCTCACCAGGTCCGGCAGCGGAATCGGGCAGCCACGGTACTGGATGGCCACTTTCAAAACGAAACGCATATTGGCAGAAATCAGTCTCTTTCTAGCAATCTTGTCGCCTTCCTTCGCCTTCTGGAAAAGAATCTGTTCTTCTTCGCGGGAGAGGGGGGCTGTGCGTCTAATGTCTTCGAGGTATCTTTTTAGGGTTGTATCTGTTGAATCAATATGCATTTCTTTAACCTTGTCTCTCTAAATATCGCTTTTTTTTGAGCAACTTGTATGCCAAAAGAACAAAATTTTACAACTTGGCAAAAAAACGCCCCTTATCGTCCTTAAACCTTGGTCAAAGATACAAATTTTTGTCACAAATTTCAAACATTGTCATCTTTTTATTACAAAATTATGTAAAAATGACGGAATTCGCCCCAAAGTCTCGTAATTCGTTGATACTCCGCAAGATACAATTTCGTATATTTTGCCGGTTATGACAGTAAAAGAACCAGACCAGTCCGTATGGAACCGTTTTTGGAAACAGAAAAACGACATGGACAAGGTGTATCCTTCGTCTCCGTCGGTGCTGAATACCATCAAGAAGAATTTTAAGCTCGAGGGACTCAAGGTGCTGGAAGTTGGCGCCGGCACCGGACGTGACAGCGCCGAGCTTGCCCGCCTGGGCGCCGACGTGTACGTGTTGGATTTTGCCGAGAACAGCTTGAAGATTGTGGATGGCCTGCGGGCAAAAGACAATCTGTACGACAACTTGAAACTTATCCGTGGCGACGCCTTCAAGGCGCCTTTCCCCGACAACACCTTCGACCTGGTTTTCCATCAAGGGCTAGCGGAGCATTTCAAGGATTCCCTCCCGCTTATCAAGGAAAACTTCCGCATCTTGAAGCACGGCGGGCACTGCCTCTGCGACGTACCGCAAACAGTGCACCCCTACACCATCATCAAGCATATCTTGATTGCCATGGACAAGTGGTTCGCCGGTTGGGAAAAGCAGTTCACCATGCCCCAGCTGAAAAAGCTCATGACCGATGCCGGTTTTGAATGCGTCTATGAGTACGGCGACTGGATGCGCCCGAACCTCTATTACCGAATCCTCCGGGAAATCGGTTTCAAGGTAGGCGTGGAGCTGCCCAAGTATCCGCTGCAGGGAACAGCATACCAGAAAGCGAAAGATAAAATTCTGGATTCTCTGGAAACAAACCCGATCATGCACTATACCCAGCTGTGCATAGGAGTCCTGGGCAAAAAGCCCTAGTCCATGAATATCCTTGTGGTCAATTACCGCGACCGGCTGCACCCTGCCGCAGGGGGCGCCGAAAAGCACCTGCACCGCATCTTTTCGCAACTGGTAGATGCGGGCCACAAGGTCGTACTTTTTACGACGGCATTTGCAGGCTGCAAAAGTCGTGAAACTGTCGATGGAATCGAAGTCGTCCGCAAAGGTGGCGACATGCTGTTCCAGCTTACCGTTGCCATGAACATCCGTAAGCTGGACCGGGAATTCAATTTTGACGTGGTGGTAGAAGACCTGAACAAGCTTCCGCTATATACGCCGTTCTGGATTAAAAAGCCGGTGGTTGTGCAAATGCACCATCTGTGGCGCAGTTCCATTTTCCACGAGACGTTTTTCCCGGTAGCAGCCGTGGTATGGGCTTTTGAACGGACCATTCCCTGGTTCTACCGTAAACAGTCGTTTATCGTGGTAAGTCCAAGCACCAGGCACGAGCTCAAAGAAATCGGAATTGACGGCAAGCGCATTTCTGTAATTTACAACGGCTCCGACAGCAAAGGTACTCTCGATCCATCAACAGAAGTGCCGCCACCAGAAGCCGAGGGCCTGCCCTACTTCTTGTGGCTTTCCCGCGTTCACCGTTACAAGGGAATCTGGACGGCGCTGGAGGCCTTTGAAAAATTTGCGTGGAAGCACCCGGACATCAAGCTTTTGGTGGCCGGAGACGGACCGCTCCTGAAAAAGATCCCCGCCTGGCTAAAACAGCGCAATCTTGAAAATCGCGTGGTGCTTCTGGGATATGTCAGTCCTTCCAAGAAACAGCAGCTGCTTCGTCACGCCGTGGCACTGTTGCAGACGAGCTTCAAGGAGGGCTGGGGCCTTACCGTCGTAGAGGCGGCAAAGCTTGGCATTACCACTATTGCAAGCGATGTGCCGGGACTTCGCGACAGCGTCAAGAACGGTGAAACCGGCCTTTTGTTCCCCATGGGAGATGCCCACACCTGTACCATGGAAATGGAGCGCCTCTACGGCGACGACGAGCTGCGCTCCAGGCTTTCGCAAGAAGCCCGTATCTACGCAGACGAATTCCGCTGGGATACCGCTGCCGATCTGACGTTCAACCTGCTGCAAGATACCGTCATCCGTCATCGGGTGGCCGAAGGGGGACCCGATGAATAGCCGTCTGAAGTCTTCCCTGATTTTTTTGCTGAAGTTGGTGGTGACCATCGTCCCTGCATATTTTGTCTGCAGGAACATCGTGATGGACCCGGAGTGGAGCGTAGATGACCTTTACCAGCTTTTCGATGCCAAGAGCCTCTGGCCCTTGCTTGCGGCCATCCTTTGCCTTGCGGCGTCCAACTTTACGGCATGCCTCCAGTGGAAACTCCTGCTAGAAAAGCAGAACGTGAATCTCAAGTACGGCCACCTGCTGAAACTTTACTACGTGGGGCTGTTCTTCAACAACTTCATGCCCGGAAACGTAGGCGGCGACGCCAAGAAAATTTACGATATCCGTATGCAGGGCGGTCAAGACACCGTAGGTGCCGGCCTCACCGCCACCTTCTTCGACAGGCTTTTCGGTCTTTTCTTCATTACGCTGTTCGCCTTGGCAGTTGGACTTCTGTTCTTTATGCACGACGAGGCCCAGCGGGCGTTCATGTGGCCGTCGCTTTGGATCTTTTTGGGATTCTGCGCCCTGTTTGCCTCCCTGTTCAGCCGTAGGCTGGGCAGGCTCCTGTGCAAAATCCTGGAAAAAATTTTCCCCGCCAAAATCAATAGCCGACTAATCCATATGTTCGAGCGATTCCAGCAGTTTCGCTCGGCAAAGCTGTGGGCCCGCATCAGCGGACTTTCGGCGGTAACACAGGCCCTCCGCATTCTGGTGCACTTCTTCTGCGGTATCGCCGTCGGCGTGGAGCTGTCTATCTCTTGGTATTTCTACTACATTCCGCTGGTAGCTATCGTAAGCGCCCTGCCTATTTCCATCGGCGGGTTCGGCCCTAGGGAACTGCTCGCCCAGTCCCTGTTCGCCCGCGCCGGAGTGCCCGGTCTCGAATCGGTAGTAATCCAGCTGCTGGCCTATTTTGTAAGTTTGTTGTTGAGTCTGTTCGGAGGCTTCGCCTTTTTACTGGGCGGCCATTCGAATGTTTCGGACAAGGAAACCACCTAGTCCCTTTCCCATATCCCGCAGGCGCAAATTTCGGGGCGCCGCATTCCACAACGGTAACCTATGGATGCCGAAAGCATCTTGAAAGGTCTGAACGGCGACCAGCGTATGGCCGTCTTGCACGACCATAAACAAAACGGAGCTCTCCTGATTCTTGCAGGAGCGGGCTCGGGCAAAACTTCTGTACTGACCAAGCGGATCCAGTACCGCATCATGAGCGGGGTACAGCCCGAAAAGATTCTGGCCCTTACCTTCACCGCCAAGGCCGCCGCCGAAATGCGGGAGCGGGTAGAGGCACTTTTCCCGAAGGCAGGGGTACGGCTCTGCACATTTCATTCCCTCGCGCTGTTCATGCTCAAGCAGAAAATCGGAGAGCGATTTGCCTACGAGATTCTCGGGTTCAACAAGATTCCCACCCCTAAAGAGACGGACCAGCGGGAATTCTTGCGGGAACTGGCAAGGCGGAAGATTCCTGCCGCCAAGTTGAACCGGGAAGAACTTTTTTCGGACGACCAGCCGAGTACCATTAAGAAAAAAATTTCACCCCTGCAGAAAAACGTTATTTTGTCTGGAAACGTGGTTTTCGAAGACCTGATTTACCTCGCCATCAGGTTGCTTGAAACCTGCGAAAAGGCAAAAGAATACTTTCAGTCCCTGTGGGCCGAAATCCTGGTAGATGAATACCAGGACATCAACCCTTCCCAGTACAGGCTGGTCAAGAACATTCTCGGAAATCGTAAGGACCTGTTCGTGGTAGGCGACGACGACCAGGCCATCTACGGCTTCCGCGGAGCGGACATCGGGAACATCCGGCGTTTCCAGGCGGACTTCAAGGACAGTACCCTCATCCGTCTGGAATGGAACTACCGCTCCGTACCAAATGTGCTGCATTTGGCCAACGACATTTTTGTGAACAAGCCCGTAACGTTACGGAAGGTTCTCCGGGCAGGGAACCCCAAGGGCTCCGGCGGCAACAGGATTTTCACCGAAAACCGCAAGCCCGAAGTCTGGGTGTCGGACAACCCCATCGAAGAAATCGAAAGGATAAAGACCGCCATTCATTCCCTGCGCGAAAACTACGGACTCCAATGGAAAAACTTCGCCATCCTGGTGCGGTACAACCGGCTTCGGCAATATTTCGAAGAAGCCCTGCGGGAATGCGAGCTGCCCATCGCAGGCGACCCCATGGCAGGCGACGAAGTGCTAGAAGATGGCATCCATATCGAGACGGTGCACGCCTCCAAGGGCCTCCAGTACGCCGTAGTCTTTTACGCGGGACTTGCCGAAGGATTCACGCCGGGCAAGTGCGAAGGTAACCGCAAACAGCGCAAGGCGCAGATGGACGAAGAAAGGCGGCTGTATTACGTCGGGGTGACCCGTGCCGAATCTTATCTGGTTTTGCTATATTGCAAGCAGAGGTATTGGAAAGGGAAACTGCTGAAACTGAAACCGTCCAGGTTCCTGCCCCGCTACCCCAAGCAACCCCGATGGACTATGCCTGTTATCTTGTTTAGAATATACGTGGTAATTGTAGTGCTTGGCTATATGCTTGCGCATATTCTCGCGCTGCCCTTTATCTTGGTTGCCTACGGAAAAAATTTCAACACCTGGCTCGAAGGAAAAATCCAGAAGTTCTCCCGATTCTGCATGAACGTGCTGCGGGTTGACCTGGAAATAAAAGACCAGGCGATACTTTCCAAGGTGGACTGGAACCGCCCCGTGTTTGTTATGGGGAACCACAATTCCTACGCCGACATTCCCGTGATGTTTCTTTCCATTGAACGCATTGTAGGGTTTATCGCCAAGGCGTCGCTTCGGTTCATTCCCTTCTTGAATTTCTGGATGCACAAGATCGGCTGCATTTTTATCAATCGTAAAAAGGGTGGCGGCGGAGCGCTGATTCGCGAAGCCATGGCCTCTGGCCGGGCACCAAGGCTCTGTCTGTTCCCCGAAGGTACTCGCGGAAAAAGCGAAGCTCTCTCTCCCTTTAAGAGCGGCGGTTTCAGGCTTGCGCTAGAGTCACACGCTATAGTGCTCCCTGTGGTTATCCGCGGCACTTCTGCCGTGTGGGAACGCCGCAAGAATACCGGACGCTGCAAGGTGAGCGTACAGATTCTAGAACCCATCGACGCAGGCGAAATCGAAAAACGCCAGGGCGACAACGACCCAAGAAAGGAACTGATGCCCCTGGTCCGTTCCCGCATGGAGGCCGCCCTGTGATAGGCGTCTTCGATTCCGGATTTGGCGGGCTCACGATTTTGCAGGACTTGCGCAAGGCCCTGCCCGAATACGACTTCTTGTACCTGGGCGACAACGCCCGGGCGCCTTACGGGAGCAGGAGTTTCGAGACCATCTTCCGCTACACCCTCCAGTGCGTGCGGGAGCTTTTCAACAGAGGCTGTCCCCTGGTGATTCTCGCCTGCAATACGGCATCGGCCCGGGCGCTCCGGAGCATCCAACAGCAGGTGTTGCCCGTAGAGTTTCCGGACAAGCGGGTGCTGGGTATCATCAGGCCCACTACCGAAGAAATCGGCAAGTTCAGCCACACAGGCCACATCGGCATCTTCGCTACCGCGGGCACGGTTTCGTCCAACAGCTACCAGATAGAAATCAGCCATTTCTTTCCTGAACTGAAGGTCACCCAGCACGCCTGCCCCATGTGGGTGCCCCTGGTAGAAAACGGCGAGATGGGTACGGAGGGCTCCCGCTTTTTTGTCAAGAAAGATGTAGAAGCGCTGCTCCAGAAAGACCCCGAAATAGACACCGTCCTTTTGGCCTGTACCCATTACCCCCTGCTGGAAAAGGAAATCCGGGAGGCACTCCCCGCAGGAGTGCGCCTGGTCATCCAGGGCCAGATCGTGGCGGACAAGACCGTTGACTACCTGAACCGCCACCCCGAGATGGATGCCCGGCTTTCGCGGTCCGGCAAGACCCGCTTTTTGACCACGGATACCGCCAAATTCTTCGAAAAAGGGGCTAATCTGTTCGGAATGGCGGATATTTCGGCAGAAGCCCTCACCCTCTAGCACTGATTTTTGTATTTTGGCAACGTAAATGACGAACCTTTTTAGGTCCGCTGGTTTTTTTATTATGTATCACTTTTTTAGGGGTTGAATAATGCCTAAGACACAAATCAATCTTGAAGGTTGGCAAGACTACCGTGGCAACGCCGCCGGCAGCCTGCTCTATGTGGAGACCAGTCACCAGTCCGAAATGCCCGTCCGTGACCAGCTGAACGAAAACGGCAAGGGCTTCTTTTACGAACCCAACTACGAGACCAGCACCTACGGTCTCATGAGCTGCTGCAACGTGAAAAACATCAACGCCATCGTCCGTGCCAAGAGCCGCTACATTCTGTTCGGCACCCGCTACGAAGGCCTCAGCGATTCCGAAATGCGCAACAAGTACCTGATCATGGGTTATATGCGCATCGACAAGATCAAGGATGTTCGCACCCGCCATATCCAGCGCTACATGGCCAACCCCGACATGCAGGAACCGGAATGCATGCAGATGGAACACAACTGGGCTGTCTATGGCCCCATGCGTTTCGTGTCTATGGACGATTCCTTCGTGGTCACCGACGAAATCCTCAAGGAATGGGGCTACAAGGGTCACGCCAGCCGCCAGCTGAAGGCAGTGTTCAACAAGGAACACCTGGAAAAGATTCTTGCCCACCTGGATTCCAAGCCCGACATGATCGACGAATACATCGCCACGGTGGACGAATTCAAGGAAGCCCTGGAAGAAGGGTAATCAAGCTTTTCTTTTGGAAAATCAAGGCCCGCAAAAGCGGGTCTTTTTTGTTCCATCCCCTAACCCCTAGATCCTAGCCCCTATCCCCTAACAGAATACCGCTGGCTGCGGCCGCCCTTCTCGTCGGATTTCAAGATACCCTTGGCGATGAGTTTCTGGATAGTGCGGAGGGCCGTGTCGTGGCTCTGGTCGATAATCGCCGCCAGTTCCTTGGCGGTAAAACTTGCAGGAAGCGTTCCTGCAAACAGGGCGGTAAACAACTTCTGGTCCTTTTCGTCGAAAGCCTCTCCGGCATGGCGGTTGTAAAAGGCCGTCTTGCGCTGTTCCTTGAGAATGCGCTCCCGAGTGCTCGCCATGGCAGCCTGCAATGTTTCGATAAACCAGAGAATCCATTCCGTCAAGTCGCCGTTACCGCGCTGGGTTGCGTTGAGAATCTTGAAATAATCTTCACGGCGCTCCAGAAAAGCCTGGTTCAGGGAGAACTGGCAACGGGTGGTCTGCTCGCTGCGGGCAAGGGCCACGATGGTGAGGAGCCTTGCCAAGCGACCGTTGGCATCGGTGAAAGGCCTGAGGGTCGCAAACCAGAAATGGGCCACCGCAGCCTTGATGACGCCGTCCATGCTGGAACTTTCCATCCACTGGATGTAGCGCTCCACCTCTTGCTCCAGCCGTTCTGGATTCGGCCCTTCGAAATCCAGCTGAAGCTCACCCTGGCGGTATTGGACCGCACTGGGTGCAGCGCGAAAATTGGCCACCTTGTTCTGTCCCATGGAGGCGTGCCATGCAAACAGACGTTCCTGAGTCAATGGATTGAACGCCTTGGTGATGGCGGCGAGGTAAATGCGTACCGCAGGGTCTGCTGACTGGGCAGAACCACCCTGCACAAGAGCCACTTGCTGCTCCACAAAAACCTTGTCCAGATGAACTCCGTCGATGGCAGAATTGGAGCGAATATCCTGAATCAACAGCTCCTGTTCCAAATCCTGGAACCCGCAGGTCTCCATGGCTCCAATAAGCTTGCCCTCTTGCAGGCGGGTTTCGCCAAGAGCGTTCAGGACCTTCCGGGAATCGAACCGAAAGTGCGTCCAATCGGGATATTGATGGATATAGAGCATACCTATCCGTAATATACTTTATTATTTTAGGTCTAAGGAGTGATTGTGAGAATTTTTTCGACAACAGGGGCAAACCCCTCCGGAATATATGCCCGCAATTCAAATACCACAGTGATTCCGATGTAGAATTTCAGAATAAATCGTCTAGACAAATTGTCAAGGTTTTTTGTTTTTCTCCTCAAAAAATGATTAGGGCTAGGTGTTATTTTTGAGAAAAAGAGGAGACGTTCGGATGAATTGCAGATTAAACTTTTTCACCCTATCAGTTTGCGCTTTCGCGGCACAGTCTTTTGCCGCTGACTGGTATGCGAAAGATAATTTGCAACCTGGTCACGACCCGAGCATGGTACGGTTCGAGGACGGCTACGCCCTCATGAGCACCAACAACAATCTGCAACTGTGGATAAGCGAAGACGCTTACAACTGGCAGAACCACCGCTCCACCGTGAGTGCCATTCCGCAGTGGGCCTTCACCTACGCGCCCAAGACCGAGGGCATCTGGGCTCCGGACATTTTCTACATGAACGGCGAATTTCGCGTTTACTATTGCGTGTCGGAATTCGGCGTGCGCAATTCGGCCATCGGCTATACCGCAACGAACTCAATTGTGCCGGGAACAACGGGCTACGGCTGGAAAGACCACGGCCATGTTTTCCATACCAAAGAAGGAACGGACAAATACAACGCAATTGACGCCGACGTGGCGCGTGACACCGAGGGCAATTACTGGATGGCGTTCGGTTCGTTCGGGCTCGGCATCCAGCTGATCAAGCTTGACGCAACTACGGGCTACCAGGCGAGTGACGACAAGACCGTCTACAACATTGCGCGCCGTACGAGCATCGCGAGCGGCGGAGCCGAAGAAGGCCCGAGCCTTATCGAACACAACGGGCAATATTTCTTGTTTACGGCTTGGGACAAATGTTGCCGGCAGGGCGAAAACATCGAGCAGACCACATACAAGACGGCTTACGGTCGCGCCGACAATGTAACCGGCCCGTATGTTGACCGCGCCGGTTACAATATGGCGACAGGTGGTGGCACGATTCTCTTAGAACGCTACGGGCGCTACGTGGGGCCGGGCGGCGGCGAGGCCTTCCAGGACCTGAACCGCGTGCGATTTGTGCACCACTACTACGATTTGAATGGCGACAAGTACAACCATATTCATATACGTGACGTCGTGTTTACCGAGGATAACTGGGCCGAGATGGGTCAGCCCTTTCTCGGGCGTTATTTGAGCGCCGAAGTTGAGCACGGTGCACTGACCCGCGCTGTGTCGGGCGACCTTGAGATTACCCGCAGCAATACGGCCTCCAACGGGGAATACCTTGCGTACGTGAATACTGAAGGTTCCAAGATTCGCCTGCCCATGAACATTATGCAGGCGGGAGACTACCTGCTACGCTACCGCTACGCGAACGGCGGCGATGCGGCCGCGATGCACAAGGTGACGGTGAATGGCAAGTCACAGACGGTAACGCTCCCGCCCACAGGTTCCTGGGGCACATTCCCCGAAAAATCCGTGGTGATAGTGCCCGCGAAACTCAAGCGGGGCGGCAACTTCATCGAATTGGAACCTTTGCCTAACGGAAATTTCGCGGAACTGGACCGCATCGACTTCTTGCGCATTATCCGCGATACGATTCCCGCGAACGGCTTTGACAACGGCATCCGCGTGCGTTTGACTGCAGACGACGAGTTCGCCATCAAGGACGGCGGCTATGCGATTTTCGAGAACGTGGTGACGGATTCCATTACGAGCACGGAAGTGGCTATCGAGGTGAAGAGCCTTACGGGCGGCAAACTCAGCATTCGCGACGGCAAAAAGGACGGGACCGTTCTTTCGGAATGCGAACTGGTGGCAGCCAATGCAAAGTCGGTGGCTAACGGTTGGACAACGGTGTACTGCTCGGACCTCAAAAGCCTCGGTGGCGTGAAGGACTTTTACCTGACGGCGTCCGGCGTCTCGGGCGAAGCGATTGTCAAGAACATCGTACTTGCAAGTTCGCCGGGGACGAATGTTTGCAATCAGGAACCGTGCGGCGACCCGATTTCCAGTTCCAGCAAAATTCCAAAGGTTTCGCTCAACAGCCATCACTCCGTTTTATTAGATAATGGCGTCTATACGGTTCACTTCAACAAACCAGGAAACTATGAAGTCTTCGCGATCAATTCAATTGGACAAGTGATGGCTCGCCGTAGTACAAATGGTGTTGCCGACATTCAATTTAATAGACTTCCGAAAGGGAAATATTTTTTTAAGGTAAATACGCAGTAAGGCAGAATCTCTTACGTGTTGAGCAATATTTTTTCACTATGCGTGTGAAACATAGTGAAAACTTATATTCTCACGCTGAGCACGGCGCCTTTGGTGTCGTCAAAGAATAGCGGGGCGATGGTGACCTTGGGCGGGGTCTGCTTTTCGCCGATTTTTTCCTTGTAGAACACGCTGCCAATGTACCAGCCGATGGAGGCTCCCATCAGGGTGCCCGCGACGGCGTCGGAGAACCAGTGGGCTTCGCCTTTTGCGCCGAGCACCATGCTT
>OCVV012873845.1_pt1 | contig 14503 bp, 7 predicted proteins | sample 1539721 | NCBI WGS metagenome assembly OCVV01 (sample SAMN02144230, study PRJEB22623) | gut metagenome | biome: sheep rumen | host: Ovis aries | place: New Zealand
TGTTTCTGCGGCAGTGCCCTTGAAGCCGCGGATGATGAACTTCTCGTTATCGGTATCACCGTAGATGTCCTGATTGACATAGTACGCGAACGCGTTATTTCCGATCGAGGTAACGGACGCGGGGATAGTGATTTCCTTGAGCGTTCCGCAGTAGATGAACGCGCCTTCTCCGATCGACGTAACGGTATCGGGGATGACGATGCTCTCGACTCTTTTGGTGCTCTCAAGACAATGACCGATACAGAAATAGTCGCTGATGGATACGACCGGTTGACCGTTGATCTCGCTTGGGATCTCGAAGGTGTCTGTCAGATTATCGGGGACGTCATCGTATTGATAGACCTCAACACCCTCTTCCATGTTGCGGATAGAAAACAGGGAATCTCTCTTTTCAATAGAATAAAAGCGCGGCGCATTCATATTGTAGCCGGCTTCCACCTGGTAGTAGTCCGTACCGTCAAAAACCATCGCGTTGGCGTGACCGTAGCCTGCGCCGGAATCCTTATTACCGTTTCTCCACCAGCTTTGCAGACCGATCATCTGCGCCATTTGTACGATCGTGGAGGTAGAAGCCCAGCAGTCGCCGCCTCCCATAACGACCATGCCGATCGCGTTACTGTAGCGGTAATCGTATTCTCTGTTTGCGACGAACTGCGCGATCGCGTCGACCTTATCACGGGTCGTCATGGATGGCGTGATGTTTTGATCAAGATACTCGCGCATCACGTTCTCGGTGTACTTTCCTGCATAATTAACAGCGTTGATATGGTACAGCTCGGTCTTTCCGCCCGAGGATACAGTGACATAGCCGCCGTTGTCCGAGAACGTCTCTTTGATCCGATCCGGCTCCTTACCTTGTATAGGGGAGGAGTAGCCGACGTTCCCGTAATAGTACCAGGTCTTTTTGACAAGTGTTGCTACGCCGTTTTCAACAGTCACATCCCATGGATCAAGGGAACGGATCTGCGGATTACTCATGCCATTTGTCGGGAACTGATAGCTTTGAGGATAATCGGAGGGAATGGAGATAAAGCTGCTGTAGTCGTTGCTCAGATAATACAGATCAACATTCTTCGCGTATACAGCGGCATAGTCTACAACATTGACGCGGATATAGTAGGTGCGATTCCTCGCGTCGACCTTGATCTCGCCACCCTCAAAGCTGTAAGCAGAAGTGATGCGGGTCGGGGTCTTATCCTCCAACGGCTCCGGATAGGAGTTGTAGCCGTACCAGTAGGTATAGGTGACGGCAGGAGTGATTAAGCCGCTCTCAGAAACAGAAACGCCTTTCGGATCCAACGATGTAAAGGTAGGATCAACAAGATTGTCGGTATTGATCTGATAGCTCTGCGGATACGAATCCGGTATCGACATATAAGAGGTTGCCCAATCCTCGATCACATACAGGGTGACATACTCTGTTGTCGAGGATGTGGGAGCTGAGTTGATTTCTGCCGCATGACCTGCCATCGGGAATGACAGGATGAGGGTCAGGATCAAAATGATCGAAACGGGAAAAGATATGGGTTTGGTTTTTGCTTTCATCTAATTCTCCTTTTCTTGATTTGTATGTTTGCGAAACAATACAGTTCGAAATTACGCAGACTGTTTAGTATAAATATATCATATACTTATTATCTGTAAATTGCAAGACTGAGATAATCACGGGAGGAAGAGAGCCTATGATTGCCTTTTGTGTAAGGCATATATTCATCCATACTGCTGATTTTAATTATTCATACAGGTTGATACTATACTCCTATAGGAGTATAGTAAAGTCATATGAAAAACTATTTCTCTGGGAATAGCTTGAGAAAAGAGGGTACAGGATGATACGATGCAATTATTATGGTACAAAGGACATTATCAAAAAGCCTAAATTTGATTATGGAAGACAAGATTACGATTATGGTCGCGGCTACTTCTACTGAACTGATTCCATCAACATGGTGCGGGCTGAGTATGTGATCAAACTGGCAAAGGCGTGTATTGTGAGCCCGAGGAGCTTCTGGAGAAGGTAAGTAGTATAAAGAAGTCATAGTTGCATTTTCTAGGTGTATTATGTATACAATCGCTTTGCAATATCTTTTTGGTGTTATGGAGAAAAGCATTTATTTCAGATTACTAAAGAAAAGAGGAAATCAGGATTAAGAGTGAAACTCTTAAACAGTAACTTCACTATACTATTTGTTAAAAAGAGGCAGTCGTGCTTTATTGAGCGCGGCTGCTGTTATTTTTGACAGTATACTCTTGGCAATGATTTTTTTCTTATCTTCGAAATATATGCGTTGAATTGATTGCCATAAATAATAATCAAGGTTTACAAAACAGTTTAAGTTTTTCTATGTATTATGTACAGAGAATATGTGTATATTTCTACATTACAATAGTAGAAATGTGTGGAATACCATCGAAATTGATGGTAAAATAAAATATATATTTACATAAAGGAGGAAGAATTATGTGCAAAATTGCTGAAATAATTAATTTGAATAATCGCCTGCATACTTCAAGCGGACATACGATAGATGATCCTTATTTGGAACAACGCTTTAAACAATCGGTTGAGTGGTACATACGAAAAGCTAAACAGGTGAAGTTTATTTACTTTCTTTTGAGTATTATCGGGATAGTTGTTCCTGCAACAATTCCGATAATAAATAATGTCTTATGTTATAGCGAAAAAACAAGATTGATCGTAAATTGTCTGTCCTTTGTTACATCTGCATCAGCGGCATTGTTATCATTAATAAAAGCCAAGGAGAAGTGGCTCCATTTCAGATGTGTTGCTGAGCTACTGCAGTCTGAATTGAGTCTTTACGCAGAAGGAGTCGGACACTATCGTGATAAATCAAAACGCAATCAATATTTTGCTGAAAGAATAGAAAAAATAATGGCCAACGAAAACAAACGTTGGTTGGATATTGTTAACGATAATTCGAATAAAAAAACAGAAAGAAAAAAACGGTATAGAGGAAAACCGTGATTATAAATAAGTAAAAGAGATCCTTTGATTTGTAGGAGGAAAAAATAATGGAACCTATTAACAAGAATACATTTCATGAATGGATTGAGTGTAAAAACCGAGTCCAAAATCGCTTGACAGAGAATCAATATAAACAAGGCGAAATCATTGAATTTCAAGTTATCATTAAAGAAGATAATATAGAGAATTTGATTTATTTTTTCCCGATTGCTGATATGGCAAGAATATTTAGGTTCAAAACGAAACTTGTCATTACTGTTAAGGGTAAAAATATAGATCAATTGACTTCAAAGATTAAACAGTTTTTGTTTTTACAGCAGCTTTTCAGAGAGAGTTTATCAATCGTTGTAAACGGAAAAGATACTACATCGCAAACACGATATGGACGTTTACAGCCGATTATTGCTGTTACAAATAGTGAAAGTCAGTTCCAATACAAAAAGATCGGTGTTAAAAAAATCAATGATGAGGATATATGCTTTCTTTTAGATTTAATGATCACAACATCTATCCGGAAAAACAATCTTACAACTGATGAGTTGGAACGCCTTCTAAAAATAACAAATAATCATCCGGAACTGTATACAAAAAATTTTATCTATGATAATCAAGATAAAATGGATACTTTACACAGTAAGGATATGCGCTGGGGAAGTCTGTTCTTTATCGGACCGGACGATGATATGAATATCGTTTATTCCAAAATGATCTACTCAAATTTAGCGAGTATAATCGATATCTTGAAAAAGAATAAAAACGGTTCAGGTGTAGCGAAGGAAATTATCTCCTATTTTATGAAAGAAACGGATACATTACCTTTAATAACAAAGTATGTCTGTTCGTTGATTATCCGCTACCTAGTTGAGTCTGAGGTTTTACAGAACAATATCGCCAACCTTGATGATGAAGATATAGATGAAGACAATTACAATGAATTAGGTGATGAAATCGATGAGGATTTAAAATTTTACAAATCACTTTTTGATATATCTTTAAATCATGCCGAAGCTGTTTCTGATGGCTTGAGACAAATCATTGAGAACGCCTGCCTTTATTCGCAAAGCAAATCTGCATATTTCTATCTGAGAATACACAGAACAGAAATTGAGGCTTCTTCCAATACAAAAACAAGATTTGAAATAGTGCAGAACAACGTAAACACTTTGCTTTCCCTTCATGAGGAATACAAAGGTTATAAACTAAAGTCAGAGAATAAGTTTTATCTTGAGATATGCTTCGTTGATAATGCCTTTGGTCGTAATGGAACAAAAGGTATGAAGGAGCATTTTGAGGCTACAAGAAGCAATGTTACTGTAAACGGACTCAAGGATATTTTTCGTTATGAACCACACAGCAAAAGTGACCTGCTTATCCATTATGGCCTGAGAATATTCGAACGGACTGTGCGCATGAATCATGGCGCGTTCATAGTGAGAACACCTTCAGGAGAAGAGGGAATAAAAGGCTATACATACCGATCACTTGTTAATCAAATAGACAAGAATACGAAAGATTATAAAACTGAGATATCAAAAAACACCAGAGATAGAGAGTATTATTCCGGAACAATATATAAAGCGATTATTCCGATTTCTGATAATTTAGGACAAGATACCGCAATCGTAACACAGGAACCGATTGAGTTATTTGAAACACGGTACATCCGTGAGAAGTTTATCCCTTATTTAATTAATATTGAGTTGACAGAGGAAGATAAACAGAGTCATCCGAAAAACTCTTTGGTTAATTTGCTCTGTATACAATTGAAAGAGCTTCTTAAACCAATATCAAATCAGATAAACCGGATTATTTGCATTCGTCCTGTCGGGTTTACTGTTATTGATATGGAACTGATTGCAAAAGCTATAGTAAACTATCAATTAGAAGACAAAGATAGCACTTACCGCATAGCGCTGATTCTCAATGAAAAGAATCAAATTATCGAGTTTACAAGGATGTATGCTGCTTTTTGTGATATCAGCGGAGAAAACTATCAGCGATTTCGTCTTAAAGATTCCCAGATTGCTATGTGTAAGCTTGATGATTCCTCACAAATTCCGTGTGTTTGTTATGTACTGTGCGGTAATGACTTGGTGTCGGCGCAGCGCAGCGTTAGAAATTATCTCTATTTCAATTCTGAAACAACGATGGAATTTTTGCCCGTCATCAGATATCTTACTGGTTTTTATGATGAGCGAAAAACAACAAATAAAAAGCCTATAGAGACAGACGCTACACCGATTTTTCCGTTTGATCTATATCTTGATATCGATAATTCTGAAGAATATCATAATGACAGGATAAACCCTATCGAAGAAAAAATATGGTTTTTTCAATATATCAACCATAATTTGCTCAGTGATATGCAAACAACGCCTAATGGATGTTGTCTAAGCAATGTACATGTGAGCATTGGATCTAAAATCCACGTTGATAAATACTATAATGCAGATTTTTTGTTTAATAATTATGCCAATGTGTATAGATTTGCATACTTAGTAGCACGTGATATACTGGATGACTATCTTTCGCTTGAAAAACAGAGCGGATTATTAATTGAACGAAAGAATATTGTCATGGTTGCTTACGGTGAGTATTCGCTGATACTGATTCAGAAGATATGCAATATATTGAAAAAAGAGTGTTCAACAATAGAACAGGTTGATTATATACTTTTTCCTTCATATATTCGGGAAGAGGAACAACGAGAATGGCTGGCGCAAGGAAGTGAGATTCGTCAGTTTTTACACCGACACCATATAAGAGACAATGATCTCGAAAAATATATCTTTTATCCTGTTATACCTCTTTCTACCACTTTATCCACTGTCCAAAGAATTCAGGATTTTATTATTCGTATCTGTAAAAGTGAAAACTTAAAAACTCCCCCTGTTTTCGGATTGAATTCTTCATTGGTAGTAGTAGGCAAAAAAGATGAGAATAAGAAGATCAGCGAATTTTACTGGGATGAATTTGATGAAGATAAGAAAACAATTCAAATTAAATCGATTAATCCTGTTGTCGAGTCTTGGCATGATAGAAGGGTAAAGTATATATTTAATCCTGAAGGAAAGTGGTATAAGGCTTCTCAGACAGAAATCGACGCTGTAGATTCCAGCCGATGCGGATGCGAAATATGTAATCAAGATGATAAAAGCAACGGCAATAGAAAGAGTTTGATAGGGGTTGATAAATCTTCTACCTTGCCTAATGTGATTTTTGATAGCCTGAATCACAAGAAAAAGCTGTTTGATCTTGAATGCATTACGACGACTTATCCCCCAAAATCAACAAAGCAGGAAAGGAGAAAGGAAGCAGAAAGAATTAATAAGAAACGAATTGATAAAGTATACGGAAAGCTTCGATATTCTCATATCTCATGTGAAAAGAACCATTTTCAGTACGATCTTGATTATGAACGATATTGCAGGGAAAAAGATAATCTCGACAGTATTATAGATTGGTTGAAAACAGTTGTAAGGCCGTCTGTCAATAATGATGCGTTCAATATCATTGTATCGCCGCTGAATGCGTCTAACTCCGCTTTTTTAAAGGCTGTAATCGAAAATGCATTTGATAATAACAGTAGGATAATCAATATAAAATTCAATTCTTCTTTCAGAGATGAGATTCGCACAAAATATGAGCATATCACCAACGAGTATCAAAGCCTGTACCAAAATATTAGCGGAGCAAAGGTGAACGTATACTTTGTGGATAACTGTATCGTCGAGGGTACAACTTTCTATCGCAGTCGTCAATTTGTGTATATGCTTTTGTCCGGATTTGGTATGGATATGAGATGTGTTTCATTATATGAAGGCATTGTATTACTGTCTAACAGAAGCTCTTATGAAACGATCCAAAACCTTCTTCCGGATAAGATTGATCAACATTTTTATTACTACATGCGGTTGAATGTACCCTCCTTTAACACAAAAAACAGCATTTGTCCGGCGTGTCAGTTGACAAATCAGTACCATCTGATGTGGAAGCGCTCAACTACACCCATGATTGCAAACGAATATCGGCGACTAAAAGAAAAGCACTCTCCGAAAACAGTGATCGAATATGATAAATGGCTCAACGAAACAATTGATGTTTCTGATATACCGGATTGGTTTATGTCGTGGCTGTATTATTCTGTAGAGTTTGTACCCGGTGTTGGTTTCAGATATGTCGATATTAACGGTTGCGTACATGACCTGTTTGGCCCGGAAGGATGTCTAGCTGCTTTTTCGGAGAAAAATATTAAAGGTGTTTTGCGTTTTGGAAAATCAGCTTTTACAGAATTGTTGTCTGAATGTGATGATCAAAGGAAAAAAGCGATTTTTATAGACATAAAAAACGTTTATCGCAGCATTATAAAGCCCGGAAGAGATTTTGCTCGGATGATATGTACACATAATATCTTTAAGATTTATGAGACCGTTCATTCAAATGCTGTGAGCAGAGAGAATAATCCTTTAGAGTATGAGAGGAGCTTGAGAGAGGGAATTTTGTCTCACATAAAAGAAGTATTTCATAGCATAGAGAGCAAAGCGAAAGAAAACGGCGTTAAACCAAAAGGTGTTCTGTGGCTGAAATTCGAGTGGCTGATCTCTTATATCAAAATTCTGTCCAGAAAACAGCCGGCTCAGTATTATCAGCTTCGAAATGCAGTTTATATTATTCTATCAGAGCTACTTGACGGAATGCTTAAGATGGATGAGAACAACGAATTGAGTTTCATTCTCGATCTATGTAATCCGAGCGAGAATATCGACAGTAACAGTAGTTTTATGCCGGATCTAAAATTTACATTTTTTCTGACAGTTATTCGAATGCTTGCCGCCTTGTATTCTTCTTATATCATCAATAATTTATCAAGAATTTTTACATTTTACGATAGGTGTTTTGACCAATATAAAGCTTCGAAGCAGTATAAGAATTTTTATGGTAATAGCAGTGCTGATTATATTCATTATACAAAGTTGGTTTCATTCCCTGTCAAAGAACAGTTCGGATTTGATATTGCTAAACTGATAAAATGGTCTTCCGTTTACGGTGTGGATGACAGTAAGTGTCATATGGTAGAGCGAGTTTTGAAAAAATATATCATTTTACCGAATCAAGATGTAAGCAAATGGATGAGCGCTTTAAAACTTGCTTTTTTGGAGAATACACATGTGATTTACAGAGGTTTCAAAAAACTGAGGAACTTGTGGTATGAAATGCTATCAAAAGATAAGTTTGATCTGATTTTCAGCGAGTTTCATGAAATGCTCAACAAAATGAAGAATAGTAATGGGCTTAGGAATGAAGCAAGCTCATTACTCCCTCTGGCAGACTTCATGGGCTTTCAGGAAAGAATTAACGGAGGAGAACTGATAAAGTTATGCTACAAGCTTACCAGCATGCTGATGTTGTTTTATCGTTTGTGTGAACTTGAGTCGAAAAAGAAGCCTATTACCGATCCATATGATTATGTGCATCTATGTAATTATATGCGCAATATTACAGCTTGTTGTATGTGCAAGATAATAGGTGTCAAGGAGCACCATATTACAACGATAGCATCGTCCGATGAGTTTGCGGAGTATCTGACAGACGGAGATTTGTCTGACGAAGCGATAGATACGATTGTCACGAAATATAAGAACCTTATACATGGTGATTCTCAGACAATGATTGATAAAGCGGTGACAGGGTTTAAATCAGAAAACGGCAGTAAGCTGTTATTAATACCTGTATTAATTGAAGACAGCCGAAAAGCGGTGAACTTCGACCCAGATTATTACTTGATCATGTACAAGGGAACAAGCTTTAAAGAAACCATGGACATAGAGCCTCTTTCCTATGACGATTTGTGGAATATCAGAAATGTTTTGTTCTTGAGAAATCGTCTTGAGATTGTGTTAACACGTGATATGTCATATCTTCGTGACATGGTATCCAGTTATGGCTATATTGAGCCATTGAACGATGATAATAAACCTCGAATCCTCCATATTTCTGATTTGCATATCAAAGCAGAAGAAAAAGACCTGACTGAAAGAAGCAGGAAAATAGATGATGATGTAAAAAAGGCGATTGACGAATGGGCTTTGCAGCTGGATAATAATAAACCCGATCTTCTGTTGATTACAGGTGATGTTATCACAGGCGATTACAAAGCGTCTGTCTTGAAGAAGTCTTACGAAAAAGCCGAACATACGATCAAGCACATTGTAAGAAAGATATGGAGTGAAAAATCAGAGTATGGTGAGGATTATATCCGCAGTGACTGGAAAAAACGTATTCTAATTTCGACCGGTAATCATGATTATGCATCAATGAACGAGTTGGAAGCACATAATCTTTTGCGTATTACAACTTCGGGAACACCCGGCGCTTTAGGAGATACAATGATTAAGTATTCGTACTTTGTTAATTTTATCCATAGTTTGCTGGGCGCTGAGATTGATGAGATTGTCAGGTATGATGTCAATCAGATTGTTAACTATGAAAAGCTCAAGTTAAGTGTTGTTAATTTGAATACTAACAGTGATGTGAATCCTTTGAGAACAAACAAAGTCAAGGTGAATGCTGAAGAGGTTAGCAAGATGAGGTCGCATACCAGTATGGAATCCAATCTGGTTTATATGATGCATCATACACCGATGTATGATATTAACTATTTGAGCGATGTTTATTATCTTCACTATTCCATCGAGAACAAGGTGTTTGAAGAAATACTCAATGCAGAATGTAAGTTTGAACCCGGTGAGGACAATCATCCGAATGAAGTGTGGCTAAAGTTGATCCACAGCCTTGCACATGATTTTAAGATGAATATATTCGGTCTGACCGCAGAAGAACAAAAACAACTTCTCAAAAGAATTCTATCTATTATTGAGAAAGAGCGTAAAGATGAATATATTGAAAAAAGGCTTGAAGATTTTCTGTATTATATTAACTGCAAGGATCCGATTTCGGACGATAAGTGCAGGCATATAAAGTACTATCTCAGGGAGCGGGAATATGCAACAGAACAAGATACAAATCAATACATAGAGTTTGCAGCAAAGCATTTTAGTTCTCTGGGCAGGTCGGAATACAAGTTTACCATTCTGGGCGGTCATACTCATGAGTCGGCTGTTATCGATTTTACTCCTGACAAAAACATGTCAGAGTGTTTGGGTATTTTTGAAGCAGGAAGATTTTTAGAACGGGATGAAAATAACAATATTACACTCAATTATTATCTCTTGTCCCTGGAAAATTCTGTTGACAGTGATTCTGCTTCTGTGACAATAAGCCAATCTTCCAAAAAACCAAAGGTGAAAAATTTGCATCAATGTAATACCTTGAAAAGAATTATAAACTACTCTGAAAATGACTCCTTTCAATAATGCCGAAGAAAAATGTCTTGGCTCACATAAAAAAGCCCGCTATCAGCATAATCTCTGACAGCGGGCTTGCCTTTTTATTTGACAGAAAACTACAACAAACAGATGAGCCTTGCGGTATTATACTATATATTATATCGCAAGTGCAAGAACCATTAGTTTACATTCTTATAATCATTATACTCCTTACTGAATGTTTCTATAGCTTTTTTTGAATTGAAGCCGCAAAACGGTCTCCAAAACTCCCAGAAGCTGATTTTCAAAATACTGCTCTCTGTTTTTACCCTCGTCCATTCAACTTTGAAATATATCCTTACCATCTTCTGTAACTCATCTCTTATTGCAGTTGAATTATTAGTGTATTGAGTGAAAGACTGAGATAAATAAAAAAGCATACCGGGATCTGCTTTGATGGTTTTAAGTGTATTAACGAAATTAGTTGACTCGTATAACTGTGTGACGACATTTAAGTATTCAAAAGTCTTATTTAAGACCTTGTTATCATAATCATCTTTAATATTAAGCATCAAGCTGACCTTATAAATAGAATTGCGCAAATCGTTAATAGGATTAATCCTTAAACTACCATCTGTAGCTTGCTGATACCATGTCCATCCTAAAATGATGGAATACTCTTTCCTGATTTCATTAATCCATTCCATGCGATATTTTGTGATAGTATCCTGTTTGTTTTTATGTATTGAAATAAAGACATTGATCAGTCCCAAAAACAAAGACGCAAATGCTGCAATTAAAGCAGCTATCAATGCAGAATCCATATTTTTCCTCCCCGATGATATCCTATCTTGTTACTGCCGATCGTAAATACATTACAGAATTTCTGATCAGACGCTCTTTTTGATGTACATGTTTATCATAGTTCCTCCCGGACGAAAGCTGACTTTCAATACTTATAATTGCTCTTCACAAAGTTGAATATCACGCTCCACTCCTTCTCTTGTAGCTTACATGTCATTGCATACCTGAGCAAGTCCCGTATGACAGGATTCTGATATACATACTCTGTAATATCTCTGGGTAGCTCCGGAGGATCTTTGCTTTCAGCGGCGAGATCGTACAGCGTATTCCGATCATCTCTGCTTAATTCCAAGGAGTCGGCGATTTCTGTCAACAGATCAAAGGAAGGCGCAGATCTCTTTCCGTTCTCTAAACTTGACAAATAACCCGGAGAAATCTTCCAATTCTTAGCCGCAACCTTAGCTTTCAGATTCGATTTTTCTCTTTTATCTCTTAAGTAATCACCAAATTTCATATAATTTCGCTCCTTAGCATTTTCGCTTTATACGCTGTTACCAGTTTATCTTCAACTGGTTTGCAAACAAATTAGAAAAAATTGTTGAAAAATGTTGGAAAAAATTGGAAAGTGTTATATAATAGCGATCAAGGAGGGAGTGTTATGGCAAAAAGGATCAATTTGTTGGTCGTTGAAGATGATAACGATATTTGTTTGGAGTATGAAGCGTATTGTAAAAGTCTGGATGATGTATTCCTGATCGGTACTTCGGGTGATTCGGATGAAGCGTTAAGTATCACAAAGGAGTTCCTTCCCAATGCTGTCGTGCTTGACTTAGAGTTGTTCTACGGCAAGGGGAGTGGTTTGGATTATCTGACGAAGCTGGATCAGCTCCATTTACAAGTACTCCCGTATGTTTTGGTAGTAACAAATAATCTCAGCAAAGTGACGCATGCGGTATGCCGCAATATGGGCGCTGATTTTATCATGCTGAAATCGCAGCCCGATTACAGTATTCCGACCGTAGTGAATATGCTCCGCAGCGTGATCAACAGCATTCCCGATATGAAACCGGCTCAAAAGACCTGCAGTCCCGTTATCAAAAAGCGTATAGAGGATGATTATAATAAGCGGCTGGTACAGCGGATCACCACCGAGCTTGATATTATCGGCATCAGTGCTCGATACAAAGGCAGGAATTACCTGCGCGACGCGATCGAGATGATCTGCCACAAGGAACAGACATATATTTGTAATGAGGTGGCGAAGAAGTATTCCAAATCCTCCGCGAGCGTTGAGCGCGCTATGCAGAATGCGATCGACCGCGCATGGAAAACGACAGATATCACAACCTTGGAGGAGCAATACAAGGCGCATGTCGATCCCAAGAAGGGCGTACCGACGCTTACGGCGTTTATTTACTATTACGCTGACAAAGTGAAAAATGCTATGGAAAATGCCGTCTGAGTTCAGACGGCATTTTTTATATGTAAATCAATCAAGTATTGATGAAGCCCGTTGCTACAGTGTAGCAGCGGGCGTTTGATATTTATTATAGAGTTATTAAAATACAAACAAAAACCAACACCATCCAACAATGTATTCTAATGTAGGATTCACGGCAACCTTGCTATCTTTGTATTGAAAAATTCAATACAAAGGAGGGATATCCGTGAGCTGGTGGGAATATCTTAAGCGCTTGTTGGGAATTGGCGGTTAATATTTTTGGGAAGTGATAGTTTTATCACTTCCTTTTTCTTATATTACATGATATTATATGTACAACTTGATTAACAGAGGGGTGAAATGCATTGAGCTTTGTAAATATCGTTACGGAGTATGATTTGCTAATAGTCTATTTTTTATTAGTAATATTTGATTATTATGTTTCTGCATATCTGTTCTGTAAAGTTCAGAATATTTGTCTTAATAAGAAACAGTTTATATATGTTATTATTTCGGGGTTAATACTCTCAATAGGATTCATTGTATTTCGCAATTATAGCCAACAAATGGCACAATTATTATTATTTGCTTTTATTCCTTTTCTTCTTGTCTTTATTGGCAGAACAAGTTGGTATAGTTCTATTGCTATTGGATTGATCTCTTTTTCTGTATTTAGAGTTTCAAGGATAATAGCTACAATTATCACAGCAACAGTATTTTGGTTCTTTGGGCATGCGCAAGAAGATATCTTGGTATATTTCACTGAGTTGGTGTGCGCATCTGTACTCTGCTATTTCCTAATGAGAATCAAGAGATTTAAAAAAGGTTTTCAATTCTTTTTAAATGATAAACACTTTGGCTTGGGTCTAGCATTGACAGGTGTGATTTTAACGTTAACTTGTGTTAATTTGGAAGCACTAAATGAGATGGATATTATTTATGTTATTGTGATTATTGGCGTTCTTATTTCCGGCTTCGGTCTCTATCTTTGGATACGTCATAGTATTACTGCACGTTACCGTGAACACCTACAATCTCAGTCCGAGGAGCAATATCAGAAAGAATTATCAAAGCGTGATCGAGAAATCGAAAAGCAGAGGCAATCTAACGAATATCTGGCAAAGGTAGTCCATCGTGATAATCATTTGATGAACTCTTTGAACACTGCCATCGATGCCTATTATAACACTAATGATAATGCCGAGAAGAGCGATCTGTTCCGTGAGATACAGACGATGATCAAAGAGCGCGGTGAGTTGATCGACAGAGAACAGCGCGAGACAAAGCTACTTCCGTCTACCGGCAGTCTTTTGATCGACAGCACGATCAACGATCTGTACATCAAAGCGGCTGCACATGGGATCGATTTTGATATGGCGGCTTCAGTGCCGGTGAGTGAAATCATCGGCAAGTATATCTCCCAAACCGCTTTGCAGACACTGCTCAGCGATCATATCAAGGATGCTGTGATTGCTGTTGAAGCAAAGGGAGAGGAGAGTGGTAAGATTCTCCTTGACCTTTCGATGCAAAACGATAACTACTGTATCACGATCTATGACAACGGTGTGGCGTTCGAGATCGATACGCTTTCTAAGCTGGGCAGGGAGCGAGTGACGACGTATGCTGATTCGGGCGGCAGCGGTATCGGCTTTATGACGACCTTTGAAACACTCAATAAAGCATACGCGAGCTTGATTATCACCGAGTTTGACAGTACAATGCCGTTCACCAAATCAGTCGCGTTCCGCTTCGACGGTGAGAGCAGCTTTATCATTCAGTCGCACCGTTCAGAAGAACTCAAAGAAAAGCTCACCCGTGATGATGTTGTGATTCTCTGATAGGGTTAATAGAATATCTGTAAGCGTCAAATGAGGCAAAGAAACATCCGCCACAGTTACTGGTTTGGTACTGTGGCGGATGAGGTTATTTAAGGATAATTTATTCAGT
>OCVV011256851.1_pt1 | contig 14500 bp, 17 predicted proteins | sample 1539721 | NCBI WGS metagenome assembly OCVV01 (sample SAMN02144230, study PRJEB22623) | gut metagenome | biome: sheep rumen | host: Ovis aries | place: New Zealand
ATAGAAAAGATGCGCAAGTGCAACAAGGCTGCTTCCGGGCAGATGGTGGAATACATCGAGAAGCACGGAATTGACGATGCGCAGGCCGTGCAGAGCATCGCAACCGCGCTGTACTATGTAATAATGAATAATGGTTTATTTTAGTAGGAGGTAAGCATGATAAACGTATCCATATCAGACTGTGAGGTCATAGTTTCCGGGCATGCCGGATACGCCCCACCGGGAAATGATATTATCTGTGCTGCCGTGTCAGCATTAACCCAGTCCCTGGCGTCGTCTCTGGAAGCACTGACAGAGGACAAAATAAATACAGAGATAGAGAACGGATATGTCCGTATCGAATTCGAGGATCTATCGGAGCCTGGGCGGCTTCTGGCGGATTCTTTTTTTATCGGCATTTGCGGAATCATAGACGAATATCCGGAGTATATCCGGATCGATGAGCCGGAAGGCATGGCCAGGCTTGGAAGCCACTAAAAGCTAAGGGTAACCAGTCCAATGAATCAAGACTATAAACTATTTGGAGGAACTATTATGGACAAACGACACATGTTTTTCTTGCAGTTATTTGCAGACGATGACGGCGCAGAAGTCGCAGAAGGCGCAGAAGGCGGCGCACCGGGCGGGGATCCGGATCCGGCAGGAAAAGAAGGCCAGGATGGCGGCACTGAAAAAAAGCCGGATGACAACGGAGAAAAGAAATATTCTGACGCGGACGTTGACAAAATTGTCAGTAAGAAATTCGCCAAATGGAAGGCCGAAAGTGAACAGGCAGTAAAGGACGCCAAAGACGAGGCCGAAAAGCTGGCGAAGATGAACGCAGAGCAGAAGCAGCAGTATACAATGGAGAAGCTTCAACAGGAAAATGAGCAGTTAAAAGCGCAGGCTGTTCGGGTGGAGCTTGGAAAGACTGCTACAGAGCTTCTGCGTGAGCATAAAATCACGGCGACTGAGGACATGCTGGACTTCGTGGTCGGCACGGATGCAGACAGCACCAAGGCGAACATTGATAAGTTTGTCGAAATCATCAACGCGCAGCTGAAAGCTGCGGAAGTGGAGCGCGCTACCGGTGATACCCCGAAACGGTATCAGGGCGGCGGGGAAGCACTCACAGAGATCCAGAAGCGGATCGCAAAATACAAGCGATAGAGAGGAGTTATCTATGCACAAACGAAAAGTATTTAACCTGCAGGTATTCGCAGCAGGCGATAACAACGACCTGCCGGCCAGACGGTATAACAAGGAATTCAAGGACCTGCTGCAGGTAGTATACGGCGCACAGAGTTACTTCGGTGACTTCTTTGCCGGTGATATCGAGGCACTGGACAGCATCCAGAATAAAGATACGGCCTTTTCCGTAAAAACTTCCGACATTCCGGTTGTTGTCGGCACTTACAGCACCGATGAAAACACAGCATTTGGCACCGGAACAGGATCTTCCAACCGTTTCGGTGAGCGGAAAGAAATTGTGTACGCTGACACTGATGTGCCGTACAGCTGGGACTGGTCCTTCCATGAAGGTCTTGACAGACATACCGTGAACAATGATCTGGACGCAGCTGTTGCTGACCGTCTGGAACTGCAGGCACGGGCAAAAGTGAACCAGTTCAATACGCATCATGGAAAATTCATTTCCACATCCGCCGGTAAGTCCATTTCAGGCGGTGCATCCATCACCAAGGACAATGTGGCTGACGTGTTTAACCAGCTGAGCAAGTATTTTGTCAACATCGGCGCAATCGGTACCAAAGTTGCAAAAGTTACTGCAGATGTTTACAACGCGATTATTGATTCCGGTCTGACTACGACATCCAAAAATTCCAGCGCAAACGTGGACGATAACACCGTGCTGAAATTCAAAGGCTTCCAGATTGAAGAGGTCCCGGAAGACCTGTTTCAGCAAAACGAAGTTGTATATGCGTATATCACAGGTGTTGGTAAAGCCTTTACCGGTATCGAGACTGCCCGTACCATTGAATCCGAAGACTTTGACGGCCTTGCGCTGCAGGGTGCTGGTAAAGCCGGGGAGTACATCCTTCCGGATAATAAAAAGGCGGTAGCCAAAGTAACCATTACAGGCGCATAAGAAGGGAGTTATGCATGACCTATGAAGTAATTAAGCCGTTCCATGACTTACAGGACGGCAAGAATACGAAAGGCGGCGCGATCTTCCACTTTTACGATGTCGGTGACGTGTATCCGAGAAAGGGCGGCCCTACGCCGTCCTCTTTCCGGGTGGATGAACTGTCCAGCTCGCAGAACGCACAGGGCACGCCTTTAATCCGGCCTATTTCTGGCGAGTCAAACGTGGCTCAGCCGGAAGAAAAGCCGGAAGAAAAGCCGGAAGAATAGGGGGCTGTTATGCTGGATCAGATCAAACGGCTGCTTGGGTTTACCGATGCCGAAAATGATGATCTTTTGAACACCATTATCAGCCTGACGGAAAGCCGGTTAAAAAACCGCTTAGGCGGGGCTAATATCGTGCCCGATGCATTAAGTTACATCGTAGTGGAAGTTTCTGTAATCCGGTTTAACCGGATTGGATCCGAAGGCCTGTCATCCCATACTGTAGAGGGTGAAAGCATGTCCTGGCCGGACAGCGATTTTGACCGGTTTTCTGACGACATAGATGCCTATCTGGAAGAACATGCCGGATCAAAGAGGGGACGGGTGAGATTTTTATGAGATTTGACCGTGAAATCTTTTTTGTCCGGGTAACGCCCGGCGGTTATGATCCGGATACTGGGGACTATGCGGATGACACCGAGAAGCTGACCCGCCGGATGGCCGCCGTGCAGGACACCAAGACAGAAACACTGCAACTGGTGTATGGCAGCCTGAAACAGGGCAGCTATACGGTGGTACTGCAGAACCATTATCCGGATCCGTTTGACCTGATCCAGATCGACGGCAAGCACTACCGGGTGGATTACCGCAGGCATCTGCGGCAGAAAGACACGTTTATCGTATCGGAGGTGCAGTGATGGAATTAAAAGGCTTAGAGGAGATGCAGCGGGCGCTGGCGCAGAAGGCCGCACAGATTGACGGCCGTGTGAAGCAGGCGGTGCAGTTAAACGGCGCGGAACTGAATGAAAAAATGGCGCAAAACGCGAATTTCCGCGGCCATTATGAAGGCGGTACATTTGTTCCACCAACAGGCACGCTGAAACGGTCCATCCGGATGGAGATCCGGGACGGCGGGTACACAGCTGCAGTTGGCCCGCATACGGAATACGCCGGATATGTGGAGTATGGCACACGGCATATGGAAGCACAGCCATATATTAAGCCAGCATACGATGCACAGAAGCCGCAGTTTAAGTCTGACTTAAAAAAGGTTATGGGAAAGTGAGGACAGATGCATGGATCCGCAGCAGGAACTTTTCAGCGCCTTGCTATTACGGCTTAAGGCACTGGGATATGACGTCTATGATGGCGCACTGCCGCCGGATGATACGCCATATCCTTTTATTTATCTTGGAGACAACACCATGGACGATATCAATACCAAGTCGGCTGTACTGGGGGAAATTACCCAGACGGTACACATCTGGCATAATAACGCCCGACAGCGCGGTACGGTGTCCAAGATGCTTCTGGCGGTGAAAGATACCGCCCGGAAATTGGAGAATACGCAGCACTTTGGCTTTTTCTTAAAAAATGTGCATCAGACGATTCTACCAGACAATTCAACCAGTCAGCCCTTGCTGCACGGTGTGCTGCAGCTGACTTTTAAATTATGCTAAATCGGAGGAAAACACATATGGAATTTAATTTACAGAGATTTGCTTCCGCAGTTGCCGGTAAAAAGATTATTTACCTGTATCGGATCATGAGCAAAGCAACCACAGATAGCGCGACTACGATCGCGTTCGTAACGGAAAACGGCCGTACCAAGTCGAAAGATGCAGATTCTACGGCAACAAAAGACGGATCCATCCGGACGCCTTCCGAATCCGAGACAGAAATTACCTGTTCTTCTATCCTGGCAAAAGGTGATACCCTGATTGACGCGCTGGAAGACGCCCTGGACAATGATGAGCTGATTGAGATCTGGGAAGCTAACCTGGAAGAGGCAGGAAGCACAGACGGCACATACAGAGGCAAGTACTTCCAGGGTTATCTGACCGAGCTGGAACGTACATCCAACGCAGAGGATATGGTTGAAATTTCCTTAACCTTCGGCGTCAACGGCAAAGGTGCGTCCGGTGATGTAACGGTATCCGCGCAGCAGATTGAGGCAGCTTCCTACGCCTTCAAGGACACCAAAAAGACAGGTGCGTAAGAAGTAATAGCAGACTGATACCAAGGGCAGCGTAATGGCTGCCCTATTTTTATGCATAAAGGAGACATATATGTTTGAGTTAACTATCAACGGTGTAGTGTATAAATTTGCTTTTAATATGGGCTTTCTGAAGGATATCAACGGGGAGACTGTAGTACCTGTAGATGGTGCCCCGGGCGTATCCAGCCGCGCAGGCCTGACATATGCTGTAGGTAATCTGCTGGATGGCGATATCGAGACGCTGGTGCATGTGCTGGATCTGGCGAACCGCCGGCAGGATCCGAGGCTTACCACTATGGCTCTCGAGAGCTATATTGATGATCCTGTTACTGATGTGGACGCGCTGTTTAATCAGGTGATTGAGGGTTTAAAGCTGGCAAATGCTACCAGGAAGGCAACACTGAATCTGATCGAGGCAGTAGAGCAGCGCAAGCAGGAGATGCTGAAACAGAACTAGAAGAACAGAGTTTTGCCGACTGGTACCACGACGTAGCAATAAACTGCTTCCGGTACCTGGGCTTTCAACGTCTGGAAGAGGTGGACACACTGACTATACCGGAATATGAGCTACTCATGGAAGCTCTGGATTACCGCCGTCTGGATGAATTGCACGCGCAGCACCGGGTAGCGTATCTGGTCTTTGCGGCACAGGCGAAAAAGGGCAAGTACCAGCGGCCAGTTTACAAGAAGTTCGACCAGTTTTTTGATTTTGAAAGAGAAGAGGCGAAGATCCGGCGGAAATACCATCCGGATCCACGCTTTACGGAACTAAGTAAGCACATGAAAGGGGGTGGAGCGCATGGCGAATGAAACTTATAGCATCGAAGCCGTCTTAAGTGCCCGGGATGAGGGGTTTAAGGCCGGCATGAAAGCCGCGCAGAAATCCGCGTCCGGATTTGGCAGCACAATTAAATCTGGCTTAGGCCTGGGTGTTTTCATGGGACTTGGCCAGAAAGCCTTCGGCGCGGTGGCAGCAGGTGTGAAAAGCATGGGCACAGAGCTTAGCGCATCGACAGCCACCTGGAAGACGTTTAACGGCAACATGAAGATGATGGGCAAAGGCGCCGGGGACATCAAAAAGGTCCGCGGAGAATTGCAGACCTTTGCGGAAAAGACCATCTATTCATCCTCTGACATGGCCACCACATACAGCCAGATGGCGGCTGTCGGTGTAAAATCCGCGGACAAGCTGGTTATGGGCATGGGCGGGCTGGCAGCGGCAGCAGAGAACCCGACGCAGGCAATGAAGACTTTAAGTCAGCAGGCTACCCAGATGGCGGCAAAGCCTACCGTGCAGTGGATGGATTTTAAGCTGATGCTGGAACAGACACCAGCAGGAATCGCTCAGGTGGCGAAGTCCATGGGCAAGAGTACAAAACAGCTGGTAGCTGACGTGCAGGCCGGAAAAGTGTCTACAAATGACTTTTTTAAAGCCATGACAAAGGCAGGAAACAGCAAATCCATGCAGAAGCTGGCAACACAGTACAAAACCGTTGGCCAGGCAATGGACGGCCTGAAAGAGACGGCAGCCAATAAGCTGCAGCCGGCCTTCCAGGCAGTTTCAAAGATCGGCATCAAGGCTATATCCGGTATCACAGACAAGCTGGGTAAGATTGACGGCGACAAGCTGGCAAAAAAGATTGAGACATTCACAACAAAGGCCGGAAAGTATTGGAAAGCTCTGAAAAAGACATTTAAGCCTGTGGGCAAAGAATGGAAGGAAGCTTTCAAGGCCATTGGTGACAGCCTTGGCAAAATGAACGGAAAATTTGGGTCAAAGAAATCCGTATCCAATTTTACCAGTTCCTTACAGCCCATCACCAAGGCGTTAAAAGGTCTGGCCGATTTTACGACAAAGCACTCAGATCAGATTGCCTGGCTGATATCCCATCTGCCGCAGATCGCGGCGGCATTTGTCGGCTTTAAAATTGTCAAAGGCGTGGCGCCTGGCGTGATGACCTTCGGAAAGGCCATTGGAAAGATCGGTTCCGGAATCGCGGGTCTGGCTGGAAAGCTGTTTGCTACAGCAGCCGGGCAGAAGGCAGTGGGCAGCTCTTCCAAAGCATCCAATAAAAACGTGCTGACGTCTGCAAAGGCGTTCCTGCGCTTGGGTGCTGCAGTGTTCCTGATCGCAGCCGGCTTTGTTCTGATCGCAGCCGCAGCGATTGCAGTGACCAACGCGGGTGGCGGTGCCGTTGCCATGTTTGTCGTGATGGCGGCCGGTCTGGCAGCGATTGCGCTGGGGTTGACCAAAATGCTGCAGACTGCTACAGCATCCCCGAAGGCTATGACAGCCCTGGGGGATGCGATGTTAAAGGTTGGCGCGGCTGTTCTTTTAGTAGCAGCAGGGTTCCTCGTTATGAGTGCAGCAGCCGTAGCGCTATCCGATGCAGGGGCACCGGCCATGGTGATGTTTGGCATCATGCTGGCGGGCATTGTGGCATTGGGCCTTGCCTTTACGGTCATGGCTAAGACGCTGGCACCGGTGGCGCCGGCATTGGTCACCATCAGCGCTGCGCTTTTAATTGCGGCCGTTGCAGTGATCGCCGTTGCAGTGGGGTTTGCCCTTTTATCGGCAGCCGCGATTGCCGTATCCAGTGCAGGCGCCGGGGCTATCGTGATGTTTGTAGTCATGGTGGCACTGATTGCTGCCCTTGCCCTGGTATTCGCGGCCTTAGGTCCGGCGCTTGACGCAGCTTCTCCTGCTATGCTCGCCTTCGGGGCCTGTGTCCTGATGGTGGGCGCCGGCCTTCTGCTGGCGGCAACTGCGGCACAGGTGGCAGTGAATGCCTTGGGCAATCTTGTGGGCATCCTTCCAGGCCTGGCGCAGTACGGATTATCCGGTGCGGTTGCCATCCTGGCCATTGGAGCGGCAATGCTGGTATTCGGTGCAGGCGCGTTAGTTGCAGGCGCCGGTGCGCTTGTACTGGCTGCGGGGCTTGCGGCCGTGGCATTGGCAGCCATTCCGCTGATTGCAGCGGTTACACTGCTGATCAGTACCCTGCGGGGGACACCGGCAGCTGCGCAGACCGGCAGCGCCGCACTGACATCCATGCTGGGCCCTATCGGCAAGGTGGGCACAGCCCTGGGAGCAGCAAAAGATAAAATCAGCGGCTTTTTCGCAAAACTGACCGGGGACGGCAATAAAAGCGCCAACGCAGTCAGTCAGTCTACTGGCAAAGTCAACAAGGCCTTTGATACAACATCAAACAAGGCCGGCGCAAGCGGTAAAAAGGGCGGCAATGAGTACAGTAATGGGCTGTTGAGCGGTATCACAAAATCCGTCGGTGGCGTAAAAGGCGGCATCGGCAAGGTGCTGTCCGCAATGCAGTCTGGCAATGGCAAGATGGCATCCAACGGCAAGGCCGGCGGGAACAGCTATATCAAGGGCTTAACTGGATCCTTAAGCGGCGGCAAAGGCTCCAAGTCCATCCAGAACATGCTAAACGGCATGAAGGGTACCAGCCGGTCCGGCGGCCTGTCCGTCGGGAAAGTGCTGGGCAACGGAGTGTCTACTGGCATTTCATCGTCTTCCGGAAAGAGTAAGGCCGCCGCAAGGCGAACGGTCAACTCGGTCAACAGCACGTACCGGTCTGGCGCCAGCGGGGCAAGAAGTGCGGGCAGTTACATCGGGGCCGGTCTGGCCAGCGGCTTAGAGTCGGCCATCCCGCGGGTGGAAGCGGCGGCTTCGAGACTTGCAGCCGCAGCGGATAAAGCAGTGCGGGCAGAAGCCAAAGTAGCATCCCCGTCTAAAGTCCATAAGAAAAATGGTAAGTATATAGCTGCCGGCCTTGCCTTAGGTATTGCCGGTGGGAAGAACCAGGTGGCACGCGAAGCGGAAATTATGGCGGCTACGGTCTCCGGCATTTTCAAAAAGCAGATCCGCAAACTGAAGGATTCCGGGGCAAAATTTGCCAAAGCCGTCGGCAAGACCTTAAAAGCAGGGATTCCTGTGGTAACCAAGTACGCGCAGAGCCTGGCAAAAAGCACCTTTAAGGCGTTCCGCAAGGTATCCGGCGTAAATTCCGGATTTACCAACGCCGCGGATAAGCTGGGTGAAACCTACGAAAAGAAGGTAAGTGCCAAAGAATCAGCCGTTGTAAAGGCCGGAACCAAGAAGATCAAGGCCGCCTTCACAGCAAAGGACAAGGCCTACTCTGCGACCATCAAAAAACAGCAGAAACAGTTAAAAAAGATGACCAAAGGGTCCAAGGCTTACAAGTCCATGGCCAAGAAGATCAAGGCCAACCAGAAGAAACAGAAGCAGACACAGCAGCTGTCTTCCAAGGTCCAGACAGCCTACCAGAAGCAATATGAAAAGTACGCCAATAAAATGATCAGCACCGTGAAATCGAAGCTGACCACGCTGGCGGAAACGTATCAGAAGCAATGGGATGCTCTGGCAGAAAAGCAGTCCGGTCTGCAGGATAAATTGAATGACTACGGTGACCTGTATTCAACGGATAAATACGGCTTTACGGCCTTTAAGGATTTCAAAGCTGCTACTACACAGGTACAGAAGTACTACAACAACTTAAAGCTGTTAAAGGGCATCGTATCCAGTGGCTTCTTTGAGGAGATCACAAAACTTGATACCGCTGCCGGGCTGGCCTACACCAATGAACTTCTGAAAAAGGGAACCAGCTGGATCAAGGCATACAGCAATACATTTGATACCTTTATCAATACCGGAAAGCAGGATGCAGCGTCCATCTACAAGAGTGATTTCGACGCACTGACAAACAATTTCAAGTCGGCTACGGACGCAATTACCGCACAGGTATCCGCAAAATTAAAGCAGATCGGCGCAGACCTGAAAAAATCCCTGTCCAATGCCGTAGCACAGGCATCCGGGAATAAAAAGGCGTCGAAGGCGGTGGCAAAAGCCAATGCGGCAGCAGGAAAAGCGAAGAAAACTTCGGTAAAATCCACTGCTGCAGCGAAGCAGAAAGCCGCAACCGCGAAACTGGTGGCGCAGGCCAAAAAGGATAACGCGAAAGTAGCGAAGGCAAATAAGTCCACCGGCAAGAATGCCACGAAGGGACTGGCCAAAGGCATCGCATCCAAAAAAGCCACAAAGAAAGTAACAAAGTCATCGAAGAAAGTGGCCAAAAAGGCCACGAAAGCAACAAAGAAAAAGCTGAAAGTACACAGCCCCTCCAAGGTGTTTATGCAGATCGGGCAGTACGTCGGCGAAGGCTTTGCGATCGGAATGGACCGTATGCAGGCATCCGTGCAGCATGCGGCTGAAAACATGATGGATCTTCCAAGCCCCGCAGCCCCGGCGTTCGCGTCCGGTTACGGCGGAAGCCTGAGCAGTGAGCTGTCCAGTGATTACACCTATGGAAGCACCGTAAACGGAAACATTACTGTAGTGACAGAACTGGATGGTAAGGTTGTGGCGAAGAAAACGGCGCCATACATGGAGCAGGAGATTGGCAAACGCCAGACGCGGGCGGAACGAGTGAAAGGACGGGTATAGAATGTATAAATTTACAGATACGACTGGTACCGCTTCCAAGGATCTGCCGGCGGAGGCGATGATACTTAACTCGGACTATATCGAGAATCAGATCGAAGGGTACCGGACGCTGTATGTCAAGGGGCGGGAAATTCTCGCCCCCAGTCTGCAGACGGCTGAAATCACCGGCAGGGATGGGTTGCTGTACCACGGCCGGCAGTTCCCGGTTCGGGAGATTACGGTGGGTTATCAGCTAATTGCGGCTACACCGGAAGACTTCCGGGCAAAGTACAACGCACTGTCCTACCTGCTGACGGAAAAAGAGCAGTCCATACTGGCCTTCGCAGATGAACGGGGGAAATACTTCACTGGTACACTGTCCGCGGCGGATGCCCCGGATCCTGGCCGGAATGCGGTCACGTCAGAGTTTACTTTTACCTGTACGGATCCGTTTAAGCGGTCCGTAGGGTCAAAGACCGTAACATCTTCCGGGGAAGATAAAACAATCAATTACGCCGGCACCTGGATCAGCTATCCGGTGATCACAGCCAACTTTTCCGGTGCTGCAACGGAATTTATCTGCCTGCACGGGAACGGTGCAATTATCGAGGTTAGTGACCTGAAAGCGTCGGACGTGCTGGTGATCGACGTGGGAAAGGCGTCCATCACAATCAACGGCACTGCTGCCGACGGCCACGGCGCCCTGGGGAATGACTGGAGCAATTTTTATCTGCAGCAAGGGAATAACCCGCTGCGGTTTAACTGCACGGGTACCATGCCCGGCATAACGATTAGTTACACAGAGGTATACGTATGATTTTGTATTTTTGTGACAAAAAATTGAATGTCTACGGATGCATGTCAAATCAGCTGCCGAATTCCCCAATTGAATCCGATCAGCTGACCAAAGACATCGACAGCACGGTGGCCACGCTGGAGCTGACCATAGACTATACAGCGCAGACCCGGGCAGAGCTGGAGCAGTGGACCATGCCTGGCTGTTACATCCTTATGCGGTATGATGATGGCAAGGACTATGTATTTCAGATCATCGATGCAGAGTTGGATACAGGCAATATGGCTATCGAGGTCACGGCAGAGGATGCCGGCCTGGAACTGCTGAATGTGGAATGTCTAATCTATCCGGATGAGGAGCAGGGGGACACCAAGGACCCGCAGACCTTAACCTGGTATGTATCTAAGTGGATCAAGGGATCCGGCTTTGAAATCGGGGTAAACGAATCCAGCAGCACGGATAAAAAGGCGCTGACCTTTGACTCCGAGCAGACAGCCACGGAGCGCCTGAAAGAAGTAGCCAGCAAATTTGAAATGGAAGTTGACTACAGCTTTGCGATTGAAGGACTGAAAATCACGCATAAGTATGTCAACATCCATAAAAAGATAGGCACCGACAACGGGGTCCGGCTGTATGCCGGCCGGAATTTAAGTTCCATCACAGTCAAACGCAGTATTGAGAATCTGGCCACCTGCCTGCTGGTATATGGATCCACCCCAGACGGCGGACTTGGACCGCTGACACTGGACGGATATGTCTACAACGATGGGAACTACTACGTCGATGGCCATTATGTCAAATCAAAGACAGCAGTGGAAAAGTGGGGCGTAATTACACGTACTTTTGAGTATGATACCACCGATCAGCAGACCCTGCTGTCCGAAGCGATCAAAGAACTAAAAACCCGGGCGGATGTGGAAGTAAATTATGAGGTAGACGTAGTAGACGCCCCGGAAAATATCCATGTCGGGGATACGGTGGGCATCGTAGACGATGCCGGCGGGCTGTACTTGTCCGCGCGGATCCTGAAAATGGAGCGGTCTATCATCGACCACAGCACAAAATTGACGATCGGCAACTATCTCATAAAAACAGCGGGGCTTAGCGCTACCGTACAGGACATGGCAAAAACATTCCAGATCATGAAAAGCAGCACCAAGGTGGTAAGCGATGTGCAGCAGATGTACTGTCTGTCGGATTCCGTGGACAGCAGTTCCGGGGGTACGTGGACAACACAGATGCCGGAACTTATGGATGATCAACACTACTTATGGACAAAAACTGTAGTCAGCTATACAGATGGATACACATCTGAAACGACGCCTGTGCTTGCCGCCGCTATCAACGGCGCTGCAAACACCGCCACACGGTACGTTACTGCGCAGACGGAAAGCGGCCAGATCCTTGTCCATCCAGAAGGGGACACGAAAAACGCCGTGCTGATCGGGCAGGACGTGCAGATCATCCGGAACGGGACAGTAGTTGCGACGTACTCGGATGATGTGCGGATTGGTAAAGCGGATAGCGCGCACGCAGGTATCACAGAAAGTGGGATGGCAGTATATTCAGCAGGAGGGGCTGATAAAGTGGCAGAATTTGGCGACAGAGTAAAAATAGGTGGCACAGAAAATTATATAGAGCTAATTCCAAATCCGTCTGGCTCAGAAGATTCGCTAACAATTTGCACAGCCGGAAAATACATAGCAATTAAGGCCGATGGAGATGATGTGTACAACACTATAACTGGGAAACATCTTGAATTCTCAGTTGGCGACAACTTGACGGAAGAGCCGTATAACATTTCGATCGACTCACACGGCGCCGGCATTTTAGGAATCGAAATACTAGGCGCGTTAAAGGCCTCCGGGCGCATAACTTCCGGTAAGGAATCGACCGAAATAGCCTTGTCAAATGGCGCAAGCGGTTCAATCTATCTGCACCGCAAGGGCGATATAGCTTCTGTGTATATCACAGGCGCAAAACTCGGAGCCGGTACGGTAAACCGGACGATAGCAACTGTCCCGGAAGGATGGCGACCGGTACGGCAGACTGCAATACCGATTGATGGATCTTCTGACGCCCTGCTTTTCCTCAACTCAGACGGCACAATTTCATGCAGGTACAACAGTTCTACGCAGCGCCAGATATGGGGTCGTGTAACATACATAGCATGGGCTTAAAGGAGAAAAAAAAATGACAGATCCAATTTTTACACCGGAGCAGGTGTATCAGGTAATTTTAGCCGTGGCCGGACTTATCATTTCCTGCGCCGGAGCAATCGGGATTATAGCAAAAGTGGTGAAGTGGTTCCGGAAGCCCGCCGATACGCAAAAAGAGCGCGTAGACGCCCATGAGAGGCGTCTTGATGGCCATGACGACGCTCTGAAGGAGATACGGCAGTACCTGGCAAGAGACAAGGCGAGGCTTGACGCGTTAGAAGAAGGCAACCGCATCGTGCAGCAGTCCCTTCTAGCGATCATGTCGCACTTGCTGAATAACGGGGATACCGAGGACTTAAAGCGCGCAAAAGAAAGTTTGGAACATTTTTTGATTGAAAAGTAAGGAGGAAAAAGTTATGGAATTAACAGGATTAGGAATCACAGGAGTAGCGGCGATTACAGTGATCTGCTATCTGGTTGGAATTTTTTGCAAGCAGTCTGTACATGTGGATGATAAAAATATTCCGGTGTGCATGGGCGTGGCAGGCCTTATTTTAGGCATTGTGGGAATGTTTGTGATGCCGGAATTTCCGGGCAAAGACTTAATTACAGCTATGGCAATAGGCATTGTGTCCGGCCTGGCCGCAACCGGAATTAACCAGATCGGAAAGCAGATTTACAAGGCTGACGAAGAGGGAACTTTTGAAGCTGATGACACAAATGCGGAGGGCTAAAACATGAAAATTCATAAAATTATGGCCAGCCGGCACAGCTACGGCAGCCGTCGAGCATTATCTTCCGTCATAGGCACGGCAATCCACTATACAGGCAATAAGGGCGATTCCGCCCGGGCAAATGCCTTATATTTCAAAAACAGAAACAAGCGCTCCGCTGGGGCGCATTTTTTTATCGACTCCGCAGGCGATACCTACCAGTCCGTTGACTTGTCCCGCGTTGCGTGGTCCGTCGGCGGATTCTTCACGCAGTCCGGCGGGGCAGGGAGTTATTATAAAAAGCTGACAAACAGCAACACCGTGTCTATAGAACTGTGCAATATCGCAGACAGGTATCCGACAGACAAGCAGATCGCGGCCACGCGGGAGCTTTTGGCATACATCAGGAAGAAATGCCCGAACGCCACCAAAGTAGTCCGGCACTGGGATATCAACGGCAAGGAATGCCCCGGCCGGATGGACGGGAAGGACAATGCGGAATGGCTGAAATTCCTGGCAGACATCGGTGAAAGATCAGCAAAACCGGCAGCAGTGAAAAAGGCATCAACTGCCGGAAAGATGAAAGTCATCGCAAAATCCGGATTGAACATGCGGGCGAAAGCCTCCGCATCCGGAAAGATCATCGGCGCCATCCCGGCCGGCGCATGGGTGAAGATTGTCAAAAAAGGAACAAACTGGTGCAAGGTAACATACGCAGGAAAAACCGGATATTGTGCAAAAAAATATCTGAAGTAAAACATAATAAGTATATGCTTTTCTAAAGAAAAAAAAGCCCTCGGAGCAATCCGGGGGCTTAATTTTTTTACATTTTTTCAACCAACTGGGCGACAATATCACTCATGGTCTGGCCAGACTTTCCGGCCTCTGTCCGCAGCTTTTCAACCACGGACGCCGGAAGGCTCAGGCCGATAGTTTTTTTCGCTCCATCTTCGGAGACTTCACCGAAAATGGAAATGAGACTGTGGAACACCCACCGGGACACCTTTGGCGGAAACCCCTGTAATTATGCGGTTTGTAGCTAGACTTTTAATCAAGTTGTCCGGGGTTCGAATCCCCGATGCCTCA
>OCVV011164260.1_pt1 | contig 14495 bp, 12 predicted proteins | sample 1539721 | NCBI WGS metagenome assembly OCVV01 (sample SAMN02144230, study PRJEB22623) | gut metagenome | biome: sheep rumen | host: Ovis aries | place: New Zealand
GCGCCTCCTATCAAAGCAAATACCGGTACCGTGGCAAGAGTCTTCCAGTAACTCTTAAATACGCCTTTGCTCGCAAAAAATGATCCGCAGGCAGCGATCATAACGCTCAGCACCGCATAATAAGCATTGGTCGGATCCGCTGTCATATTTACGATATTCGTCAGATATCCGACGATTATACCCGGAAGATATCCTCCTATGGCCGCCGCCAGCAGCGTTCCCACGTTATCGAGGAACAGGGGAATATTATAGAAATTCACCACCCTATTCAGCGCCAGGTTGATGAGCACCGCCATTACATAGAACCCTATCTTTCTGGCCGTTCCTCCGTTAAACCTCATTTTAGAATTTTCTTTCTCCATCTTAAAGACCTCCGAATACCGGATAAATAATGATCAGCTGTTGTAACCGTCGGGATTCATGCTCTGCCATTTCCAGGAGGATGCACACATATCGTCGATGGTCAGTTTTGCTTCCCAGTTAAGTTCCGCTTTGGCAAGTGATGCATCCGAATAGCAGACAGGAACATCTCCCGCTCTTCTGGGCTTTATCTCATAAGGGATCTCATGGCCGCAGGCCTTTTCGAATGCCTTTACAACATCGAAAACGCTCTGGCCTTTGCCGGTTCCCAAGTTATAAACCTTAACCCCGGGATCTTCCTTTATCTTATTTATCGCTTTAACATGACCTTTTGCAAGATCCACCACATGTATATAGTCTCTTATGCAGGTACCGTCAGGCGTGTCATAATCGTTTCCGAAGATACCGAGCTTTTCTCTTTTTCCTATCGCAACCTGAGCTACGTAGGGAACGAGGTTATTCGGGATCCCTTTGGGATCTTCGCCGATAAGACCGCTCTCATGAGCACCTATCGGATTAAAATATCTTAAAAGAATGACATTCCATTTATTATCAGATGTATGAAGGTCGGTAAGGATCTGCTCTATCATATGCTTTGTCCATCCGTAGGGATTGGTGCAGACTCCCTTCGGGCATTCCTCGGTGATCGGGATGAAAGCCGGATCTCCGTATACGGTCGCGGATGATGAAAAGATTATGTTCTTTACATCATGCTCCCTTAAGGACTTACAGAGCGTGAGCGTTCCGCCTATATTATTCTCATAATATTCAAGCGGCTTTTCAACCGACTCTCCGACAGCCTTTAACCCGGCAAAATGGATCACGCAGTCTATCTTGTTTTCATCTAAGACCTTATCCATATCCGCCTTGTTTGTTATATCACCTTCGTAAAACCTGACCTTTTTCCCGGTGATCTCTTCAACTCTGTCTATCGCCTTTTTATTTGAATTATAAAGGTTATCAACGACAACAACGTCATATCCTTCATTTAAAAGCTCGACGCAGGTATGGCTTCCTATATATCCTGCTCCGCCCGTAACCAAAATAGTCATACTGCTTCCTCCTGTTATTATGATCAGATCACGCTTATACCGCCGTATTTTCTGATGCTCATTACCTGACACGAATTCTCCCCGAAGAGAGCATCCATCGCCATCCTGTATGCCTCGACCCTGTCGTTTTTGACAAATGCCTGTATCGTCCCGGCAAATCCGCCGCCGTGGACCCTGGCACATCCTTCTTCACCTAATACCATCTCGCTTACCGCAAGCGCAAGCGACATGTTCTGATGCTCAACATCGTGGTTAGTATATACATTCTGGAGATATTTATATGAAGAATCCCCGGAGGCCTTGAATATCTTTAAGAATTCTGCAAAATTCCCTTCCTTAAGGGCCTTTCCTTCTTCCACGGCTCTCCTGTTCTCGCTTACAAAATGAAGGGCTCTAAGCGCCGCTCTGTCTCCGCATTTTTCTCTTATCTTATTAAGGTCTGCCATGAGTTCTTTTTCATCCACATCCCTTAATACATCTTTTCCGAAGACATCGGCTGCTGCCTTCATCTCGGCCGGTACCGCAGCATAATCTTCGGTAAGATCCGCATGAGACCCTTTTGTGTCGGTGACACAGAGACTGTAGCCCACACTGCTTAGATCAAAATCTATCTTTTCTATGACAGGATTGTCGGGATCTAAAAAATCTATCTGGCATAAAGAGCCGACCGAGCAGGCCATCTGATCCATAAGTCCGCAGGGCTTACCAAAATAATCATTCTCGGCAAACTGTCCGAACTTTGCGATATTTACCGCATCTATCTTCATATCGTTATAAAGACCGGAAATGATATCTCCGATTATGGTCTCAAATGCAGCTGAAGATGAAAGTCCGGAGCCTGAAAGGACATTACTTGTGACATATGTGTCAAATCCTCCGATCTCAAAGCCTGCATTTTTTATCGCATAGAGCATTCCGCGGATAAGGCTTAATGCCTTGCCTTCTTCGTCTTTCTTTTTCTCAATATCATCAACCGAAAGTTCCATCAAAGGATAGCCTTCCGATAAGACCCTGATACCGTTGTCATCCCTTTTTGCGGCAACGGCTATCGCATCAACGCTTACTGATGCGGCAAGAACATTACCGTGCTGGTGGTCGGTATGATTTCCTCCTATCTCGCTCCTTCCGGGAGCCGAGAACACTCCGACAGACTTGTCATATCCGAACACGGCTGCAAAAACATCAACCGCCTTTATATATCTGTCCTTCTGATAAGCTACACTTTCCTGTCCGTAGATATCAGCAAGTTTTTCATCGTATTTTCCTGCTTCCAGGTCATTTTTTACCACATTTACATCAGTCATATAATGCCCTCTTTAACGTCGTTTTGTTATACTGCCGTATATTAAATAAGATATCATTCCTATTATTTAGTGTCAATCATTTCAAATACTCGTTTACTTCGTATCTATCCTTCTTAAATACTACTCTAAGCTGGCCGGAATATAAGGTGACGTATATGTCACTTCCTGCATTTTCAAGACGTTTTATCGCATAAGGTGAAGGATGCCCGTATCTGTTTACTCCCGCAGAAATAAGAGATGTCTTAGGTCTCAGTTTATTGATAAAATCCTCTGAAGAAGAATATCTCGAACCATGATGGCCGACCTTTAAGATATCTACCGGAAATTTTACTTTTTCAAGCGCTTCTCCTTCTTTTTCTTCCGTAAGATCTCCGGTAAAGAGCATCTTTGTATCATTACATGTAAAGAGCAGTACCATCGACTGATCATTGCCTTCCGCAACCGTCTTTTTTGACGGATAAATGCATTTAATATCAGCATCGGGGAGTGAAAACTTTGCACCGCCGTCTATATAAATGACATTTATGCCATTTTTTTGCGCTGCACTCTTCACCTCATCGTAGGTCTCATCCGTTTTGCCAAAATGCGTAAGCACGAGATTTTTTATCCTTATCCTGTTTTCCTTTTGCGTTTCCATGATTTCGATAAGAGCCGAATAATGATCCTTATCTCCATGTGAAAGGAAGGCGTAATCTATCCTTGTTATCCCGTGACACTGCAGATAGGGGATGAGCCTGTATTTTCCGGCTTCTTTTACGGATGTACTTCCCCCGTCAATAAGTATGTTCGCTCCGTATTTATCTTCTATGACAAGGCTGTCACCCTGTCCTATGTCTATCATCGTGCAGGTTGTAGCCGTCCTTAATTTTAAGCAAAGTGCGATGATACCAAGTACGGGAAGAAGAATGGATATATGATTGCCTCTTTTATTTCGACTGTCCGATAAGCGGAAATTATACAAGCAAAAGCATGTAAGCAAAACATAATATACGGCTATCGAAACGGGATGCGGTCTTCCGATCACGGGATAGGAAAAAGGAAGCCTCATGGCACCCTTTGCAGCTTCTTCATATAAAAATAAAAGGACAGATGATGGAAATAAGAAAACCTTTCCCAGGGAAGTAAGTATGAGCGATAAACATCCGCCGAAAATAGCAAGAACAAGCAATATTCCGGCAAGGGGGATAACTATCAGATTAAGCAAAAATCCATAAGTCGCAAAGCCATAGAAAAACCAGAGCTGGATCGGAAGCGTGGCAAGGGTGACGGATATGCTCATCTTAAGCGAAGAAAAAACCATATCCCTTATCTTTTCCTTTAATATCTGCTTTTTACTCTTATCATATATCATCTTTTCCGTCATGTCGGGCTTTGGAAAAAATCCGGATATGACAGGCATGATAAGTGCTATACCCATCACTGCTCCGAAGGATAAGAGAAATCCCGAATGCATCATATAAAGCGGCTCGGTCATTAATAAAGCAACGCCGGACAACCCGCATGCCGTTAACATGTCATATGTCCTTCCTATCACATCTGCAATGATAAAAAGCGAAAACATAACTATGCTCCTTATCGCCGAAGCACTGTTTCCGGTCATGATCCCGAAGCTTATAAGAAAGAAAACGGAAATGCTCCCCGATACAAATACCTTAAGTTTAAGCTTTTTAAGCGACTCATATATCGCCATTCCGATAAGGGAGATATGAAGGCCCGAGATAGCAAGGATGTGCGATATCCCGCTCATCTTATAAAGGCTTTTTATCTCATCGCCTACGTCCTTCTTCTGTCCTAAGACCATGGAGCATAAAACGCCTGCTCTTTCGGAGGGAAGACTGTTTTTATATACGCCGGAAAATGCCCGTCTTATCCTATAGAGTGCATTTTGATAGAACCGGATACTATCATCTTTTACAAAGCACTTTGCATCCGTTATCCTGTAGTCAAGATTAAGTATCCTGTAATAAAGCGCACTGTCAAACTGTCCGTCATTTGTGGCCGGCGCAAAATGGCGGCATTTTCCGGTAACGGTAACGAGATTTCCTATCTCATATTCCGTCTCTGACTTTACGTGGCAGATGACTTTCTTTTTCTTTCCGTTTTTATCCGGTAAAGTGCGCACGTAAATTAAAAGAGCGCTTTCACCCTCTTCGATGCGATATATCCTCCCGGTGATACTTATATTATCCCCGTCTGACGGAAGATCGCTCCTGAATATGGTTACAGGAAATATAAGTAAGATAAGACCCTGCATCAGCGCGAAAGCCAAGCAGAGAAGACACAGCAATCTGCGCAAAAACGCTCCTTACTGCGTACTCATGATCTCAAGATTCCTTTCAAAGACCTGCGTTAAAGGTATGGTCTCCATGAACATTATATCGCTGTTTCCGTCGACCGAGATCTGCACCTTATTGATATTGGGCTGCTCGACTAAGGAATTAACGATCGAATATATGGCTACCTCCGGTGTGACATTCCCCTGTTTTTCCAGAAAGCCGGAATCCAGGTTTACATAACATGTACCATCAACCGTGGTCACGCTGATCACCTTTGTCATGGGAGATACTACCGGATACAGGTATTTTTCCTCACCGTTTTCCGGCCCCCGAATTATCTCCTCGACTACCAGCTTATCTATGGATATATTACTGTTATATACGCAATCCCTGTGTATCTCCCGAAGCGTGCTTCCCGTTTCATCGGTAAGATATAAGGAGATCGTAGTCTGCTCATATGCATTTATCTCATTTCCGGCATTATCAATGAACTGGTCCGCGCTCATGGCCCCTGTGACAACTCCGTTAAATCCTATAAGAGGCATGTCCCCTACATAGAATTCAACCTGGCTTATGCCGTCAAGCTGACAGAACGACCTTACTATCGCAGCTCTCGTAAGGACCTCTCTTCCTTTGGAAAGCTCGGAATAAGAAGGCGCGAAATAAAGCCTTAATACGTCGGCTTTAATCTTATATCCGGTAAGTTTGACCTTATCGGAAATAGCCGCCGACATAGATACATCTTCCGGCTGCCTTTTTAATTCGGAAGCTATGACCTTAACGCCATATTCCGTAGACTCTTTACCCGTCCCATCTCCGGCTTCATTTTCAGAAACATCCGTTATTGTAACTGTATCAACAACACTGACTTTAGTCTCATCCTTTGAAACGGCATAGATATCATATCCCTCTTTTGCTTCCTCTTTACTGCCGCAGGATACGAGCACGAAGAGTGATAAAAGGAGAAAAACTGACGGTATAAACTTCAAAAACGCACGTAATTTAATCATTGATATACATATGTAAGGGGAATCTTGACCGTAAATGTCGTTCCCTTCTCCTCCACGCTGTCTACTCTGATGGCACCTCTGTGCATTATTATCGCGCTCCTTGCTATCGCAAGGCCGAGGCCCGTTCCGCCTATCTCTCTGGAATGGGATTTGTCCACCCTGTAGAATCTCTCAAATATATGATCTGTCTCGGCATCCGGTATACCTATGCCGTTATCTTCAACTGTCACGGTAAAGAACTGGTGATCGGAGTCTAACGTGACTTTGACAAAGCCATGTTCGCGGTTATACTTAACACCGTTCTCAACAAGGTTTGAAAATGCGAGCGTAAGCTTTACTTCATCCACTTCCGCCTTTACTTCCCTTACGCTCTCGAAAATGACCTCTATATCCTTCTGTGCCGCGATCGGCCTTATCCTCTTTAGTATCCTCTCTAAAAGGGCATTTATATCAACGGACTCTATGTTCATGTCCGCGGAAGTCTTATCCATACGGACAAGGGATAAAAGATCATTTATTATTTTATTTTCCCTTTCTATCTCGTCGGCTATATCTACCATGAATTCCCTGTATAATTCCACAGGTACATCCTCCTGCGAATTAAGGGAATCGGCGAGGACCTTTATGGAAGTGATCGGGGTCTTAAGCTCGTGGGAGACATTAGAAACAAACTCCTGTCTCGACTCGTCTATGATCCTCATCCTGCCCATAAGTTCGTTAAAGGCCGTGATTATATGCTCAGTCTCAAGATAATCCGAAACTTCTATGGCATCCGTGGTAAATCCGTCTTTGACATCTCCTATGGCAGCCGTTACCCTGTTAAGCGGACGGACTAAAAGGCCTGAGCTAAGGTATGCAAATACAATTACAAAAAGGGCTATGAGAGTCTGCATCATCGAAGCCCTGTTTCCGAGCTCTTCTATATTGGCATTTATATTATCGGTAGATGAGCTAATAAGAACAACGCCAGTTATTTTATTTTTTTCCTCCGCCGTCCCTTCTTCTTCCTCAAACATCTCGTCTTCGGGAGATGCAGATACCAATATAGGCTTGGTCAGTTCGATAAAGCTGTTTTCTTTATCATAACTACTGGTATTTTTGCCTTGAAAACACTCCATTACCTCCCGTGAGATTATGGTCTTTCCCTCACTTATACCATAGGTGTCCTTGACTATATTATTATAGCCGTCGATCACGATTATTCGTCCATCGTACAGGTTTGATATCTGCAGGAGCTCTGCATTGACCGTCTCCGAAGCCGGATCGGTAAGAAAGTTATTATTGGCAAGATGATCCGCTAAGATCATGACCTGATTCTCAAGCTCCGCCGTCCTTAAGGACACGGCTCTCTTTTCATAGTTCTGGAGTATACCGTACCTTAAAAGGATCGCAGGAATATAACTTACTATGACTATTATCAGGAATATGCGGAATCTCATACTCTTAAGCTGCTTTATGCCGGGTATGAGCTTTCTTAAAATACTTTTAAGACCTATCTTCAAATCTTATCCCTCTTACATAAAGTAGTAGCCTACTCCCCACTTGGTATGAACATAAGTGGGCTCACTGGGATTAGACTCGATCTTTTCACGAAGTCGTCTGATATGGACATCTACCGTCCTGGCATCTCCGGGATAATCGCTTCCCCATATGGTCGTAAGAAGCTTTTCCCTGCTGTAGACTATATTGGGATTTAAGACAAGAAGCTCTAAAACGTCAAATTCTTTCGCGGTAAGATTAATTTCCTTATCGTTTATATAAACCCTTCTGCCACTCCGATCTATCCTCATCCCGTCATGGACCTTTATCTCATCGGGCTTTGTCTCATTCCCCTTCGCAGAAACCCTTCGCATTATCGCCTTCATACGGGCTTTAACTTCCAGGATGTTAAAAGGTTTGGTGATATAATCGTCTGCGCCGTTATCAAGGCCTAATATCTTATCCATATCCTCGCCTTTGGCGGTGAGCATTATGATGGGTACATCCGAAAACTCCCTTATCTGCTGGCAGACTTCGAGTCCGGAAAGCCCGGGAAGCATGACATCAAGAAGGATTATGTCAAATTCCTGCTCTTTAGCTATCCTTAAGGCTTCCTCTCCGTCATATGCACAGACAACTTCCATGTCATCCTGCTCTAAGGAAAATCTTATTCCTTTTACTATAAGTTTTTCATCGTCTACAACAAGTACCCTTTTACTCATCTTTTCACCTTACAATGATATTGTCTTTAAGATTTGTGTATGTAGCCTTTCCTATTCCGGAGACATTTGTTATCTCCTCGGCGCTCTTAAAATCGCCGTGTTCTTCCCTGTATGTGATTATCGCATTTGCCTTGCTCTCCCCTATTCCCGAAAGAGTCATTAAGGCTGCCTTATCCGCTGTATTTATATTTATCTTTCCGTCGGTACCGCCGCTTAAAGACCCTGACGCGCCTTTATCCGAAATCTCCCCCAAAGCTCCGCTTTCATATTCTTCCATAGTGGGGACATATATCTTATCCGCATCATTTAATATGCCGGCTAAGTTAAGAGCCTGTACGTACGCATCTTCATTTACATTCCCTGCTGCCTCGATCGCCTCAAAAACACGGCTTCCCGGCGTTAAAGGATAAACTCCGGGCGTCTTTACGGCACCGCAAACATATACATATATTATATCTTCTTCTTTGGAATCATACTCACCCTCATCTGCGGGATCCTCTACTGACTTTATTTCGGATCCTTCTGAGGACGACAAGATGGCATCGTCGGAAACATCCTCCTCACCCGCTTCGTAAACGATATTGCTTCCGCACCCGGTGAGTAAAGCTGCTCCCAAAGAAAAAAGAACGATTAAGATCGCTGATCTGATCTGCATTTTTACCTCCTTTATAAACAGGAGGTCCTTCTATGCTGACTGTGATGTTATTATAGCCAAATAAATCTCATATTTCAAGATAAATTTTCAGTTTTCGCCCTCGGCCTCGGTACTTAAGACAGGCGTCGGTATCCTGTTGACCGAAACGCTCTGGCCGGTAAACTTTCTTCTTACATCTGATTCAAGTGATGAAAGCACGTCGTTTACATCCTCACCGCCCCAGACTCTGGTAAATGCTATCTCAAGCTCGGCCCAGAAACCGGAACCGACCATGAGCTTGGGGATGGATGCCGATTTTGCATATTCGTCGCATGCTATCTTAAGCGCTTCGTTATCATAATCTATCCCGCTCTTTGCCGCGAGCTTTCCGGTGGTTTTGTAAAAATCGGCATCAATGTCATTTATCACATATGAAGCAAAGTCCTCTGCTCTTTCCCTGTTATCCGAATATCCGCAGACAAACAGCGCGTTGGTCACGGACAGGGGCTTTGAAGGCAGGGTGTCGCTTACCATGGGCATGGGGCATACACGGTATTCAAATTTGAATTTCCCGTTCTGCTTTGCCCTCTCAAGCTTTTCAATGACATCGGTAGTAGCAACGGTAAATGCGATCTTACCGTTCATAAAGTCCTCAACAACGCCGCTGTAGCTTACCGCAGCCGGGTCTATGGAGAAAAATCTGTTGAGAGACTGATAATAGAGCATGGCTCCCATGCTCTGGGAATTGTAGATATAAATGACAGAGGGGTCATCTCCGTTCACGCCACCCACATCAATGGTATTGCCGACAATGAAATAATTATAGAATATATCCGAAACATCCCATTTAAATACGGCTTCCATCTCTTCGGGAGCTTCATATCCGTCCGCAAAGTCAAGTATCCCGTCGAGCGTTCCGGGTATGGCCGCTTCCTCGACAGCCAACAGTTCATTCCGGTCAAAATCATCTGCGGATACCGTAAGTATGTTATCCGCTCCTTTTTCGGCAACGAGTTTCTTTACCGCATAATCTTCTATATAAGATTCGTTGCATAGAAATACCGTGGTCTCGAAATAAAGAGGATATCCCGTCTTTTTTCCGTCATAGGTTACGGCGTGTATCGCCGAATCGGGAAAAACAGCGTTTGATACAAGTCCTTCCTTATCCTCTATCTCCGAGCACAATCCTGACAGATAAGCTTTTTCTATCGTATCATTGCTCATTATGAAAAGGTCCGGGCCTTCCGACTTACGGACCTCATCATTCATTTCTTCAAGATAGGATATCCCCGTCTTTAAGACAGGTGTGACACGTATGCCGTTTTCTTCCTGATATTTTAATGACACCTTTGTCAGGTAATCCGTAAGAGCGTCATCCGTATACCAGATCGTAAGATTCTTATTCCCTTCAAAGACCGACGCAGTCTCATCCGTCACTTTGGGCTCTTTTACACTCTTTCCCGAATAAAACGAAGTCAGTATGCAAAATGCGCTTAAAAGGATAAGGAATAATAATCCGTATATCTTCTTAGTCATTTAAAACCTCTGAAAGTACTGCGATCATCTTATCAATATCCTCTTTTTTAATGATAAGAGGAGGCACAAAACGGATCAGGTTGCTTCCTGCGGATATAAGGACAACTCCTTTTTCAAGAGTCTTATTAAGCACATCCTTAAGCGGAAGATCGATCTCTATTCCCTGCATCAGGCCCACACCCCTGTGTGCCTTTATATGAGGATTATTCTCCTTAAGTTCTTCAAGCTTCTCGTAAAGATAAGGGCCCACTTCATTTACGTGATCTACGATCTTTTCTTTTTCGTAAAGCTTTAACACCTCATATACGGCGCGTGTCGCAAGCGGATTTCCGCCGTATGTCGTACCGTGATCTCCGGGAACCAGGGAATTTTCAGCCACTTTTTTGTTAAAAAGTATCGCTCCTACAGGGATCCCGCATCCAAGGGCCTTTGCCGAAAGCATGATGTCGGGCTTTACTCCGTATTTCTCCCATGCGAACATATAGCCCGTACGTCCCATTCCGCACTGGATCTCATCTAAGATCATAAGGATGTCCTTTTCGTCGCAGATCTTCCTTATCTCCTTTAAGAATTCCTCACTTGCGGGATATATTCCTCCCTCTCCCTGAACTGTCTCAAGGATGATGGCACAGGTCTTTTCATTGATATTTGCCTTAACGCTTTCAATGTCATTTAAGGTCGCGAACCTTATATTACCGATCATGGGCTCGAAGTCCTCACGGTAATGTGCGTTTCCGGTAACGGAAAGAGCTCCGAAGGTCCTGCCGTGGAAGGAATGCTCCATCGCGATTATCTCATGATCGTTCCTCCCGTCCTTTAAGCGGGCATATTTACGGGCTGCCTTTATGGCTCCCTCAACAGCCTCGGCTCCGGAGTTCGTAAAAAACACTTTATCAAACCCCGACACCTCTGTCAGTTTGTCCGCAGCCTTTATCGCAGGCTCGTTGTAATAAAGGTTTGATGTATGGATTATCTTATCCACCTGATCCTTTATGGCGTCATTATACTCCTTATTGTTGTACCCTAATGCAAATACCGCGATGCCTGCGGCAAAATCCAGATATTCCTTTCCCTCATTGTCATAAAGATGCACTCCGTCGCCGTGATCGAAAATGACAGGGAAACGGTTATATATTTTTAATATCTTTTCTTCAGATTTATTAATAAGTTCCTGTGTAGTCATGATATACCTCTTTTCTTATCCGCGGATACGATATCCGGCTCTTACTCTTCTTCAGCTGAAGCATCCTCATCCGATATTATGGCTGTTCCTATACCTTTATTGGTAAAGATCTCAAGTAAGAGACAGTGAGGAACACGGCCGTCTAAGATATGGACTCTGTTTACACCGCCTCTTATGGCCGAGGTACAGTTTTTAAGCTTCGGAAGCATTCCTCCCCCGATAACTCCGCCGTTTATGAGGTCTTCCGCCTCGGAAACATGGATCCTTGAGATAAAACTGGACTTATCGTTTATGTCACGATAAAGGCCCTCGATATCCGTAAGGAACACGAGCTTGTCCGCATCCATCGCATCGGCTATCGCGCATGCCGCATCATCGGCATTTATATTGTAAGTATCAAAATCATCGTCAAGACCTATGGGAGATACGATGGGAAGGAAATCATTCTCCAAAAGATCGTATAGGATCTTCGGATCGACCTGCTTTATCTCACCGACATAGCCTATGTCCTTTCCGTCCGCATATCTCTTATCCACCTTTAAAAGACCGCCGTCTTTTCCGCTTATGCCGATGGCCTTTACTCCGAGCTCTTCGACCATTGTGACAAGGCTCTTATTTACTCTTCCGAGCACCATCTCGGCAACTTCCATCGTCTCTTCATCGGTAACGCGCAGACCGTTTATAAATTCGGGCTCTTTTCCGATCTTGTCCACCCATCTGCTTATGGCCTTTCCGCCGCCGTGAACTATGATGGGCTTAAATCCTACGAGCTTTAAAAGAGTAACATCCTTTATGACATTCCTCTGGAGTTCTTCGTCGCTCATCGCGCTTCCGCCGTATTTAACGACGATGACTTTCCTGTTAAACTGCTGTATATACGGAAGTGCTTCGATGAGCACCTCTGCCTTCTGCATTATCTTCTGCATTTCAAGTTCTTCCATTTTTATCTCCTTACGGCGCTTATTTGTTAAACGCCTCTATGTTTTCTTTATTTAATGTAAAATCGTAATAGTTAAGGTCTTCTCTTTTTGTCCAGCCTATAGTCTTCCAAAAGGCGTTTCCGACATCGTTACGGGTAAATGCGATAAGCGAGACCTTGTTTATCTTTTCCCTCTTAAGAGCTTCCATCGCATGTACCACCATGGCCTTCCCGATACCTCTTCGTCTGTAGGCTTCGTCAACACAGACGTGATACATACATCCTCTTCGTCCGTCATGTCCGCAGAGAATGGCACCGACGATCCTGTCATCTTCTTCACAGACCACACTGATCCCCGGATTCCTGGATAAGAATCTCTCTACGCCTTCTCTCGAGTCATCGATACTTCTCATCGAGAAGCCGCTGATCCTCTTCCAAAGGGCGTATACCTTATCATAATCCTCTTTTTCCATTGTTCTGACGTTCATGTCACTTTTCCTGTCTTTTCATTTCTTTTCATTTCAGTGTAAAAAACCACACAATTAATCTATATAATACCACGTAAGGCACGAATAATGCAAGTTTGTTGCAATCTGAATTAAAATAGGATAATATATTATCGTGACATTTCAGTCAATCTATTATATGGAGGCGTTATCCGATGAAAGAAAAAGTTGTTTTAGCCTATTCAGGCGGTCTTGACACCACTGTCATAATACCGTGGCTCAAGGAAAATTACGATTACGACGTGATCTGCGTATGTGCGGACTGCGGACAGGGCAATGAGCTCGACGGACTCGAGGAAAGAGCAAAGGCATCAGGTGCTGAAAAGCTCTATATCGAAGATCTTACCGACATCTTCTGCGATGAATACATCGTTCCCTGTGTTCAGGCACACGCCGTTTACGAAAACAAATATCTGCTCGGGACTTCAATGGCCCGTCCCGCTATCGCAAAGAGACTTGTTGAGATAGCAAGAAAAGAAAACGCTACAGCTATCTGCCACGGCGCTACCGGAAAAGGAAATGACCAGATCAGGTTCGAGCTTGCCATCAAGGCACTTGCTCCCGATCTTCGCATAATCGCTGCCTGGAGAGATCCCAAGTGGAATATGGATTCAAGGGAAGCAGAGATCGAATACTGCAGGGCTCACGGCATCCATCTTCCTTTCTCGGCCGACAATTCCTACAGCAGGGACCGTAACCTCTGGCACATCTCCCATGAGGGTCTTGAGCTCGAGGATCCCGCAAATGCTCCCAACTACGATCATCTCCTTGTTCTTGGCGTAAGCCCCGAGAAGGCTCCCGATGAAAGCGAGACGATAACTCTTAATTTTGAAAAGGGTGTACCCGTTGCATTAAACGGAAAGAGCATGAAAGTCTCCGAGATTATAAAGGAATTAAATACCCTTGGCGGAAAGCATGGTATCGGCATCGTTGATATCGTTGAGAACCGTGTTGTCGGCATGAAGAGCCGCGGCGTATACGAAACTCCCGGCGGAACCATCCTCTATGAAGCACATCAGCAGCTTGAGGAGCTCATCTTAGACCGCGAGACTACCGAGCTTAAGTTAAACATGGGCAACAAATTTGCTCAGATCGTATATGAAGGAAAGTGGTTCACTCCTCTTCGCGAAGCAGTTCAGGCTTTCATCGAAAAGACCCAGGAATATGTTACCGGTGAAGTCACCTTAAAGCTTTACAAAGGAAACATCATCAAGCAGGGTACAAAGAGCCCCTACTCTCTCTACAATGAGAGCATCGCTTCCTTTACCACGGGAGATCTCTACGATCACCATGATGCCGAAGGTTTCATCAACCTCTTCGGTCTTGCAAGCAAGGTACGCGGCATGAAGCACGCCGAGCTTTCAGGAAAATGATATGGACGTTAAAGGAATTCTTTTGACCTATGCCGTTTCATTAAATGTCCTTGGCCTTGTCCTCATGGGCATCGACAAATGGCGTGCAAAAAAGAAATCCTATCGCATTTCCGAGGCTGCCCTTTTTGCTACGGCACTTTT
>OCVV011357014.1_pt1 | contig 14494 bp, 12 predicted proteins | sample 1539721 | NCBI WGS metagenome assembly OCVV01 (sample SAMN02144230, study PRJEB22623) | gut metagenome | biome: sheep rumen | host: Ovis aries | place: New Zealand
TTCGGCGTGGTGCTGCTCTGCATCGCCCTCATCATGTTCATCGTCTACTTCTTCATGGACAAGAAGCTCGACAGCCAGACCGGCGAGGCCGAGGAGAAAGACGACCCCTTCAAGCTCAAGGATCTGGGCAAGATCTTCAGCAGCCTGGGCTTCTGGCTCGTGGCCCTGCTCTGCGTGCTCTACTACAGCGCCATCTTCCCCTTCCAGAAATACGCCGTCAATATGCTGCAGTGCAACCTGACCCTCAACCCCGCCGCTGAAGGCACCTTCTGGGCCGGCGAGAGCGTCACCATCGTGCAGTACATCATCATGCTCGTGGTGGCCGTGTGCGCCTTCGCCAGCAACTTCAGCAAGAAGCAAGGCATGAAGGTCGGCCTGATGGCGCTGGCCGTGGTGGCCCTGGTGGTCTACTGCTACATGGGCTACATGCGCGGCACCGCCGAGACCATCTTCGCCGTCTTCCCGCTGCTGGCCGTGGCCATCACCCCCATCCTGGGCAACTACGTCGACCACAAGGGTAAAGCCGCCACCATGCTGCTGCTGGGTTCAGCCCTGCTCATCGTGTGCCACCTCACCTTCGCCTTCGTCCTGCCGCAGTTCAAGGGCAACGCCGTGGGCGGTGCCATCGTGGCCTACGTCACCATCCTGGTGCTCGGCGCCTCCTTCTCGCTGGTGCCCGCCGCCCTGTGGCCCTCGGTGCCCAAACTGGTGGACGAGAAGATCATCGGCTCGGCCTACGCCCTCATCTTCTGGATCCAGAACATCGGCCTCTGGCTCTTCCCGCTGCTCATCGGCAAGGTGCTGAACAGCACTAACCCCGAAGGCACCCCCGCCACCGAACTCGACTACACCTGGGCCCTGGTCATGCTGGCCGCCCTCGGCGTCGCCGCCGGCCTCATCGCCCTCTACCTCCGCGTGGTGGACAAGAAGAAGCACCTCGGCCTCGAGGAGCCCAACATCAAAGACTGATCGTCGCACCAGCAAATAGTCCAAACAAATAGGAGACACTCTATGAAAACCATCAGAATAGCAATACTGACTGCGGTAGCAGCCCTCTGTTTCGCCGGTTGCGAGGCTTACTACGGCGAGCCTGTTACCACCCGGCAGAGCATCGACGGCAACTACACTGCCGTCAAGGTGAGCCATGCTTTCGACGTGACCGTCAGTGACACCGCTACCGCGGCCACCGTCACCGTGCCCGAGAGGATGCTGGACAAGCTGAATCTGCAGGTGCGGAACGGCGTGCTGGAGATCGGTTTCAAGAAGACCCTTTCCTTCACCATCGGCGAATGTAGCGTGATACTGCCGCTGAACTCCAACGTGAAGGACCTCGAGCTTTCAGGAGCTTCGTCGTATGCCGGCGACCTGCAGGGCAACAGGAGCGAGGTGGACATCTCAGGATCCTCCTCGTTCCGTGGCAACATCGCCGCCGCCGAGATCGACTTTGAGATCTCCGGAGCCTCCGATGCACGATGCACCGTGACGGCCGACAAGATCGACGCAGAGGTCAGTGGCGCCAGTCAGGTCACGCTCAGTGGCGACTGCACCGGCACGATGGACATCGAGGTCAGCGGCTCGAGCGACCTCCATGCCGAGGGGCTCATCACCAACGCCGTCACCGGCGACGTGAGTGGTTCCAGCCGTGTCAAAGTGACCGTATGCGAACGCATCGCGGTCAATGTGAGCGGTGCCAGCACCGTCACCTACGGCCTCTCGTCGCCCGACTGCCATCCCTCCTATGGCTGCACCACCAGCGGCGCCTCCACCGTCAGCCCACGCTAAGTTCGGGTTGACAAGGACGCATAGTAAGCCCTGGCGGACAACTGTACCAAACGGCATCACACTCCTTTACAAGGAGCGGAACTTCAATTTCCGCTCCTTTTTTTGTCGCATAGCAAGACTACTATAAACACGCATGGGCGGGTGTCGCTGAGTTATTAGGACACTCGCTTTTTTCGCGTCATAAAAAAAGATTTGGTCATGTCATAGAAAGTGCGTATTTTTGCACTCGCAAACCGAGAGAGTTCGGCTTGTTGAAAGAAAGCGCATTTTCGCCTTATTCCGCTTGTGTGAAACTGGACACTTTGCACTATGGTATTCAGGGATAAGGGTAGAGATGATGCTCCTGATGTGTATAATATCATACACCTTGTGGAGCAATTCATTGTACCTTTATTTAATACCATAGGGAGTCCAGCCCTCACACAAAGATACGGGGAATGGATGGCTCCACTTTCTTCATTGTACACTTTTGCGCGAGCCCGCACAAAGCAATTATTCTATCGTAATGAATAGAACAAAGTACAGATTATTGGCAGTCGGCATTGGTCTTGTTTCCGTCCTTTCCGCCTGTCAAAAAGAATCACTCAGCGAGCATCTCGAACTGGTTGCCGAAGGCATGGGTGGTGCCAAAGACTCAAAAATGTATGTAAGGGGAGCTTCCTCCTATTGGCAAACTGGCGATAGCGTCAGCATCAACGGGAACATTGCCCATCTTACCGTAGACAACGAACATGCCTATGTAAATGGAGAATATAACCCTGAAGAATCGTATTGTGTCGTTTTCCCAGGTGGGTTAATGGAAGGGCAAGCAGGAAGTACGATAACAGTAAATATGCCTGCAGTTTACCATTACAAAGCAGTTTCCGTTGCCGGTGTGGGTATGCAACAAGTACTGGATGCACCATTGGCATGTTTTAGCACAGCTGCTGGGGGTGCATTGGAGATGAAACATCTTACAGGCGCCTTAAACCTCCACATTACAGGTCCGAGCGAAATGGTTATAGATCGAATTTCTGTTGGAACCAGACAGCACCACGTAATGTGTGGTACCATGCAGTTCGATCTTTCTAATATGGATGGATATGCATCATCGGCCACAAGCCTTAGTGCCAACAATTCTGTGGAGATGCTATTTGACAGATACACACTCAGTAGCGGTGCCGTACAGATTCCGATTCCAGTACTATCGGGCGATGTTAACTTCAGCATAAGAGTTGAGGCACATGTGAAAGGTACAAAGTATATCTACACACGTCAGCAGGAGACCGGTGGACATCTTGGAAGGAGCGTTATAGCTGATGTAACAATAGACATGAACGACATCGAGCATGTTTCATACAGCCATCTATTCTACAAGACAACCATAGGTGGCACAACATACTATGAAATCAGTTCACCTGCCGATCTGAAACTAATGTCCGATGCCGTATACGGAAACTCATATCGTGAGGATGGAGATGACTATATGGAACGTTGGGTGTATGATGGTGTTTACTATAAAGACGCCAACTATGTTTTGACTAACGATATAGACATGTCCGGTTACCCGTTCACTTCGATAGCTGGATTTAATGGTGAGTTCAATGGAAACGGACACACAATCAACAATCTTACCGTCACCGGGAATCGAAACAACAACTCCTACACAACATTGTATGAAAGGAGTCGGTGGGGTGTATTCTGTGCCATGGATTATGGCGAGAGCGTCACCATCAGAGATATCACCTTCAATCATCTCAAAATAAATGGAAACCACTGGGGAAATAACATATATGTCGGGGCTCTATTTGGCACTGGTCCCACCAATCTAATAATTGAAGGTGTTACAATCAGTGACTTCTGTGTCCAATTTCAAAACAGCAGCCTTCCTCATCTGTATTTCGGAGGTCTGGTTGCCGAACCCAATGACGTATCAGTCATTAACAGCGATATTTCTTTTGGGAATAACCTTTCGTTTACCAGCACGAACTGCACAGATGCCAGAATAGGTGGAATAGTCGCTAACAATCCTACAAATATGACTCTCGACAATGTAAGCGTTGATTGGAGTGATATTACATTCTCTTCGACTGGGACGCGTTATTTCGGAGGAATTAGCGGATACGAGTACTCGAGTTCGACAATTAATGCATCCAGCACAACAATAAACGGAAATATTATCTTCACAGCGGGAAGTAATACTGCCAACAAGATTTCTCCGATTTACGGCACTTTGTCCGGAATTGATGCAAGTGGTTTAACAATAACTCAATAATAAAGTACTATGAAACGCAGAAAAGAATATGTGGCACCAAAGATGATGGTGGTGACAGTGAAATCAGAGCAAGGGTATTCTGGGAGTATGCTAAGCGCTCTGACATTCTGGGATCTTAGTGCCCTAACGTCAGGACAGGTTGAAGACTATCAAGAACACGAGACATGGAATGACGGCAGCAGTTTCTGGCTCTGATAGACTCGGCGCGTAGTGGTGATCCAGTAAAGCGCCATTCTCTGACCCAGAAGCGCATGACTCTGTCGAGTCATGCGCTTCTTAGCTTTTTTTATTATTCACTGCACCCGGACGCGGGGGTCGAGGAGGCCGTAGAGGATGTCGGTGAGGATGTTGATGAGGACCAGCAGGACGCAGATGAAGAGGATGGTGCCCATGACGACGGGGAAGTCGTACTTCTCCAGTCCGTCGACGATGACCACACCCATGCCCTTCCAGTCGAAGACGTACTCGACGAAGACGGCGCCGGCGAGCAGCGAGGCCAGCCAGCCTGAGGCCGAGGTGACCACAGGGTTCAAGGCGTTGCGCAAGGCATGATGCACCACCACACGACGGTGCGAGAGTCCCTTGGCGCGGGCGGTACGTATATAGTCCTGGCTGAGGGCTTCCAGCATGGAGTTCTTGGTGAGCTGCGTGAGGGTGGCCAACGGCCGGATGCCCAGCGTGAGGGCCGGCAGGATGAGGTTCTTGAGGTCGAGGTATTCGCCACAGCCGTAATCGTCGACGGTGTAAAGGTTGCCGAACATGCTGAGCCCCGTCCAGTCGGCCAGCACATAGGCGAAGAGCCAGGCGATGAGGATGGCGGCGAAGAAGGACGGAAGCGACATACCGAGGGTGCTGATGACGAGGATGGTACGGTCAAGCCATGTGTCCTTGTGGAGCGCCGCCAGCACGCCGAGGGTAATGCCCACAGCGAGGGCGAAGAGCATGGCCACGAGGGCCAGGATGGCCGTCTGCGGGAAGGCCGTGGCAAGGATGTCGCTCACCTTGCGCTGGCTCTGGTAGCTGCGTCGCAGATATGGCGCCTTCAGCACCACCGACGTGCTGCCGAGCTTGAGCAGCGTGGTGTAGGGGGCATACTTGTCGTCGGCCAGGAAGAAGTAGCTGGCGGAGTCGGCGTTGTTATGTACCGATATCGGGACGAGGTCGTTGAGATAGTTGAGGTATTGCAGACCCACGGGCTTGTCGCGCCCCAAGTCACGGTTGATAATGTCGATACTCTCCTGGTCGGCCCGCTGGCCAAGCATCATGCGGGCAGGGTCGCCGGGGAGGATGTTGAACAGGAAGAAGACGAGCGTCACCACCCCCAGCAGCACCAGCAAGCCATACATCAACCGTTTTCCGACAAAGCGCAACATTGAGAAGTTAGGAGTTATAGGTTATCGACATCGAACTCATCATGCTTAATTATCTCTCAGCCCGTGGACGACACTTTTCTTAGCCACGAAGTCTTTGAGGTAGAAGGGCTCAAAGTAGGCCACATCCTCGGTCTCGCCGCGTTGCAGTTTCTGTTCGACAAGAGGCAATAGTCCGTCGGCACTGATGCGGAACGAGCTATCGTAGCGGGCATTGGGGTGTACGCCCAGGATGTCACGCGTCTTCGCGGCGCCATCGCCGATGAAGGTCACCTCTCCCCTATTCAGATACTCGTCGTAGAAGCCCGGCACGATGACGTCAGCCTGTGTGTCGCGGAGCACCCCTTGGCGGCCCACCACCATGGTGTAGCACTCCATGCGACGTGCATCAATCATAGGGCATACGAGCCCCTGATAGTCCGAATGTTGAAGGTAGTAGAGGCTGGCCATGCCGCGCAGAGTGGGCACCGAGACCAGCGGGATGTCGAGGGCGTAGCAAAGCCCTTTGGCGGTGCTGACGCCGATGCGGAGACCCGTATAGCTGCCCGGGCCGGCGCTGACGCCGACGGCATCGGGTTTGCCCTCGGCCAGGAGTTCCTTGACAAACAGCGGCAACTGCGTGGAGTGGGCGTTGGGAGCATCACATTCGCGACGCGCCACCACACGTCCCTCTTCGGCCATCGCCACCGAGCACACCGCCGTGGCGGTCTCAATCAGCAGTATCCTCATCGCATGTCGATTATTTCCACCCCGACATGCTGGCTGGGGTCGAAGGTAAACTTGGCGGCCGGCGTGGAGGCACGCTTGAACTCCGTGATCTCATACACCTCGCGGCTGGAGTCGTATTTATGTACCTCCATCCGCTGCAGCTGGCCGCTCTTCTCGTTCATAAACAAGCGGATCTTATGGAACGAGCGCGCCGATCGCGGCTGGAGATCGACGAGCGCCACGCCATCGTCGGTGCGTATATACTTGGCACGGAAGCTCTTGTCGTAGTTCTTCAGCAGGCGTGCGGGGTTCATCAGGTCCACGTCGTCGGTGCTCATGTTGGTCACCGCCACCTCGCGGGCCGTCTTATTCCACTGCCAGACCGTCTTGCCGTCGCAGATCACCTCCTGGTCGGCCACCGACACGCGGTAGCAGCCCTTGCAATAGAGCACCTGGGCCGTCTGCCGCAGGGTCTCCTTCTTCTGTGCGTCGAGCATCGAAGCCGTCACCTTGAAGCTGACGTTGCCAAACTGACTGGCGGCACGTTTCAGCAGAGCGTCGGCCTTCTGGTCCACCGCACCCTGCTCCGAGTGGGTGATCTGGGCCTGGACACCAGCCACGAGCCCCATAAGCATCATTAGTCCAATAAACAGTCTTTTCATAATCAATGCAAATTAACGCCGATGATATTCATGAACTCTTCGCGGGTCTTGGGGTCTTTCATGAAGGCCCCAGTGAAGTCGCTGGTGGTGGTCACCGAGTTCTGCTTCTGCACGCCACGCATACTCATACACATGTGCTGCGCCTCGATCACGACGGCGACGCCCAGCGGGTTAAGGGTGGACTGGATGCAGTCTTTAATCTGTTTGGTGAGGCGCTCCTGCACCTGCAGGCGACGGGCGTAGGCATCCACCACCCGCGGTATCTTACTCAGGCCCACAATGGTACCATTGGGGATATAGGCCACGTGCGCCTTGCCCACGAAGGGCACCATGTGGTGCTCGCAGAGCGAGTAGAGTTCGATGTCCTTGACGACGACCATCTGCTTGTAGTCCTCATGGAACATAGCGCTACGCAGTATCTCCTCGGGGTTGAGGTCGTAGCCGTTGGTGAAGAAGAGCATGGCCTTGGCAATCCGCTCGGGACTTTTGATGAGGCCCTCGCGCTCAGGATCCTCGCCCAAGAGGCGCAGGATGGCCTTGTAGTGGGTGGCCAGTTCGGCCACACAGGCCTCGTCATACTTATCTATCTTTTGGTATCCTAATTCCATATATGTTGTTTAGTACTGTTTATTCTATTCTACTTGCAAAAGAAGCCCCTTGAGGTATTCACCCTCGGGATGGTGGATGCTGACGGGGTGGTCCATGGCGTGGGGCAACTGGCGGACGATGCGGACGCGGCGGCGAGCATTCATGGCGGCAGTGAAGACCATGGTCTGGAAGTCGTCACGGCTGACGGCCTGCGAACAGCTGAAGGTCATCAGCAAGCCACCTGCGGGCAGCGCCTCCATGGCGCGCTGGTTGATGGAGCGGTATCCCTTCAGGCCCTGCTGCAACGAGCGGTGGTTCTTGGCGAAAGCCGGCGGGTCGAGGATGATGAAGTCGTACTGGTGATTGGTGGCATCGAGCGACTGTAGCACGTCGGCCACGGTGCCACGATGAGGGGCGTCGGTGCCGAAGTTGAGAGACACATTGCGGTTGCAGAGTTCGATGGCTTTCCTACTGATATCGACCGTCTCGACGAAGTCGGCACCACCGCGCAGGGCCGCCAGCGAGAAGCCGCCGGTGTAGCCGAAGCAGTTGAGCACCCGGTGACCGCGAGCCAGCTGAGCCACAAGGGCTCGGTTCTCGCGTTGGTCGACGAAGAAACCCGTCTTCTGTCCCTCGAAGAAGTTAATCAACAAGCGGTTGCCGTGCTCCTCAATCTCATGCTCCTGCGGTTCACTTCCCCATAGGTAACCGTCGTCGGCACCTCCCGGCACAGTGGCGCTGCTCTTGTCGAAGACAGAGCAGAGCCCATAAGAGGCCAACAGCTCGACGAAGAGATCCTTCAACTGCGGAAACAGGCGGTGCATGCCGACCGAATGGGCCTGCATGACAAGTACCCCATTGTACCAATCGCATACCAACCCGGGCAGGTAGTCGCCCTCAGCATGGACGAGGCGGAAGACATTGGTCTGTTCGTCGCCGAAAAAACCGAGTGTCACACGATAGCCCACGGCCGAATGGATGCGACGGCGAAGAAGCTCCTCGATGGGAAGTCCAGCCTCGTCGGCATCAAAGGTGAGCACTTTGCAGATGATGCTCTCGTTCTGGAAGTGACCCGTGGCCATCCATTGGCCCCGGGCATCGACAACATCGACGAGGTCACCCTCTTGTGGTTCGCCAACAATGCGCTTGACCGCACCCGAGAACACCCAGGGGTGGCGACGCAGGAGAGCCTTCTCCTTGCCGGGGGCGATGATGAGTTGCGGACGCGTCATGCTTTGAGGTCGTGGATGGTGCGGACGGGGTCGTCGCTCTTGAAGACGGCGTTGCCGGCCACCAGCACGTCGGCACCGGCCTCGAAAAGGAGGGGGGCGTTCTGCAGGTTGACGCCGCCGTCGACCTCGATGAGGCATTGCGGGTTCTTGCGCTGGCAGAGCTCGCGCAGCTGGCGCACCTTGGAGTAGGTGTTCTCGATGAACTTCTGCCCACCGAAGCCGGGGTTGACGCTCATCAGCAGCACCACATCGCAGAGCTGCACGATGTCCTCGAGCAGACAGACGGGGCTGGAGGGGTTGAGCACCACCCCACCCTTCATGCCGGCGTCGTGGACGGCATGGAGCACCCGGTCGTGATGGCGGCAGGCCTCGTAGTGGAAGGTGAGGATGTCGGCACCGGCAGCGCGGAAATCGTCAACGTAACGGCCCGGATCCTCGATCATCAGATGTACATCGAGGGGCTTCTGCGCATGGCGCTTGATGTGTTTGACGATGGGCTGACCAAACGAGATGTTGGGCACAAAGAGGCCGTCCATCACGTCGACGTGAAGCCAGTCGCACTCGGAGGCATTGAGCATCTCAATGTCGCGCTGCAGGTTGCCGAAGTCGGCGCTGAGCAGCGAGGGGGATATCATCTTCATGAGAATTGAAAATTGAGAATTGAGAATTAAACCTTAAACTTTAAACCTTAAACCTTAAACCTTATAACTTCAGCTTTTCGAAATTCTTACCATAGACACCCTGTGCCTTGCTGACGCTGACAAAGGCATTCTCGTCCAGACGGTGGATGATCTGCAGCACGTGCTGCTTGTCGGTGCGGTGCACCATCATCAGGAGCACCTTCTGCTGCTGCTTGGTGTAGCAACCCTCGGCATCGAGGAGCGTGGCGCCGCGGCCCACCTCGCGGGTGACGGCCTCGCCGATCTCCTGGTTCTTGAGCGAGAAGACCATGATCTGGTACGACTGCTTGTTGCCATCGAGCACCATATCAAGCACATAGGTCATAGTCACCATGACGACATAACCGCAGACGACGTTATCCAGGCGGTGGCTGACGAAGAATGAGCAGCCGATGATGACCACGTCGATGAGCATGATGACGCGGCCAGGCGAGACGTTGTGGTACTTGCAGACAATGAGGGCAATGATGTCGGTGCCACCGCTGTTGCCACCCATGATGAACGACAGGCCGATACCGGCGCCGCAGCAGAAGCCGCCCAGCACGGCACACATGAAGACACCGAAGTGCTCGACGTCGAACCACGTGTCGACATGCAGCACCTGCTGCCACAGGATGAAGCAGAGCGACGACATGATGATGCCATAGATGGTGTTGGCTCCGAACTTGGAACCCAGCAGTTTGAAGCCGATGGCCACTAGAATGGCGTTGAAGACGAAGTTCAGCACGCCGATGGGGATGTGGATACCGACGGCGTAGTAGAGGATGGCACTCATGCCGCTGACGCCGCCGCCAACGATCTTCATGGGCAGCATAAAGGCCGACCAACCGAAGGTGTAGAGCATCAGACCCAGCGTGATCACCACGTAAGAGAGGATGATGTGTTTGCTTTTAGTGAAGATTTGCATACCTGTTATCGTTTGAGCTTTGAATAATCTCGTTCACCGAAGATACTGGTACCCAGGCGTATCAGCGTACTTCCCTCGTCGACGGCCACTTGCCAGTCGTGGCTCATGCCCATCGAGAGCTCGCCGAACGACGCCTGTCCGGCAAAGAGGCCCGCCTGAAGGCGCTCGAAGATGCGGCGCGCCTGGCGGAAGTCGGCTCGCACACGGGCGACATCGTCGGTGTGACTGGCCATGGCCATCAGGCCGCACACGCGCACATGGGCCAGGCTGGCGAGCGGGGCGTCGAGCGATTCCAGCTCCTCGGGCGCGAAGCCGAACTTGGTTTCCTCCTGGGCCACATGCACTTGCAGCAGCACGTCGACCGTGCGTCCCGCCTTGGCGGCGGCGTGGTCCACATCCTCCAGATGCTCCACCGAGTCGACCCCGTGGATCATGCTGACGAACGGGACATAGTACTTCAACTGCTTCGACTGCAGGTGCCCGATGAAGTGCCACTCGATGTCCTTGGGCAGCGCGGCGGCCTTGTCGCGCAGCTCGGTGGCGTAGTTCTCGCCGAAGAGACGCTGTCCGGCGCGGTAGGCCTCGGCAATGTCCTCGTTCGGCTTCAGCTTGCTCACCGCCACCAGGCGCACCCCGGCAGGCAACGCAGCCTGTATCTTTGCTATGTTTTCTGCGATCATAATTCTTTTTAACGTCAGTTGCGCGTTATTATTATATATTCGTAAAAATATTTCACCCACCAGCCACCAGGCTCCTCCCCCACTCCGGCGGCACCAGGTGTGCATCTGCCACACATTTTGTCCGTCATCGGGCAGACATGATGCAGACATGATGCAGAGGGGATGCAGAGATGATGCAGAGGGGATGGGGACATATCCGGACCGGAGGGGACCTCAGTAGGTCATGCGGCGGGTGCCGTCGGCAATGACTTCCTGCACCACCTGGGCGGTCATCTGCTTCAGTTCGTCGATAAACTGGGTGGCCGAGTACTTATGCGCCTCGATGTCACGCAGTTTCTTCTCCCACTGTCCCGTCAGTTCGGCACTCTTGAGCAGGTCCTCCTGTATGACACCTATCAGGGCGATGCCGGTGGGGGTGGGCTCCAAACTCTTGCGCACCTTGCTGATATACTGCCGCTTGTAGAGCGTCTCTATGATGGCGGCGCGGGTCGACGGGCGGCCCAGGCCGTTGGCTTTCAGGGCGTCGCGCAGCTCTTCGTCGTCGACGGTCTTGCCGGCGGTCTCCATGGCGCGGAGCAGCGTGGCTTCGGTGTAGGGCTTTGGCGGGGTGGTCTGCTTCTCGGTCAGGGTGGGCTCGTGGGGACCGTGCTCGCCCTCCTCGAAGGCAGGCAGGGTCTGTTCCTTGTCGCCGCCGTCGCCCTTGTCGGCCGCGTCGTTGACGTCGTTGGCATCCGCCTTGCCGCCATAGACCGCACGCCACCCCTCGTCGAGGATCTGCTTGCCGGTGGCCTTGAACTCCACCTCCTCCACCTCGCCCATCACCGTGGTGGTGCTGAACTTGCAGTCGGGGTAGAAGACGGCGATGAAACGGCGCGCCACCATGTCGAACACCCGCTTCTCGTCGATCGTGAGGCTCACGTTCTGCGGATTCTGCCCCGTGGGGATGATGGCGTGGTGGTCGGTCACCTTCGAGCTGTCAAAGACTTTCTTGCTCTTTTCCAGCTGCTTGCCCATCAGGGGTTGCACCAGCGGCGCGTAGGGGACGATGCCCTGCAGGATGGCGGGGCACTTGGCATAGATGTCGTCCGAGAGGTAGGTGGTGTCGACGCGAGGGTAGGTGGTCAGCTTTTTCTCGTAGAGGCTCTGGATGCACTTCAGCGTGTCGTCGGCCGAGAGGCTGTATTTCTTGTTGCACTCCACCTGCAACGAGGTGAGGTCGAACAGCCTCGGCGGCGCCTCGGTGCCGGCCTTCTGCTCGACGCTGGTCACCGTGAAGTCCTTGCCCCTGATGGCGTCCATGGCCTGCTGCCCCTCCTCGAGACTCTTCATCTTGCCCTTGGTCGAAGTGAAGGTCACCGCCCGGTAGAGGGTGGAGAGCACCCAGTACTTCTCAGGCTTGAAGTTCTTGATTTCCAGATGCCGCTTGACGATCATCGCCAGCGTGGGGGTCTGCACCCGTCCGATGCTGAGCACCTGCCCTTTGGCGGTGGCGAAGCGCAGGGTGTAGAGGCGGGTGGCGTTCATACCCAGCAGCCAGTCGCCGATGGCGCGGCAGAGGCCCGCCTCGTAGAGGCTCTGGTAGTCGTCCTGTGGCCGAAGGTGGGCGAAGGCCTCGCGGATGGCTTCCTCGGTCAAGCTGCTGACCCACAGCCGCTGCACCGGGCACTTGGCCCGGGCCTTCTGCATCACCCACCGCTGGATGAGCTCGCCTTCCTGCCCGGCATCGCCGCAGTTGATGATGCCGTCGGCGGCCTGCATCAGGCGTTCGATGACGCCGAACTGCTTTTCATAGCTTTGGTTGGGGATGAGTTTGATGCCGAAACGCTGCGGGATCATCGGCAGCGCCGACAGGCTCCACCGGCGCCACTGGTCGGTGTAGTCCTGCGGCTCCTTGAGGGTGCAGAGGTGTCCGAAGGTCCAGGTCACCTGGTAGCCGTTGCCCTCCAGGTAGCCTTCGTGCTGACTGTTGGCCCCCAGCACCTTGGCAATCTCGCGCGCCACACTCGGTTTCTCGGCAATACAAACGATCATTTCTCCAGTCGAAGCGACGACCAGCCGTCGCGCGATTTCTTGTCTTTGAAGGTGAGGCCCAAGCTGTTGGCCTTGGCGATAAGGACTCCCTCGTCGGCTTCGTAGAAGCCGCTGAGCAGCAGCGTGGCGCCAGGGGCCATAACGGCGGCGTAGCGCTCCATGTCGGCCAGGAGGATGTTGCGGTTGATATTGGCGATGACCACGTCGAACTCACCCTTCAGCGTCGAGGCGTCGCCCAGGCGCAGGCTGACCTCCACCCCGTTGGCGGCGGCGTTCTCCAGCGCGTTGCGGTAGGCCCACTCGTCGACGTCGACACCCTCCACGTAGGCCGCGCCGCGCATCTTGGCCAGGATGGCCAGCACAGCGGTACCGCAGCCCATGTCGAGCACCCGCCGACCCACCAGGTCGAGCTCGGCCACATAGCTGAGCATCATGTAGGTGGTGGGATGATGGGCCGTGCCGAAGCTCATCTTGGGCTCGATCAGCAGCTCGTAGTCCACGTCGGTGCGGTGCGGATGGAAGGGGGCGCGCACCCAGATGGAAGCCCCGTTGTCGGCCTTCACCAGCACGGCCTCGTGCCCTTTCTCCCACTCGGCGTTCCAGTCGCGGTCCTCCATCTCGCGGGCTTCGTACTTCAGCGGCAGCGGGAAGGCCTGGGCCGTGGCGGCCAAGTACTTGGGGTCGTATTCCGAAGCCGGCACATAGGCCTTCAGGCCGTCCTTGGTCTCGACGAAGCTCTCGTAGGGGCCCTCGTTGCCCAGCGTGTCCACCAGCATGTCGCGGAAGACACCGGTATCGTCCATCGTAAACGTCACTTCAATGTATTTCATTCTCAATTCTCAATTTTCAATTCTCAACTTTCAATTTTCAACTTTCAATTTTCAATCCCTCCGGGTACTCCACCCGGGTCAGGAACAATCCGCAGGCCGGCATGCTGACGCCGGCGGCGCAGCGGTCCTTCTTCTCTATGATCTCGCGCAAGCCGTCGAGGCTGAGCTTTCCGCGCCCCACGTCGAGCAGCGTCCCCGTCACCGAGCGTACCATGTTGCGCAGGAAGCGGTTGCTCCGGATGGTGAACACCCACTCGTCGTCCACCGTGTCCCAGTGCGCCTCGCTGAGGTGGCAGATGTTGGTCTTCACCTGCGTGTGCAGTTTGGCGAAGCTTGTGAAGTCGTCGTACTCCATCAGCACCCGCGCCGCCTCGTTCATCCGGTCCAGGTCGGGCCGGAACCAGATGCGGCAGTACTGCCCCTGGCGGAACGGCAGGCGACGGTCGCTGACGTGGTACTGGTAGGTGCGGGCCACGGCATCGAAGCGCGCATGGGCATTGTCGGCCACGGGGAAGATGTCGTAGACGACGATATCCGGCGGCAGCATGTTGTTCAGCTTGAACACCAGATCAGTGGGTAGTGGGCAGTGGGTAGTGGGTAGCATTTGTCCACTTGCGCTACACACTCCACACTCCCCACTACCCACTCCAAAATCGAAATGGGCATAGAAGTCGCTGGCGTGCACACCGGTATCGGTACGGCCACAGCCCACCACGGCCACCGGCTGCCGCAGCAGCGTGGTGAGCGTCGTCTCCAGCGTCTGCTGCACC
>OCVV011356505.1_pt1 | contig 14489 bp, 13 predicted proteins | sample 1539721 | NCBI WGS metagenome assembly OCVV01 (sample SAMN02144230, study PRJEB22623) | gut metagenome | biome: sheep rumen | host: Ovis aries | place: New Zealand
GTCAAGGAAGGCAAGGACGCCTTCGGTTACAACGCGAAGACCGACACCTACGAAGACCTCATCAAGGCTGGCGTCATCGACCCGGCCAAGGTGACCCGCACGGCCCTCAAGAATGCCTCCTCCATTGCCTCGATGATCCTCACCACAGACTGCGTGATCACCGAGAAGAAGGAACCCAAGCCGGCTGCTCCGGCCATGGATCCCTCCATGGGTGGCATGGGCGGCATGATGTAATCGTCGCCGGTTGAAAGAACCTACGTTTTCTCCTTAAAACAGAAACCCGGACCGCAAGGCCCGGGTTTTCTGCTGCTTAAATTTTTTTGCGAGCGAAGTTCTGTAACCCCTGGAGGAAGAGAGCTTGATTATCTTAAGCTATAAACTCCGAACTCCGAATTCAAAAATCCGAATTACTTTTTCAACACCTTGTTCAGCGTAGCTTTCAGGTGGTTCATGTTGGCTTCGTCCAAAGTCTCATAGCGGTAAAATGTACCGTCACTCTGGACAAAGTAGAGCACCGGGATGTAGCCCGTGCCGTAAGCCGGACCGAACTTGCTGTTTGCGTCCTGGAACACGGGAATCACGGCGTGGAATTGGTCGATGAACATGCGGATGTCGTTCTTCTTGATGCCGCCGCCAAGACCGATGGCAATGCCCGTAAGGCCTGCGGATTCATACTCCTTCATTAGGTCCTGGATTTCGGGAAAATGCCGCTGGCAGTGGGGGCACTTGGGGCTGAAGTAGTAGATGAGCAGCGGACGGTTGCTGAAATGGCTGAACAGGATGCCAGGATCGTTGATGCCCACCAGGGGCTTGGAAAAGTCCATCTTCATGGGGGCATGGGTTGTAGAATCTTGCATGAGCTGGATGTCTGCCACCTTGGGTTCGGCGGCAAGTTGTGCAAAACTAAGTCCGGCAGTCAGGGTCACGAGAGCGAAAAAGCGTTTGAGCATTGGCGATAAAACTCCTAGTATGACCCCTAAAATACGAAATTTCCATTGGAAAAGCACGGCAAAACGAAAAAGAGACGAATTTTGTGCAATTTTTGTACATTTTACCTGTGTTTGTGCGTTATGCCATAATCCTGCTTTTGGCAGGGGTTTCCTTTGCGTTTGCCGCCGAATCTGCGGACAGCGTTTCCGACATCCCACTCCCGAAACAGTCTGCCTATACGGGCAAGGGCTTTACGGTGGGTATCGGCATGGGCTTGTTTGACGCCAGCGAGAAATGCGACTGTGTGGGAATCTGGCAGGGTCAGGCGGACTACTTCTATACGCCTTGGTTTTCGGGAGGGGCGGAAGTCCGTTTTTTCGGCGGTGAGATGGACTCCAGGACTTCGGTCCTGTACCAGCGGTACCGCCTGTCCGGCAAGTTCCACCTGTCTTTTTCAAACTTTTCCATGTACCTTTCTCCTCTGGTGGGGCTAGAAACTACGGACATTTCGGAGCTTCGGGAGCAGTGGAAGAACCGCTCCAAGGATGGGGACGACATTGATGATATCGACGATGATGACGAAATCGCCTCGGTGGCGGATTCTGCGATAAAGGCGACCAACTGCGAAAAGATGTTCTCCCTGGACGGCTTTTCGGCGGGGCTGGAGTTTGGCATGGGGTATGCGTTTCCCAAATACCTTGGGGTTTTCGGGGCAGTCCATTACGAGCACAATTTCAACAATTCCCAGCTCCTGACCATGACCCCCGGTTTGGGCTTCAATTTGCGGAGTGTCTGGGATTGGGCCCAAAAGAACACCTATTCCCTGTGGTTTACCGTGGAAGGGGGCTTCCAGAGGTATTTCCACAGGGGGGTCTCGGACTGGAACAGGGCCCTGATTTTCGGGTTTATCCTGGGAATGTAGCCCCGAGGTTTGACAAAAGCCCCCTTTTTTCTATATTTGGTCCACCGGTTTTTAAAACCGGAACCCTCCCAGGGCCAATGGTGGACCTGGGCGAAAGACCAAAGGGACTCATTATGAGACAGTACGAAACCATGGTGATTATTGATGCCATGATCTCCGACGACGCTATCAATGCCGAAGTCGAGAACATCGCCTCCATGATCACCAACGGCGGTGGCGAAATTCTCCGCCGCGACGATTGGGGCAAGCGCAAGCTCGCCTATACCATCAAGAAGCGCCAGCACGGCTACTACGTGATTTTCTACTACAAGGCCGAAGCTGCCGTAGTGGCAAACATGGAAGCCGCTCTCAAGCTCAACGAAAACGCTCTCCGCTGGATGACCCTCGTGGACTATCCCATGAGCGAAATCGTTTACAACCAGGATATGGCTCAGTCCACCGAAGAAATCATTCCGGTTGACGCAGAAGAAGGGGAGGCTGAATAATGGCTTTTGAAGATAAGAAACAGGCACCCCGTATCCGCCGCAAGAAGACTTGCTGGTTCACGGAAAACAATGTCAAGTTTATCGACTACAAGGACGAGAAGACTCTCCGTCGCTTCATCTCCGAACGCGGCAAGATTATTCCTCGCCGCATCTCCGGCACCTCTGCCAAGTACCAGCGTATGCTGAACGAGGCTATCAAGCGTGCCCGCCAGATGGCGATTCTCCCCTTTGTATCGGACAGCGTTCGCTAATAGGAGGAACTAGACTATGGAAATTATTCTTAAGGCCAATGTTCCTCACCTGGGCAAGATGCTCGACGTCGTGAAGGTTAAGGATGGTTACGCCCGTAACTACCTGTTCCCTCGCAAGCTCGCCGTGCGTGCCACCAAGGAAGCGAAGCTCCAGATTGAAACCAACCGTGCCGCCCTCGAAGCCCAGTTCCAGAAGGAACTCGCTGCTGCCGGCGACGTTGCCGCCAAGCTCGCTCAGATTTCCGTCAACCTGGAACGCAAGGTTGTGGAAGGCGAACGCCTCTACGGTTCCGTCACTGCAGGCGACATTGCCGAAGCTATCACCAAGGCCGGCGTCAAGATTAGCCGCGCCCAGGTTCAGCTCGACGAACCCATCAAGCAGCTCGGTGTTTACACCGTCGCTATCAAGGTGTTCAGCGATGTTGAAGCTCAGGTCAAGGTTTGGGTAGTCGCTGAGAAGGCTTAATTCTCTCGGACTGCTAGAAATCTTAAAAAGCCGCTCCTGAAAAGGGACGGCTTTTTCTTTTATATTTCTGTCTCAAGCCCCTAAATCCTAGCCCCTAAATCCTAGCCCCTACCTACTATTTTTCTATTTTACTCCCGTATGCGCAAGTTTTCTTTTATCGCCTGCGTGGCGAGCCTTTTGGCGGTATCGGCGTTTGCCCAGCCCCGCGACCTGTTTGCGGAATTCGAGGCGGAGACCGAGGCCGCCCAGTCCAGCGAGGCGGCGGTGACGGCCCAGAGTTCAAGCTCGGAAGTCTTGTCTAGTTCCGCAGCAGTCTCTTCTAGTAGTGTCGTTTCCAGCTCCAGTGTCGCTGCTCAGGAATCCTCCAGTTCCGAAGCGTTGTCTAGCTCTGTACAGTCTAGTTCGAGTATCGCCGTGGCAGATACCCTTCAGCAGTCTTCCAGCAGCGTTGTGGCGGATTCTCTGCAACTGTCCTCGTCCAGTGATGTTCCTCAGGATAGCTTGTCTTCTAGTTCTGAGGTGTCGTCTAGCTCGGCTATATCCTCCAGCTCGGTCGAGTCTTCCAGTTCCGAGGCATCTTCCAGTTCACAAGTTTCGTCCAGCTCAGTTGAGGTGGCGGTGATTCCGTCTTCCAGCAGCATCAGCCGTCGCGACCTGCTTGGTCCGGTGAAAGTCTCGAAGGTCCACAGTATTGACGAAATGAAAGGCAAGTACCGGAGTCCTCGCAAGGCCCTGTTCATGTCGTTGGTGGTTCCCGGCTCTGGCCAGCTTTATGTAGGTGGTTCTACCTTCAACTACGCCCGCGGTGCGGCCTACCTCGCTCTTGAAGCGGCCCTCTGGGGTGGTTGGTATTATTACACCGTTTACAAGTACGACAAGCAGGTGCACAAGTACAAGAAGTTTGCCAAGAATCATTTCTCCATTGGCCGCTATGAATCCCAGATGCGCGACATCTACTTGAACCAGCTTTCAGATGAAACGGAAGAATCAAGGTTCGAGACCCGCTACATGACCAGCCGGGAAGATTTCTGCAAGGCCATTTACGGTGACGCAAACGCTTCGGGCTGTTACACCAAGGGCAAACTCTTTACCAATGACAAGGCCCATACGGATCGTTTTTCTGTGACGAACCCGCAATCTCTAGGTCAAGAAATTGCAAGCCAGAAGAACTTCTACGACAACTCCAGTGTTTACCAATTGGTGAGCGAAAGGTCCTATGTTCTTGGCTGGGACGATGTGGATTCCGTAGCCCTGGGTCAGAATCTGCTTCTGGAAGAGGCCGTTGTTGATGAAATTGTTCCTCTTGGCAAGTCCAAGAACCAGTCCAAGTACCGCGATATGCGTAGCAAGGCCAACGACTATGCCGACCTGCAGGTTTGGTTCTTCGGGGGTATTATCCTGAACCATCTGGTCTCTGCCGTGGATGCGGCCTTTGCGGCCAACGCCCACAACAAGGAACTCTACTCCGAAGATGTCTCCTGGTACGACAGGCTCCACTTCGAAAGTTACATGAGTTTCTTCGATGGGTTTGATGTTGGGGTACAGGCCAGCTGGGGATTCTAATGCGCATCTTTCTCGCCATCCTGTTTTGTGCGGCCTGTGCTTTTTCCCAGGTGGTGATTTCCGTTGACGAAAGCGTCAGCAAGAACAGCGAGAAGAGCCTTGCCGTGGCGCTGGGAGCCTCTGCCTTGCTGCCCGGCATGGGTGAACTTTACCTGGACGAGCGCGAGATGGTTCGCCCCTTCATGTGGACTGACATTGCCCTCTGGATGGCGGCGGTGGGGTCTTACTACGTAGGGGAGCGTTACATTTCTTCGGCCCACGATTATGCGGTGCGCCACGCGGGGCTCAACACCTCCAGCAAGAAAGTTTCGCTTTTGAATACGGTAGGGGACTACCGTAGCCGTAGCGGCGTGGCTGGGCAGAATTCTTCTCCGGATAACGACGAGGACTACAATCAGTCCATGATCCGCTCCGGCAAGGCGACAAACGAGGAATTTTCTGACGACATCCAGTGGGACTGGGGGAGTAGCGACAATCCTGAGACTTCGGAACATATCGACGAATACAAGAACCGCCTGCGGAACTACCGCATCAGCCGGATTGTCTTTCAGGTGTCGGTAGGGGCGCTGGTGCTGAACCGTGTGGTCTCCATGCTGGACGCCATGCGCATTTACCGCAAGACATCATCCAAGTCCTTCGGAGAGCGGATGCAGTTCTTGCCGGAGTTTGGCGAAGATGGCGGCGGGCTTCTGGTGAACGTGAAATTTTGAGGAAATTCAGAATTCGGAATTCAGAACTCGGAATTAGATTTTGTTGTAACCATATGTACTTTATAATCATCTAAATAAGTGAATTTTTGAGAATCTGAAAAATTTTATGAAGAAACTGTTCCTGCTACTTTTGACTGTTGCGTTCCTTCTGGCTTGCTCCGGAAAGGACGCTCCCCAGGGCGCCGGCGGAAAGCCTGCGAAGGGCGGTCGCAGCCTGAACGTAGAGGGTTACATCGCAGAGTTCTCGAATCAGAAGCAGGAATTCCAGACCATGGCTACTCTGGAGGCGAACAACAGCGTCTCCTTGAGTGCCGCCGTTTCTGGCCGCCTGGTGGAACTCCATGCCAAGGACGGTGCCAGCGTGCCTGCGGGGCTTCTCCTTGCCAAGCTGGACGATTCCGAACTCAGGGCCCAGCTGAAGCAGGCGGAGTCCAACTATTCTCTCGCTGCCCAGCGGGAACAGCGCACCCGCACCTTGTATCAGCAGGGGGGTGCGACTCAAGAGGATTTGGAAGCGGCTGTGGCGAATCTGCAGTCGGCGGAAGCCAGCGTGGAATACATCAAGGCCCAAATCGAAAAGACAGAGGTTCGGGCTCCCTTTGCAGGTAAGCTTGGCTTGGTGGATGTTTCGGTAGGCCAGTGGCTGAACGCGGGCGCTCCCGTTGTCGAACTGAGCGACGTGAAAAAATTGAAGGCCCGCTTTGCCGTGCCCCAGCGTTATGCCTCTAGCGTGAAGGTGGGGGACCGGGTCACCCTGAAGGACCAGGAACGGAACGTAGAGAAGAAGGGGAAGGTTTCTGCCCTGGACGCCACCATTTCGGAAAGCAGCCGTACCCGGCAGGTGGTGGTCACTGTCGATAATTCCAGCGGCAAGCTTATCGCGGGCGGCTACGTGAGCGCCACCATCCAGATGAAGCCCGGCAAAACCAAGAGTACCACCATTCCTGCTGAGGCGTTGATTCTCGATAGGGAAGGAGCCTATGTGTTTGTAGTCCAGAACGGCAAGGCTCATATCAAGCATGTGAAGACGGGGCTTCGTACCCCCTTCTCCGTAGAAATCACTTCGGGCCTTTCCAAGGGCGATACGGTTATCGTTTCGGGAATCATCAGCCTCAGGGAAGGCGTGAGCGTCAATATCAAGGAAATCAGACACGCCATGAATTACGAGGTGGATTGATGAGCATAAGCCAGCTCTCGGTCCGCCGCCCTGTACTGATGAGCGTTGTTGCCCTGGTGATTTTGCTGTTGGGCTTTTTCGGTGCGTCCAACTTGGGCGTGCGCGAATACCCCAACGTGGATTACCCGCTGATCCAGGTGAGAACCTCTTACCCTGGCGCAAATGCCGCCGTGGTAGAAGCCGAAGTCACTGAAATTTTGGAAGCTTCCATCAACAGCGCCTCGGGCATCAAGGCCCTTACCTCTACCAGCCGCGACGGATTTTCCTTCATCAACATCGAGTTCGAGACAGGCATGGACTTGGAGGCGGCGGCCAACGAAGTCCGCGACCGCGTGAGCCGCGTGCGCCGTCGCTTGCCCGACGATGTAGACGAACCGACGGTCTATAAGTCCGATAGCGACAACGACCCGATTCTGATGCTGAGCTTGGTGAGCGACAAGCTGGACCCCATGGAGGTTTCGGAAATCGCGAACAACCAGGTGAAGGAACGCCTGCAGACTATCTCTGGTGTATCGGAAGTAGCCATCTGGGGCGAAAAGCGGCCGACAGTGCGCCTGTGGATAGACCCGGTGCGTATGCAGGCCCTGGGCGTTTCCGGAGCGGAGATGTCGGCGGCCCTCAAGAAGGGCAACCTGGAGTTGCCTTCGGGAACTATCGAAGGTAGCGAGACCACCCTTTCTATCCGCACTTTGGGACGAATCCTGGACCCAAAGGCTTTTGAAAACATTGCGGTAAAGACCGCCGCCGACGGAACCGTGATTCGCATTTCGGATGTGGCGGATGTTCATTACGAACCCAAGGATACCCGCACGGGATTCCGCCGTAACGGCAAGAACTCCATTACCCTGGCCCTGATGGCGCAGCCAGGCTCCAACCATGTGGAAATCGCCAACGAATTCTACAAGCGGGTAGAGGATATCCGCAGGGAGATTCCCGAAGGGGTACAGGTGCTTTACGGTCGGGACACTTCCATCAATATCCGCGCCTCTATCAAGGAAGTGGTGGAGACCATCTTTATCGCCTTCTTGCTGGTGATTGCCATTATCTTCGCCTTTTTGCGGGAAGCCCGCACCACCCTTATCCCCATGGTGGTGGTTCCCGTTTCCGTGGTGGGGAGTTTCTTTGTGCTATACCTGTGCGGATTTTCCATCAACGTGCTGACCCTTCTTGCCATGGTCCTTGCCATTGGCCTTGTGGTGGACGACGCTATAGTGATTGTGGAAAACATCTACCACAAGATTGAGCAGGGCATGAATTCTAAACAGGCGGCCGTGGCAGGTACCAACGAAATTTTCTTTGCGGTAATCGCCACTTCTGTGGTGCTTATGGCGGTGTTCGTGCCGGTGCTTGCCCTGGGCGGCACCACGGGGCTTCTGTTCCGGGAGTTCGTGGCGGTGATGATCGGTACGGTGTTCCTTTCTACCTTCTGCGCCCTGACGCTTTCGCCCATGCTCTGCTCCAAGTTTTTGCGGCAGCAAAAACAGGGGTGGTTCTTCCGGGTGACGGAACCTTTCTTTGATTGGCTGAACCGAGTGTATGCGGCTTTGCTCGGCGGGTTCCTCAAATTGCGATTCTTGCTGTTCCCTGTGGTGCTTGGGCTTTTGGCGGTGGCCTATTTCTGCTACACCAACATGAGTAGTGAAATGGCTCCTACGGAAGATTCTAACGCTGTCATGGTGAACATGAACATGCCCGAAGGTGTGAGTCTGGACCGAACCAAGCGCATGGCCGATGCCTTTGCCGAAGAGGTGATTGCGCTGATGGACAGTAGCGAGTACACCGAAATCCAGGCGGGTGCTTGGAATGCGGGTAACTCCAGAATGCGCATATTCCTGAACAACGACAAGAAGGCCCGTCGTCCCCAGAGTGAGATTGCCCGGTCTATCCAGATTTTGGGTAGTGAATACCCCGATCTGCGGGTGATGGTTTTCGAACCGCAGAGCATCAGTACCCAGAGGGGCGGACTCCCGGTACAGTTCGTGTTGCAAGCGCCAAATATCGAGGTCTTGCGTACGCTGGTGCCCAAGTTCGAAGAGGCGGCGGGCAGGAGTCCCGTATTTAGCGTGGTGAACACGAATTTGCGATTTACCAAGCCGGAACTCCATATCGAGATTTTGCGTGACAAGGCCAACGAAGAAGGGGTCAGCGTAAACGACATTGCCCAGGCGGTTCAGCTGGCGATAAGCGACCAAACCTATGGGGAATATTACAAGGACGGACGCCAGTACGACATCATCGGGGCGGTGGGCTACCAGTACCGCAGCACTCCCGAAAGGCTTTCCTTGCTGACGGTCAAGAACGGCAAGGGCGAGCTGGTCAGCGTCGAGAATTTTGTCACCTACAGCGAACAGTCGGCGTCGCCGTCGCTTCCTCGGTATAACCGTTTCAGCGCCGCCACCATTCAGGCGGGCCTCGTTTCCGGCAAGACCATTGGCGACGGCGTCGAAGAAATGCGCCGGATTGCAAAAGAGGTCCTTAAGGGATACCCCAGCGTGAGTACCGCCCTGAGTGGCTCTTCCAAGGAATTCGAGGAAAGTTCCAGCGGGCTCTACATCGTGTTCTTGCTGGCCTTGGCGCTGGTGTTCCTGGTGTTGGCGGGGCAGTTCGAAAGTTTCCGCGCTCCCTTCGTGATTTTCTTTACGGTGCCGCTGGCTTTGGCAGGGGCACTTGCCTGCCTGTTCATTACGGGGCAGACCCTGAACATCTTTAGCGAAATCGCCCTGATTCTTTTGATTGCCCTTGTGACCAAGAACGGTATCTTGATTGTGGAATTTGCAAACCAGATTGCGGCGAATACCGGATGTTCCAAGCTGGAGGCGGCTCGGCAAGCGGCGGAACGCCGCTTCCGCCCAATCCTCATGACTAGCCTTTCCACCGTATTGGGCGCGGTGCCGCTGATACTCACCGGCACCCCGAGCCGCATCGCCATGGGCATCGCTATCGCAGGCGGCCTTACCTTTGCCACCTTCATGACCCTCTTTATTGTGCCTGCGGCCTACAGCTTCTTTGCGGGCAAGGTAGAAGTTTCTACCAGCGACGCCTCGAAGATGGCCTAGCCTTTATTCCACCAACTGAAAGACTTTTTCGCCCTTGCGGCTCATGCCGTAGCGGCTGCGGAGGACTCCTTCTTTGTAGAGGGAGTCGTTTTCGAGCAGTTCGATTTCTTTTTTGTACTGTTCGATGAGGGCGTTGAGGGAATCCACCTTGGCCTGGTACATGGCAATTTCTTGCTTGACCTGGTTTTGTCTCGGGAAACTGTTCTTGCCAAAGGCCAGTTCGGCCACGACGATGGAGAGCAGAAACAGCACGGCAATGATGGCGATGTATTTCTTCTTGTGCATCAGGGCTCTCCGTTGAAATAGAACTGGAAATTGTCCTTGCTTTCGGCAAGACCCGCGATTTCCAGTTCTGTTAATATAGCTAAAAGTTGGGGAGTTGCTAGGGTCAACTCGGATTGAATCTCCGAAAAAGTTTTTCGGAATCCCTTGAACTTGAAGAACAGTTCCTTGGCGCCTTGGGTCAGGTTGCAGCCCGACCGTTCGAGTTCGGCAATCTGTGGACCCTGGGTGCGGGGAAACCCTATTACTTTGTACAGATTTTCGGGAATGAAAACGGGGGAGGCAACTCCTTGGTCCAGCAGCTGGTTGGTGCCGCCGGCTACCTCGCAGTCAAAATCTCCGGGGCAGGCGTAGAGCGCCTTGCCTTCTTTCTTAGTGAATTCGCCGGTCAGGAGGGCGCCGCCCTGGACCTTGCTCTGGACTATGACGGTGCACTTGGAAAGCCCGCTGATAATCTTGTTCCGGGCGACAAAGTTTCCCTTGAAGCTGGAGGTGTTTCCTTCGTATTCGCTGACCAGGGCTCCGCCCTCTTCCAGAATCCGATCGGCCAGGAACTTTCGCGACCCCTGTATGGGAGCGTCCAGACCCTGGGCAAGAACTGCAATGGTCGGGATTCCGAAATCTAGGGCCGCCTCGTGACAGTAAAAGTCTATGCCCTGTGCAAGTCCCGACACCACCACGGCACGGGTCCCCTGGAGAGACCTGACCAGGTGGCGGCAGAGTTCTCGCCCGCTGTTAGAAGGCCTGCGGGTGCCCACCATGGCCACCCCGATTCCTTCGGGGATGTTCCCCTTGATGAACAGCCTGTTTGGGCGGTAAATGGAAGAATCCAGCAAAAGGGGAAAATGGTCGATGATGCAGGCGATGGTGTTTCTATCTTTCATGGTATGAAATATTCCTTTGACGACTTGGTGAAAATTATGGAGCGCCTCCGTTCTGCAAACGGATGCCCCTGGGACAAGGAACAGACCACCCATTCCCTGCTCCCTTACTTGGTAGAAGAGAGTTTTGAGTTTATCGATGCCGCCCAAGAGGGGGACGCTTCCCACATGTGCGAAGAGCTTGGGGACGTGCTTTTGCAGGTGGTGTTCCACGCCCAGGTCATGAAGGAGTCCGGTGACTTTACCGTCGATGACGTGGTGCAGGGAATCTGCGAAAAGATGGTCCGCAGGCACCCTCACGTGTTCGGGGATGCCCATGTGGAGAACGCCGCCGGTGTCTCGCGGCAGTGGGACAAAATCAAGTCCTCCGAAAAGAACAATCTGAAAACAGCTGGCGGGTCCGTTATGGACAAAGTAAGCAAAAGCATGCCGCCGCTCGCCCGGGCCCAGGACATCATCCGTCGAGCCGCTAGGGCGGGGTTCGACTGGGACGCCCGGGAACCTGTATTTGAAAAGGCCCAAGAAGAATTTACAGAATTTCGCGCCGAAATGCAAGGAATTTCTGAAAAAAATGCAAATATCGACCGTCTGGAAGACGAATTCGGCGATATCATGTTCAGCTTGGTGAACGTGGCGCGCCACTGCGGGTTCAATGCCTCCATTGCGCTCCAGCGGGCAAACAGCAAGTTCGAGAAGCGTTTCCGCAAGGTAGAGGCCATGTGCAAGGAGATGGGCAAGGAAATGCCCGAGGTGGGCCTGGAAGGCCTGCAGCAGATGTGGAAACAGGCAAAGGCCGCCTCTGGCGACCGACCTCAAACCCCTACCACCTAACTAAGAACATTCCAATGTAGATTATGGTCCGGACAGATTTTTTTGTCCGGACTTTTATTCTGGGGTTATATTATGGATGTGCTTCCAGTAAGTCCTGGTTCTGGAGAAGGGATGCCGGATCGAACCGCGGGGTAGGACCTACCGGAAGCACTCTCTTTTTTGAGTTTTGAAGAATGTAGGGTGAGACTTGCCGCAAGGCAAGAAAAAAACGCAGGCCTCATGGGCCTGCGTTTTATCATATACAATTTGTTTTGAAAAAATTTTTATATTGTACATTTGTGCAAGGAGTTTTTTGATGGCTAATGTGGTTGATGATGTGGTCTTGAATCGTGAACTGAACCCGGAACAGGCGGCGGCTGCCAAGAAGATTGACGGCCCTATGCTGATTTTGGCCGGGGCGGGTTCGGGCAAGACGCGTGCCATCACCTACAAGATTGCCCATCTGGTGTCGTTCCATCAGGTGGAGGCGGACCGGATTTTGGCGGTGACGTTTACCAACAAGGCCGCCCGCGAAATGAAGGAGCGTATCCAGAAACTTTTGCAGGTCCGCCTGGCCTTCAACTGGATGGGTACGTTCCATTCCGTGTGTCTGAAACTTTTGCGGCTCTGCCTTACCAAGGATTTCGTGATTCACGCCATGGGCGGCTCCTGGTACGACAACAATTTCTCCATCTATGACGACGATGACCAGAAACGGATTCTGAAAGAAATCCTCAAGGAAGAACTGGGCGAAAATTACGATGCGTCCGAAGTAAAAAAACTTCATGGAGCCATTTCTCGGTACAAGAACACCATCCTATATACCAACGGCGAAGCTGTTTTGCAGACTCCCGAAATTGCCATGATGCGCGCGGAATTTGCCGACCAGGAGAGAATGGCAAGACTTTACGGGGAATACCAGAAGCGCCTCAAGGAATCCAACGCCATGGACTTTGATGACCTGCTGTTCAATACGGTGCTTATGCTCCAGAAGGTGCCCCACTTAGCGGACCAGTTGGCGGAACGCTACAAGTACGTGGTGGTAGATGAGTATCAAGATACCAACGACGTGCAGTATGAGCTTTTGAAGTTGCTCATTAACGAGCAGAAAAATGTGACGGTGGTGGGCGACGACGACCAGAGCATTTACGGCTGGCGCGGAGCGAATATCAAGATTATCCGCAATTTCCATAGGGATTTTGCCCCGGTGACTATCGTCAAGCTGGAACGTAACTACCGCTCTACGTCGAATATCGTGAAGGGGGCGGGCTCCGTAATAGCCCACAACGTGCGCCCTCTGGAAATGCAGAAGGTGGTGTATTCCAAGGAAGAAGCCGGCGACCCCATTCGGGTAAGGCACACGATGGACGATCGTAGCGAAGCCCAGCAGATAGCGGATTTGATTGCCGTGGCGGGTGAGGCGAGTTACTCCAAGACGGCGGTGTTTTACCGCACCAATGCCCAGTCCCGCGTGATAGAAAAGGCCTTGAACGACAACCGTATTCCGTCTGTGATTTTTGGCGGCACGCGGTTCTGGGACCGCAAGGAAGTCCGGGATATTCTTTCGTATTTGCGTCTTCTTTCAAATGAAAAGGATGACGCCGCCCACCTGCGGGTCATCAACACGCCGCCCCGTGCCATCGGCAAGACTTCGGTAGAAAATGTCCTTGCCCGCGTTCGAAACGGCGAAGGGACCTTCTGGCAGATGCTTGTGGCCGAGGCTAGCGGTGTGTCCCGTTCCGCTCCCAAACTGAAAGGCTTTGTGGACTTGGTCCAGTCCTGGAAAGAACTGGTGGCCGCCGGAGAGACTCCACTTCCGCTCCTGGCAGAACGGATTGTAAACGATGTCGCCTACAAGGAATTCTTGCGGAAAGACGACGAGCTTTCTGCAGACGAACGGATAGGCAACGTCGATGAAATGATTAACGCCATCCGTGAATTCGACGAGGAACATCCTGGTGCGACTCTGGACGCCTTTTTGCAGGACATTTCCCTCTTGACCGATGCCGACAAGAAGGTGGACGATTCCAAGGGCCATGTAACTCTTATGACCATCCACATGGCGAAGGGGCTAGAATTCAATACGGTACACATTGCCGGCTGTGACGACGGTATTTTCCCGTTGATTCGGGAAAGCTCCATGCTGAGTGTCAAGGAGGCCAACGACCAGCTTGAAGAGGAACGTCGCCTGTTCTACGTGGGCTGTACCCGTGCCGAAAAGAAGCTTTACCTGTACCATGCGGAACGACGCTTTTTCCAAGGGACTATCCGGCCTTTTGCGCCGTCCCGGTTCTTGAAAGAACTGGATCCTTCTGTCGTGGAATTTACGCCCTGCATAGATGAGCGGCCCGCCTTTTCGGGCTGGACGCCTGATGCTCCTGAAAAGCCCCGTTACAACAGTGCTCCGTCTTTTGTTCGCAACCGGAGCTTTGGCTCCGGAGCTTCTAGCACGGGCTCGTCGGGATTTTCGGGCGGGTCTCGGTTCGGCGGCTCCAGAAGTTCCGTTCCGGATTCGGTCCGCAAGAACGACCGGCGTATCGTCTATCGCAATCCCATAAAGGTGGCGCCGACCGCTCAGTCTGTGGATACGTCGGGCCCGCGAATTGTCTATGACGAGTACAGCGAGAATCCTTTCCATCCGGGAGCAAAGGTGCGGCACATCAAGTACGGTGTCGGGACTGTTACCCGCTGTTACGGCGAAGGGGACAACGCCCGCGTAGATGTTCGTTTTGGCGACGGGAACCTGCGTACCATCATCTTGAAATATGCCGCCCTGCAGGTGGTGGGGTAGTGGATAGGGGTTAGGATCTAGGGGCTAGGGGTTAGTGATTAGTGGTTAGTGGTTAGGATAGCCGGTCTCGAGAGGTGTCATCCTCGCGACCTGTGGTGAGCGAAGTCGAATCAAGGCGAGGATCTGCTAGATTGCAGTAAGCGGATCCTCACCAGAGCCTGCCCT
>OCVV011326067.1_pt1 | contig 14485 bp, 7 predicted proteins | sample 1539721 | NCBI WGS metagenome assembly OCVV01 (sample SAMN02144230, study PRJEB22623) | gut metagenome | biome: sheep rumen | host: Ovis aries | place: New Zealand
GCCAGTGCAGCCTCGTTGGTCCACGTGCCCATGACGGGCTGCGCATTCCAGAACTTACCCACGCCGGCAGGAGTCTGGGTGATAGCCACCCTGTTGCCGTCGGGCAGTACGTCCGACTCCCATCCGTTCACACTGGCAAGAATCGTTTGAGCCGTGAAGGCACGCTCGTCGGTGTTGGTGCCGAATGCCACTACGGCATCGGCCATTGCAGTTGCCGTACATGCAGCAAAAGCAATCATCAATAACATTTTCTTCATAATTTCAGGTTTTTAAAAGATTGTCAGTCGTTAGTCGCAATTGTATGTATAGTCAGCAGGACCGTCGGCATCGACAGGCCAGCCGGGATTCTGATAAAGCACGCTCATGCCAGCCGAGGTAGGCGTCACACCGTCGGCGCTGATGTTCAGCAGGAACTCCGAGATGGGCAGCGGGTCAAGATAGTGCTGCTTGGGGAACGTATAGCCCTGATAGGCAGCCGACGTTGAGCTGATTTGCAGAGGACGGATGTATTCCGACACATTGCTCTGCGATACCACGGTGGCATCAATCTGCTTGCTGTCGTACATCTTCTCCAACGGCGTGTTCCAGAGATGCATGCCTTCAGGCTGATAGTTCTTCATCATGTCGAGCGCTCGCCAGCGGCGCAGGTCGTCATAGCGCAAGCCTTCGGCAATGAGTTCGCAGCGACGTTCGCGACGGATGTTGTAAAGGGTGGCATCCACCTGCTTGCCATGCGAATAGACGGCAAGGTCGTTTTCCTTCGCGAGGTCCGTATTGCTGATGGTCTTCCTGTAGTCGGTGTCCACACCGGCACGCTGGCGCAACGCCTTCCAGTACTTGTCGCAGTTGCCTCCAAGATTGCCATAACGCTCGTAGTAAGCTTCAATGTAGTCGAGATAGCACTCGGCGGCACGGAACAGCGGCACGGCCGTCGTCGTGTAGTACTGTTTCTGCTGAGTGCCGTCGCTGCTGAGCCACTTCTTCAGGTCGTAGCCCGTCGTCGACTTTTCGTTGCCTGCTATCCAGAGTTGCGGGCGATAGAAGTAAATCGTGTCATTCACATACTTGCCTGTCGTCGGGTCCTTCTCGGTGTTAATGAAGCTGCCTGCAGCGCGCACGGTGGCCGTCAGGCGCTCGTCGCGCCCCAGCAGTTCCTCGTAGGTGGTCTGGTCGCCCTGATAGCCACTGCCTTCCACGTAGATGGGCAGACCGTTCTTCATCAGGAATGTGTTCACGGCAGCACGCGTGACGCCGCAACCGCCGCCATTCTTCAGGAAAGCCGAGCAGCTGTGGGCAGCGACGCCGTTCTTGTAATAACGTGCCAGAATGACCTCATCGTCGTCGGCAAACTGCGTTTCCCAATTCGTGAACATGCCTACGTAGTCGTTGTCGAGGCTGCGTTCGTCGGCCACCTTCGCTGCGTATTCTATCACCTTGTCAAGGAAAAAGTTAACCTCGTTTTCAGCACTACCGGAGGGGAATTTGAAATCGGGCCAGGACTTTGCTCCCACCCACTTGCTGTTGCCCGGCACGAAGCAGGTACCAGCATGATACTTCTCCCAGGTGGCCTCAAACAATGCCACGCGCGATATCAGTGCGTAAGCCGCGGTCTTGCAGAGGCGGCCTGAAGCAGGGGCTTTCGGCAACATCAGTTCGGCTGCCTTCTCAAGATCCTCGATGATGAAACGGGCCACCTCGTTGCGCGGATGGCGCTTGCTGGCAGCCGCGAGTGCAGCCTGGTCGTCGGAGAGCAACCCCGTCAGGATGGGGGCATCGCCGAACGTGCGGAGCAGGCGGAAGTGGTCGTAGGCCCTGAACCAGTAGCCCTCGCCTACGTAGTGATTGGCCAGAGCCTTGTCGTCGCTGATGCCGCCAATCGTCTCCTCGGCCTTTTTCAGGAAGAAGTTGATGGCGCGCAGATTCGAGAAGTACCATCCCGACGCACCTTGAGCCACGGTCTTGTAGTTGCCGTCGCTCAGGAATATCGATTGGTAGCCGTTGCCGGCCTGGTTGTCGCTCTTGATGTCCTGCGTGTACAGACCGCCCCACAAGGTGTTGTTCTTGGGCAGCATTTCGTAGAAGGCATTCACCGACAACTGGTAGTCATAGGCCGTCTTGAAGTAAGAAGCCTCACTGCCGTACGACAATGGTTCGCGCTGCAGGAAGTCGTCACAAGATGCCAACATTCCCGTGAGCAGCAGCAAAACGATTCCTATATTCTTTTTCATATTCTTATGCTTTTATGTATTTTTACAAGATTAGAACCTGACATCAGCACCAACAGAGAACGTACGATAGTTCGGATAAGCCTTGCCGGCACCCCAGTCGCTGCCGTTGAGAGCCTCTGGGTCGAATATCCTCAGACTGGTGAACGTGAGAAGATTCTCGCCCGACACGTAGAGCCGGCAGTGCTTGATGATCTTCTTGGCAGCGCCCTTGAAGGGAATGGTGAAGCCCAGCTGCACGTTCTTCAGGCGGCAGTAGGCAGCATTCTCCACGTAGCGGTCGCTCACCTTGATGTTGTTTCCGTCAATGCGCAGGCGACCATAGAAGGGATCCGTATTCGCACCCAGCTCGCTGCCGGCAAAGCGGAAGTAGTCGAGATGTTCTTTGTAGAGCGTGCGCTGCCACTCAGCGGCAATACCCCAGTAGGGAGCTGAATTCGTGAACACGAAGTCGCGCTTGCCGATGCCTTGAATGTAGACGCGGAAGTCGAACCACTTGTACTGGCCGTCGAGCGTCACAGAATAAGCATAGTGAGGCGTGCTGTTGCCGATGCGCTTCAGGTCGCCGTGGTCATCCAGCGTGTAGCTGCCGCCATCCACCTTTCCGTCGCCATTGAGGTCGGCATACATGATGTCGCCGCCGCCCCATTTGCTGCCAAGTGCCGACTGGTCGGCCACTTCCAGATGGGCGTTCATCTCGTCATCACTCTTCGAAATGCCCTTCACCTCGTAACCCCAAATCTCGCCCACGGTCTTTCCTTCATACCAGTAGGTGCCGTTGCTGGCATTGGTGCACTGGCCGGTGGAGTTGTAGTACTTCGTGATGACCGAATTGTAGTCAGAGAGACTGAATCCGATGCCATAGTTGAACTTGTTGATGTTGCCGTGCCACTTCATTTCCAACTCCCAACCACGCGTGCGCAGCGTGGCATTGTTCGTCTTGGGAGCCGCAGCTCCATAGAGAGCCGACAGGGCAGCAGCAGGTCCCACCATGTCCTTCGTCGTGCGTTGGAACAGGTCGAACGAACCCGACAGTCGGCTGCCAAACAATGCGAAGTCTACGCCGAAGCCCGCATTCTCGATGGTCTCCCATGTGAGCGAGGTGGAATAGGGCGAATAGACGGGCAGCATGTTCACCTGGTCGCCACCGATGACAACCGACGAGCCCACGTCCTTCATCTGCTGATAGTAGGGATAGCACGAAGTGGTGTTCTGGTTGCCCAGCGTTCCGTACGACCCACGCAGCTTCAGCATGTCGAGGAACGATTCCTTGACCGTCTTCATGAATGGCTCCTCAGCCACATTCCAACCTGCCGACACCGACGGGAAGTAGCCCCAGCGTTGGTCGGTGGGGAAACGGGAGGCGCCGTCAGCACGGAAGTTCAGCTCCAGCAGGTAGCGGTACTTATAATCGTAGTTCAAGCGGGCAAAGAAGCCCATCGATGCCCAGTCCTCCTGGTAGTTGGTGGGTGTCATCTCGTGCTTGATGCCCTCGTCCACGTATTCCTTCGTTGCCTTGTCCACATACTTTGAGTAGTAGTAGCCCGTGCGGTCGGTCTCGCGCTTCCAGTACTCCGTCTGCTCACCCAGCAGGAACGTGAAGTTATGAGCATCGTTGAGCGTGAGCTTATAGTCGGTATAGACATTGTTGCCGAAGAAGTTGACCTTCGTCTCAGCATCTTCCTGATAGGTTTCACCATAGTCGGGAATGACGGAATAGGTACCGTTGGCATTCACGGTGTGCTTCGGGTCCACACCCTCGTTCACCAGCATATAGCTAAGCCTGCCGGAAGGCATGTGGAAGGGCAGCGGGTTGAAATTACGGGAATATGGATTCCATTCCAGGCGACTGTTGACCTCTACATGAATCTTCCAGTTCTTGATGGGCTCAATAATCAGGCTACCCTGATTGTAGAGCTTCTGTGTGCGCTTGTTGAGTCTTCCGCCATCTTTGACGGCCGGAATCATTGAATCCTCAGAATACTCCCCACTCATCGAGTTGATGACAGGCACCACCGAGGCGCGGCGACCCAGATTGTGATAGAACAGTCCCTGATCGTCGATGGCCGACGGCTTGTCGTAGCCGTCAGTGGCATAACGCACGCTGTAGCCTATCGTCACTATCTTGTGTGGCTTGTACTGGAACTTACCGGCGATGTTGAAACGCTGATACAACTCATCTGCATAATTGTAGAGACCTGTCTGGCTCAGATAGTTTCCGGAGATACGATAGGTCAGCTTGCCCACGCCGCCACTGACCGCGAGGTTGTGTTCGGTCGACACCGTCTTGTCCTTCACATACACGTCATACCAGTTCGTGTTGCCGAAGCAAGCCTGATTCTTATACCACGTGTCCAGTTCGCGGTAGTAGTCGGTGTTCTCCGTCGACGTGCCGTCCATATAGGCCTTGATTCTCTCTATCTGCCTGGAACTGAAAGGAGCGTTGCCACCCGAGTTGATGTAGGCATCGTTCATCATGTAGGCAAAAGTCAGACCGTCTACGGGATTCGGAATATTCACCGGCTGATTGATTCTCACGTTACCCGAATATTGCACCTCGGGCACTGCGCTCTTGCCTGCAGAGCCACTCTTTGTTGTAACCAGAATGACGCCGAACGGTGCACGCGAACCATAGACGGCTGCGGCTGCGGCATCCTTCAGTACCGACACATTCTCGATGTCGGCAGGGTTCAGTGTGCTCAGGTCGCCTTCCATACCGTCGATCAGGACGAGCGGCGAAGAATTGGAACCATCGCCCAGGTTACCCACACCACGAATGTTGATATTCATGGCCGTACCAGGAGCGCCGCCGGCATCGTTGGTGATGTTCAGACCGGCAATGGCACCCTGCAGCGACTGCACGGCGTTCACCGTAGGACGGTCTTTCATCATCTCGTCGCCAATGGTCTTGACGGCTCCTGTGGCATTGATTTTCTTCTGTGTGGCAAAACCCACGATCACGACATCGTCGAGCCCCACTGCCGAGGAATGCAGGGTGACGGTCACTTTGTTTCTGCCTCCCACCTGAACCTCCTGCGGCTCAAAGCCTACGTATGACACGACCAGCGTGGCCGATGACTTGGAAACCGTCAGGGCAAAGTTACCTTCAATGTCGGCAATGACACCATTCCGCGCATTTCCTTTCTCAACGATGGAAGCACCGACGGCTGGCTCACCTTCATTGTCGAGCACAACACCCGTTACCTTGTGCTGAGCCATCATTGCTACTGATACGAGCAAGCAGCTCAGAATCGTAAATAATCTTTGTCTCATAGCGTGTTCTCTTTACGTTTACTAGTCTTTTTCGCCTTTCTGACCAAATACGAAATGGTACATCACCGTTGAATCGGAAGTGAAGATGTACTGTTCGGCCTTTTCAGAACGCGACTTGTTCTTGTTGCGCGTAGTGCGGAAGTAGAAGTAGCCGTCGCCACCACCGTAGAGCGAAGTGCCGTCGGTCTTCAGGTTGTAGTTGAAGAACCACTGCGTCTTCTTGGGCTTGAACTGCGGAGCCTTCCACAGAGCGTTGCTCGTGATGTGCACGGTGAATGTGTCGGCATGAGATGGGAACGTAATCGTGTCCATCTCGTAGTAGTGAGCCACCTTACCTGTTTTGAAGTAGATGGTGTCGTAGTTGATGACAATCTTACCATCAGGGCCAATCACGGGTTCGCCATTGGCATCGAAGGTTGTGTCATTCCTGGTGTAACTGCTTACAAAAGCAGTATCCTTCTCACTTAGCACTTTGAAATCGTAGGTGATGCCATCTACTTTAGAAAGTGCACTCGCAGGACTGAAGCCTAATGTGGCTTTGACACTGAAATCGCCAGGATTCTCGAATTCCTCCTCACAAGCGACAATGCCACATAAGCATAATCCAATGATAGCGAAATAAAGAATTTTTTTCATGATTACGGATGATATTTGTTGTTAATATTGTTTGTTCATTTTCTCCGACACCCTTTTCCCCTGTGAGTTTCTGCCTTTTATGATGTAGAAACCACGAGGCAATTGGGCTATGGCCTCCTCCTTGGTTGCGGCCTTGCTGACCAGCACGCCCATCAGGTTGTAGATGCTGACCTCACCTGCCATCACCGTCTCGTCGCCGGTCAGACGCATGTCCCTGACGCCTAAAGATGCATCATACGGCTTGACATCGACATGCGTGACGAGTGTGTCGACATTGGCATTCAGCGCATAGCTGCACCATTTTGCCAAATTATACTGATGCCTCACTGGCACATCGTTTCCCATATCCCAGTAGAAGATGCCGTGATACTGGTTGTCAACAACATGCTTGGCACGCCTGTAAGTTTGCAGAGGGCCTGTGAAATAATAGGTCAGACCCGTTGCGTCAGTCCATGAGTCCATTTCTTCGTTGGGCGTGAAGTCGCCCTCCATCATGCCGTTGCGCACGCCTTTGATGATGGAGCTTGCCATCGTCCCACCCGTATAAGGCCCGGAGGTGGTTGTGCTGTACGAGGCATAGATTTTTTCTTTTGCGTAGCCGTAGTTTTCCATCGCCGCGAGCGTAGACCTGAAGTTGCTCATAGAGAACCAGGTCTTTTGCGGGCCGTATTGTTGCACGGTGAAGGCATCCACAGCACCCATCTTTGCTGTGGGATATTTATAGTTGTAGGCATGAACAGAGACTTCAAAGCTTTTTCCTTCGGGCAACGCTGCACGAATGGCCTCAGCAAGCAATCCGTAATTTTGCCAACTGCTCGCCCACTCAAGGTCGAGTTCCACGCCGTCGTAATGCTCGCTCAGTCGGGCAAGGTCAGCGGCAAAAATCTCACGTCGGCTCTTGTTGCTGATGGTGTTTTCCCATCCGTTATGGCTCTTCACGGAAATGCGGAACCTGGCACCACGATAGCCGTTATATGCTGATTTCATAATAGCAAGCCACTCGTCTTGGGAATAAAGGTCATAGCCTGGGTCATCCTCTTTGTCAAATCGCCACAAGCTGTTGTAGCAGCGCATCTGTTCTGCAGTAACCTCCCCACCAACAGCCGGCATCCGGAATCGGCCTTCCATGTTCGCCTTGATCTCGCTGCTGTCGAAGGGGCGGTTGTTCCAAATCATAATGTCGTCCATCTTACCCTTTAGTCCTTCGCCTATGTAAGCTTCGAACTGGCTGGTATTGGTAGGTCTGTTGTCGGCAACAGGGTCGCTCAGGCTGTTCTTTCCTAAACTCATGGTGCCGTTATATACAAAACCGAACTGTTGCGAGGAAGAAGTCGACGTACGGCTGACTATTGCAAAATGCATCCACTCTCCGACGGCCAATTTGCCTGCGTGTCCATAGTCGCGGCCATCGACACGCACAAAGACCTGTTGCCCCTCGGCGTCACCCAGGCGGATGCTTAAGCCCTGTGTGCCATCCTCATTTTCTTTGCGGAAAAGATAAGCTCCTTCCGTCCATTCGTCGAGGTATAGCCAGCATTCAAAAGCATAGGCATTGGTGGCCTTTCCATTGCTGTCTTCTGATATGAGCATAGCATTCTTTCCAACACTCATCTTGCCATTTCCTTTCAACGACAGCACACCGTTGCGACCTTCAAACTCAGCCAGCCGTTCGCAGTTTTCTAACGTTCCATGATTACAGGGAGTGCTGAATCGCAGATGCCCGTCTTTGAAAGATTCAATTCCTAATATAATAAGATCGTTGCTAAGCAGATACTGCTCGCGAGGAATGCTTCGGTCATAGAAACGTTCGTTGTTCGTATATGCCCCGTGGACGAGATAGGGAAGTCCTGTGTTGTCAGTAACCTTTATTTTTTTTGCGTCGCCATTGAGTATGCCATGATAGTTATATCCTATATCATGGGTATACACCCCCTTGTAATCAACAAGGTTTTCACAGAGATCCTGATCCATCTTAAAATAAGCCACCAGGTTGTCCCAATCGGGATTGAACTGATTGATGGTGGTATGACGGAAATAGTCGAATTCGTCGGAAAGCGCAATCTTCCAGAAACGCATTTCATCAATGCGTCCATTGAAGCCCTCGCCTATGACGAGCCCCGTAGCAGTCTTGGGGATAGCCGCTAAAGTTCCTGAACCACATTTCACAGCGTTGGCATAGACCTTGGCTACGCCCTCATTGCAGAGCAGGGTCACCTGAGCCCAATTACCTACCGAAAGTTGTTTCTTGGCAGTTGCTTTCAAGCTAGTCGTTCCAACAGTGAAAACGATACTGCCTTCTGTGCCTAAACAGGCTGAGAAGTTGTCGCCGCTTTTAAAGATGACAGCTCCCTCATTCCATTCTTGAGGACAAATCCAGAACTGAAAAGTGTAGGATTTTTGCTGCTCAATCTCCACCAGTTCACCGCAATGCACACTTCCTTTGCCTGAGAAACTCAAGGCAAAGTTATCAACCTGTGCTTGCGCGCATAGGGTTGCGAACAACCCAATGACACATAGAACCAGCGACCTCTTCATATTCTGAAATAGCAAATAAGGTAGTAGGGACTCCCCCCTACTACCTTATCATCATGTAATCCTATTACTTAACAACGAACTTAACACTCACACCGTTAATCTTGGCGATGTAAGCACCAGCTGCAAGCTGTCCCTGAGTACCATCGAGGACTCTCTTGCCATCAAGTGTGAACACTTCAGCTCTCTCAAGTGAGACAAACTTACCATTCTTCACATCGAACTTAGCGGCCGTCTGAACAGTCTTAATGGCATCAGTAACCTTGTTGGGATCCGGATTCCACACCTCATAAGTACGCTTATGGTTGGTCTGGCCCGTGAACTCCTCTGAGTCTTTGGTGTAATCGGTTGTCTTGAACGTGAGTTCCTTAATGAAGAGCACCACATTGCCGAAAGAACCGCCAGTCCATAACTTTGCCTTCACAGCGTTTGAGTAGGGCCAATCCTCGGTATCCTTCGCCAATGTCTTGACAAGCGTTGTAAGACGCAGCCAGCGAGTGGGATCGTAAATGGCATTCTCATCGTCATCGACTACGAGGTCGCCCTCTTCGTCATACTGGCAGAAGTCCGTAATCGTAAGCGTGTTGCCGTCCCAGCCATTAGCGTTCTGAGGAGTTACGTCATTGGCCGCTGTCATGTGGTAATAGTTGGCCCAGATGACCTGGTCAGGAGCGGTGTTGTTGGCCCATGCATTCACGACAATGTCTGCCTGGACAATAGCTGCTTCCGGGGTTGTCGACGGGTCGGTGTACATGTTGATCTGCATTTGGCCGAGGCCTTGCTCAGGCTGGTTTTTCACAGCACCGAGGCCAGCGGCAGCGTATGCCTCATTAAGACCTTCCATGCTTGCACCTGTGAGAGCGAGTACGTGACCTACATTACCGCCGAGGTCGACGATACAAGTAGCGTTCATTCCTGCATTCACATCCGAGTTGGCATTAATCGTCACAAAGCCTCCGTTAGGTGCTTCAGCTTCAATAGCTGCGGAGCTCATGGGAGGAGTGTTCCACGTAGCATCTGAGTGCTGCATGATAAGCTTCTCGCCAACTTGGCGCTGCGAGAACTTATAAGCATCAGGTGTGAAGTCCATCTGTGCATTCATTGTCACAGAGAAAGCTGCCAAAGCAGTGAAAAGTAAAAATTTCTTCATAATGTTAATGTTTAAATTAGTAAAATAGTTGATTAAAAACTCTCCTTTTGATGAATGGTCAGCAGTTATTTGAGCCTGCTGCCTGTCACAGTGTATTCTCTGCCATTGTGCAGAATGACGAGGCGGTTGTCTCTTACCACTTTCCTGACAGCTGACTCTCGACGCTGGTCACCCTTCGTCCAAAGCCCGCCATTCTCCTCGATAGAAGCTGCTTGAGCATCTTCGACGCTTATCAGCTTCCACCATGCCGAAGCCTTGCTGGTGCCTGAGGTGGAGACGATGTAGTCTTTCTTTTCATTGAGGATGAGGGCTCGGCTGCCATCGACAAAGGTGGCGGGATAGGTGTCCTTGGCATAGTCGAATGCCACACCCTTTTCTTCATCGCGAAGAATATAATAAGGTACACCTCCTTCACCCAACGGAATGGCCTTGTTGTTGACGGATTGGCTCATCACCCACTTCTGCGACTGCGTACGGATGTATTTCTTCGTTCCTGCATCCATCGAGGGGAAGCAGAACAGGGCATCCGGGTCGGGATTCTGGAAGTCGATGTCGGTCGTGCCGACCAGCCCTTCTTCGGAAGCCGTCATGTAGTATGCCGGTTCTTCCACATTCTGGATGAAATAGTACTCGAGCTTTTCTTCCTCAGCAGGAGCTTGGAAGATGCGGACGTAATCAACCGTCATCTCGTAGGTGAAAGAAGGGTCAGGGTCTTCGTTGCCCCATCCTGAGTTGCTGCCGAGTGCCTGGTCGAGGATGATGTAGTATGCCTCGTTATAGGGGAATTGGGCATGCTCGTATTCTGGATGCTTCTGAAGATCCAGACTGCCGTCTTTTTGGTATTTGAATACCTGTTTCCCATCGCAATAAAACGTGAGACTGCTCTTCGTCCAGAGAAGTGAATAGATGTGGTAGCCGGTATCGACCCATTTGCTGCCCGACCAAGAATAGTTCTTGCCCACCTTCTGGTCGTAACGCGCTCCGAGATGCACTGTGCTATAAATCGTGCTGCTCGTACCCACCTGCTCCATGATGTCTATCTCTCCACAGTTGGGCCAGCCGCCATAAGGGTTGGAAGGCATCATCCAGACGGCAGGGAAGTTCGACTTGTGGGGATTGCATTTGGCCTTTATCTCAAAGATTCCGTATTTGTAGCCCTGCTTCATCTTGATGCCTGAGGTAATGCAGTTGGTCTTGGTGCCATCAAGAGAGAGGGCGAGCAAACGGAGTTTTCCGTCTTCGCAGAGGTGAACCTTTGCACGGTCTTCATCGTTCTCAGCCATACGCATGTTCCACTTCGAAGTCTGGCGAGGACAGTAGAGCCAGTTGCGTTCGAAGTTCTCTGTGCTGAGGAAATCGCCAGTACAGCACTCCAGCTCTTCATCGGTGAGGTCCATTGCTGCGGAAGCGGCTTCCGGCGACTCCGATGAATAGACAAGATGATAACCGAACTTGTCAATCTGCGCCAATGCAGTAGCACTGGAGAGAACAAAAAATAGTAGCGATGTCAATAAAAGGCGGCGTAGTAGTATATGCATAGGCTAATTTTTTTATATTGTTTCGCAAATATAAATATTTTTTTTGAATGGAGCAAATTATCATTACATAATCATATGTTATTTACGAAAAATTAACAATCTTGTTTTGAATTGTTACTTCAATGAACAAATATGGATGATTTTTTCTATCATCCTCCGGGCTATTTTCCTGAATGCCTTGGGCTATCGCCTTGAAAATCAAGGATATGCCCAGCTTCTCGGCGAGCACTCTCATCCAGTGGCCGCCGATGACGCTGCGGGCCTTGAAGCCTACCATCTGGGCGGTCTTCGTGTCGTACCAGTCGCTGGTGGGCACGCGGCTTTCGGTCTCGTTCATGTAGCGATAGAGGGGCTCGACGAACTTCAGGAACGTCTTCTTGTCGCTGCTCATGGCGGCGGTCCACATAATCCAGTCGCTCTTGGTGTAGTCGCGGCGGATGTCGAGCGGCAGTCCGTAGCGGTTCTGCTTCGTGAGGTAGTACTTCACTTCGCGCTCCATCACGCTATTGGGGAAGAGGTGGAGGCCCCACAGCTTGTCCCACACCATGTTGTACTTCTGGCTCCAGGTGTCGGGGCGGTCGAAGGCCAGCCGGTAGTGGTCGCCCTCGCGGGCATCCTGCTCCCACTTCACCGCCATCTCGCGTGCGCGGGTCATATATTTGTTGTATACGTCGTCGAGGCCCTTCATCTGCGCCATCAGCGCATAGCCTGCCACACCCATGATGGCCTTCACCGAGAGGTTGGCGTTGTGGGCCCAATGGCCTGCGAAGTCGTCGGTGCAGAGCTGGTTGGCGGGGTCCTGACCGTTGGAGGAGAGGTAGTCGGCCCAGATGGTGATGACGTCCCAATACTTGTCTACATAGCCCGTGTTGCCGTCGATGAGACAGAGCGTGGCGGCAAGCGTCAGCATGTTGCCGGCTTCCTCGAGCGGCATGTCGCCGCCATACACCTGGCCGTTGGCCTTGGGATATTGTCCGAGGTCGTGGGCGGCAAACGGCTTCGTCCAGCGGCCGCTGTGGCTATAGTCGAAGATGCTGGTCATCATGGCCTTCTGCAGCTCGGGGTTATAGCAGAGGAAGAGCGGCGCCTCGGGATAGGTCAGGTCGACGGTGTTCACGCAGCCGTTGGAGTTGTTCTCCTTCGAGAAGAACAGCAGGTTGCCCTCGTCATCACGGAAGAGCTTGTGGGCGGCGATGACGTGCCGATAGCTGGCCGAGAGGATGTCGGCATACTGCTTGTTTCCGGCAGCCAGCGCGTCGTCGTAGATGGTCTTGTCGAGCTGTCGGCAGCGCTTCATGATGCCGCTGTACTCGCGGTTCATGCGCTGCATGAGGTCGAAGATGCTGACGGCGCCCTCGTGGGCCCAATAGCCTTTGTAGCGCTTGTAGAAGTACTCGATGTCCTCAATCTCGTCGTAGCCGATAAGGGCGTAGGACGATGCCTGCGTCACCCGTCCGAAGTCGTGACGATAGGCCAGCGTGGGCATCGCGTCGGCTTTCCTTGCCACCACGCGGCGCTCGCCCTCGGGCAGTCGGCCCGTCGAGGTGAAGGTCTGGCGGAGCTGTGCGTCGTGGGTGATGGCCACCTCGCCGTTGATATTGGGCAGGTAGAGATAGCCCCAGTCGATGCAGATGCCGTCGCCGGTCTTGGCGAGGATGGGCTGCTCGATGGTGCCGGTCTTCAGGTAGGTGACGCCGCGATGTTCCTCGAGGGTGGTCACGGTGGGCTGTGCGGCCTTGTTCACGGCCAAGAGCGGCGATGCCGTGAGCAGGAGCTGTGCGTCGTGGGCGCGCCCGTCGGCAGAGCGCACCTGATAGGAGATGTAGTTCGCGGGTGCCGAGAGCAGGTCGTAGTCGTCGATGAGCATCGGTGCCGTGAAGACGAGGTCGAGCTCTACGGGTCCGCACACGAAGGTGTAATAGGTGCTGGTGGCGAGCACGTCGACGCTCTTCTGTTCGGCCAGCCGGATGCCGCAGTCGTCGGTTTTCACCTTACTGAAGAGGCCGAAGTCGGTGTAGGCGCCGCCTGTGGTGTTGTGGCAGTGGGCAGCGATGACGTTCTTGCCCGGACGGAGCAGCGCCTTCAGCTCGCCGTCAAGGGGCAGGCGGATGCCCTCGCGCCACGTCTCGCCCGTGTCGGCCACCTTCGTGCCGTTGATGAAGAGCTCGAACACGTCGTCGTGCGAGTAGATGAGCACGAGTTCTTCCTGCAGGTCGGCAGCCGCAACGTCGATGGTGCGGCGCACGTAGAGGTCGCTGTGCTCCTCGCTCCAGCGGGTGCGCACGAAGCTCAGGTCGGGCGACCCGAAGGCCGCCGTGCCCTCGCGCCAGGCTGTGTCGTCGAAGTCGGGCTGCTGCCAGCCGTCGGGCTGCACGTCGCGCGTGTAGCGAGCCTGCCAGCCGCCTTCGTCGGCCATCGGGGCAATGGCTTTCAGCACGTCGCGGTCGGCGCCCATGAAGCAGTAGGTGGTGCCATCCACGCGCAGCCAGCCGCCGAGGGGCTTCTCGTCGTTGGTCCAGTGGCGGGTAGTGCCCTCGTTGAGCCGGTCGTAGGGCGACCAGATGGAGAAATAGGGGTCGTTGACGACGAGCGGCACCGACGGCACGCGCAGGTCGGTGGTCTGATAGGGCAGGAAGAGTCCTGCGTTCTGTGCATTGGCGACAGCGCCCATGAGGAGCATGAGTGCGCCGAGGATGAGTTTCTTTTTCATATTTTGTATTGGTTGTTAGTTACTGGCTACCTTTTTTTATCGCGCGTTCGTGAAACGCCTCTGCAAAGATAAGCAAAAAAACGCCAACCCGTGACTTGTTTTCTGTAATTTTTTGGGGGATGGGATAGAAGACGGCCTAATTTAGCCCCAAAGGGGCGGCGAGAACACAGGCAGGCGGTGGAGTGCGTAGCAGAGCGGAGCACGGAACCCCTGCTAAGAAGGACCACAGGTAAATAAGTCCCGAAGGGCCGACCGAATACAGGGAGGGGTGAAAACCCTTTCCCGAAGGACCAACCGAATTTCTGTCACCCCGTCGGGGTTTTTAATTTATTGTTGACATACCTAGCAGGGGTTCCGTGCTCCGCTCTGCTACGCACTCCACCACCTGCCTGTAATCTTAACACCCCTTCGGGGTTTTACG
>OCVV011335025.1_pt1 | contig 14485 bp, 14 predicted proteins | sample 1539721 | NCBI WGS metagenome assembly OCVV01 (sample SAMN02144230, study PRJEB22623) | gut metagenome | biome: sheep rumen | host: Ovis aries | place: New Zealand
AGCAACCTTTCTCCTTCGCGGTATCTATTCCCTTGGTCGAGATACCGTAGCCCTCGGTGTACCTATCGGGGATATAATAGACGAGGTTGTCCGTCTGGGTGCGTAGGAACGAATACATTAGTGCCACCGCCGTAGTTCCGTCCACATCATAATCGCCATAGACCATGATCCGCTCATGGTTGTCGATGGCTTGGCAGAGACGATCTACCGCAGCCTGCATGTCACGCATCAGGAAGGGGTCATGGAGACTGTCCAGCGAAGGACGGATATATGCCCTGGCTTGCGCTGCCGTGCGGATACCCCGAACCGCCAAAATACGCGCAGCCACCGGAGAAATCTCCAGTTCGCCGCTCAGTCGCTCAGCCGCCGTTTGCTCCTCGGGAGTGAGTTGTTTTATTTGCCAGTTTATATCCAAGGGGATTGATGATTAGGATTGGATTGCTAATGTATGATTTTATTACAGGACCTCAAAGTCATCGGCGTCTTGCCATAGCGGCGAAGCGGAACGGTAATGTCGCACTGTCTCTACAGAAAGATCAACGATACGGGTGCCTTCTTCTGCTTCATTAAAGAGTGCGACCTCCTGCAACCATGTGTTATATGCCGCCGAGTGCCCGTTATAAATCTCTCCCGTGCCGTCCGTTCCAACCATGTTGACTCCCACTACAAGCGCCTGGTTCTCTGCTGCGCGGGCGGGCAGCATGGCGTCCCAGTACTGCACACGCACCTTAGGCCAGCATGCCACACAGACGAGGATATCGTACATGTCAGCAGGATCCTGACGCAGCCATACGGGGAAACGCAGGTCGTAGCAGACGGCGAGACGGATCTTAGCCCCTTTGTACTCCCATACCTCGCGTTGGTCACCGGGTTTGAAGAGCATAGCTTCTCCGCCGTGCTTGTAGAGATGGCGTTTGTCTATATAACGCGGTGCCGCATGGGGCGCAAAGAGAAACCCGCGGTTACGCAAGCCGTCCTCCTCACGGATGATAAGACTCCCCATGATAGCTATATCATACGCATCCGCCATGCGTTGCAAAGCCTGACAAGTCTCACCACCCCAAGGTTCCGCCAGATCCATACGGTCGGTACAGAAACCGGTGGAGAACATCTCCGGCACGACGGCTATATCCGCCTTGCCTTGAATATCCCTTAGTCGCATCTCCAGCGCTTGCACATTAGCTCGCGGATCCGCCCAGACAATAGGATATTGCATTAATGCAATATTCACTTCTTAGCCCCCTTCTTCTCTCCGCTGCCTGCAATATTCTCGCGCATTGCCGTGTCAGCCTGCATGTTCTGCATGCGATAATAATCCATGATACCGAGATTGCCGTTTCGGAAAGCCTCCGCCATAGCCTGCGGAACAAGTGCCTCCGCCTCTATCACTTTCGCGCGTGCCTCCTGCGCTTTCGCTTTCATCTCCTGTTCGCCGGCAATGGCCATGGCACGGCGCTCCTCTGCCTTCGCCTGAGCGATATTCTTATCCGCCTCGGCCTGATCCATTTGGAGTTGGGCACCGATGTTCTTACCGACGTCAATATCGGCGATATCGATAGAGAGAATCTCAAACGCAGTGCCGTCATCAAGGCCCTTGGAGAGCACTAATTTACTGATGGAATCGGGGTTTTCAAGCACTTGCTTATGGCTCTCTGCCGAACCGATGGAGCTGACAATTCCCTCACCTACACGGGCGAGAATCGTATCTTCTCCGGCACCGCCGACGAGTTGGCGTATGTTCGCGCGAACCGTGACACGGGCTTTGGCTATGAGCTGGATACCGTCCTTGGCTACCGCAGCAACCGGCGGAGTATCAATAACGCGCGGATTGACGGACATCTGTACCGCCTCAAACACATCGCGACCCGCCAGATCAATGGCTGTTGCCATCTGGAAGGAGAGGTCGATACCGGCTTTGTTGGCAGAAACGAGTGCATGCACCACGCGTTCAATATGACCGCCTGCAAGATAGTGTGCCTCCAGACCATCGCGTTTCACCTCAGTCAAACCGGCCTTGTGAGCCTCGATCATACAGTTCACGATCTTGGCAGGCGGCACCTTACGGATACGCATGAGGAAGAGTTGTACCAGACTGATACGTACACCGCTCACCACCGCGTTGATCCACAGCATGAACGGTACATAATAGAAGAAGATACATAGCCCGATGGCTATAAGGGTAATCAAAACAATGTTTAAGACTTCCATAATTCTTTAATGTATTTTAAATAAGCGAGATTACGACACAAAAGGGGGTGATTACCGGGTGATTTCCGGGTGATTACCGGGTTCTTCAGCCGACGTCGCCGGAACATCGTCATGCTTTAACTTATTCTTGGCCAACTCCACATGGCTGTCAATCTTACTATCCAACGCCATTTTGTCGAGCGCATGGCTGCGGAGAAAGCCCCAGACAGCAAGTATGGATAGAAGCAGACATGCTGCCAGCGTGACATATCCCGCTATGTGTCCAATCCACAGCCATGCCAATACAACGGCCGCCACCAGACAACCGAAACCACCTACGCCCGCTACACCAAATCCCGGTAGAAGGAACATCTCCATTAATAATAACGCGACGCCCGCGAGCACTAATAATACGACTAAAAAAACGTTCATGCAAGTGTTTCGATAAAAAAATTAAAACTATTTTTTTCAAAATCGGGTGCAAAGATACTAAATATCTTTGATATATGCAAGCCTAAGAAAAAAAATTTGCATAAATAAATTAATTATACTACTTTTGCGGCAAATTTTTGAGGGTACACCTTATTTATAGAAAAGTTATGAGCAAAAATCTGGTTATAGTAGAGTCCCCGCACAAAGCGGAAACGATTGAGAAGTTCCTTGGCAAGGATTATCATGTGATGAGCAGTCAGGGGCACGTACGCGATATCGAGCCTATCGGTAAAAACTCGTTAGGCATTGATTTCGAGCACGGGTATGCACCGCACTATGCCATAGATGCTCACAAAGAACATCTGATAGAGCAGTTGCAACGCGAGGCTAAAAAGGCGGACACAGTATGGCTCGCTTCCGATGAAGATCGCGAGGGAGAAGCTATCGCATGGCATCTGAAGGAGGTGCTGCACCTGAATGAGAAGGACACCAAACGTATCGTTTTCCACGAGATTACAAAACCTGCCATTCTGGAGGCTATCGAACATCCGCGTGATATCGATTATAACTTAGTCAACGCGCAGCAAGCACGGCGCGTGTTGGATCGTATTGTAGGATTTGAACTTTCTCCGGTGCTATGGAAGAAAGTGACGACTGGGCTCTCGGCAGGACGCGTGCAATCGGTAGCCGTAAGACTGATTGTAGAGAAAGAGAGAGAGATTGAGGCTTTCCGCGCTTCCTCGTCATACCGGGTTTTTGCCGATTTCATCGGAGTAAATCCGGGTGACGCCTCGATACTCAAATGCGAGTTGAACCATCGCTTCTCACACAAGAAAGATGCAATAGAGTTCTTGGAGAGTTTGAATACCTCTCAGTTCATCGTACGCGATGTGCAACGGAAACCGGTAAAACACATGCCGGCACCTCCGTTCACTACATCCACGCTCCAGCAGGAAGCTGCCCGTAAGTTGAAATTCTCAGTATCCAAGACCATGCGTTTGGCGCAGACACTGTATGAGAGCGGAAAAATCACCTACATGCGTACTGACTCCGTCAATTTATCTACTTTGGCTCTCGCTACAAGCAAAGAGGTGATTGCCGAACAGTACGGCAAGGAATATGTGCACACGCGCCAGTTCCATACAAAAGCAAAAGGTGCTCAGGAAGCGCACGAGGCTATCCGGCCTACCTATATGAGCACCCTCTCAGCCGGTAATACCAAAGACGAGCAACGATTATACGAACTGATATGGAAACGCACGGTTGCTTCCCAAATGGCGGAGGCTGAGAGCGAAAAAACAACCATCGAGGTATCTATACACGGATCCAAATATGCCTTTGTCGCTACGGGTGAAGTAGTGCTCTTTGACGGTTTCACAAGAGTATATGTACAATCAACCGATGAAGAAGCAGAGGAACGTCGGATACTGCCGGCTATGTCGCAACGCGAGAGGTTGAGATTAGTAGGCGCAGAAGCCGTACAGACATATGCCAAACCGCCTTTCCGATACAACGAAGCGGCATTGGTAAAACGGATGGAGGAACTCGGAATTGGACGACCTTCTACATACGCTACCATTATTGAGACTATTCAAAAGGTGAAGTATGTTGAGCGCGGCTCTGTAGCCGGACAGAAACGCGATGTGTCCACCCTGACGCTCAAGAACGGCATGGTACAGGAGAAACAAAAAAGCGAGCAATACGGAGCTGACAATCAGAAGTTGCTGCCAACAGATCTGGGACGTATTACAAACGATTTCCTGGTTGAGCATTTTCCCTCTATCCTGAGTTATGATTTTACGGCTCATGAAGAAGAACAGTTTGATAAGATTGCTGTCGGTCGTGCCAATTGGATAGAAACAGTGGATACTTTCTATAAAACCTTCAAACCGCTGCTTTCTTCGATTCCATCGGGAAAAATGGAAGGTAGAGTATTAGGAAATGATCCGGCTACCGGTTTGCCTGTCATTGCTAAGATTAGCAAGATAGGTCCCTGCATACAATTGGGCGATGCTACAACTGAGAAACCTCGTTTTGCGAGCCTGAAGAAAGGTCAATCCATCTATTCTATCACGCTCAATGAGGCGTTGGAACTCTTCCGCACCTCGCTGCCAATGACCATCGGTGAGTACGATGGAAAGGAGGTTATAGTTGGTGAGGGTAAGTATGGTCCATATGTCCATTACGATAATCTCTATATATCCATCCCGCGCACAAAAGATCCGCTCACTGTCAAGTTAGAGGAAGCTATCGCGATGATTGAAGAAAAGAAAGAAGCATCTATGCCGATTCACGACTGGGGAGACATCAAAGTGCTGCGTAGCAAATACGGAGCATATATTCACACTCCGGAAGGCAATTATAGAATCGCAAAGAGTGCTGACGCAGAGCAGTTGACAGAGGCGGAAGTGAAGCAAATAATTGCTCAATCGGAGCCTCTTACCCCAGGAAAACGCACTTTTAGACGAAAAAGTGCAAAATAATTGCAAAAAAATTTGGTCAATTCAAAAAAAAGCAGTACCTTTGCACCCGCTTTTGAGATTCGAGAGAATTTGCGCCAGCAAATAATCGAAGCGAACAAAGTGAGCGAGAAGTAGCGCAGTTGGTAGCGCACTACGTTCGGGACGTAGGGGTCGGGTGTTCGAGTCACCTCTTCTCGACAAAAGGATGGTCTTACGGCCATCCTTTTGAGTTATTTGAGCTAGAATCTCTCTTTCTCTACAATTTTGTGGCAAGGCTATATGCACCGGCGGTGAGGCGGACGATATAGAGACCGTGCAGTTCACTCATATCTATCGGGTGATAGTAATCCACACCGGTGGTCAAGGCGGAAAGCGGAGTCCGACGAATGAGATGACCGGCGAGGTCGTAAATCTCAATAGTAGCCTGGGGTATATCGAAGGGAACAGAGAAACGGACTATACGCTCAGAGGCTGCATTGCCTGCTAAGACGGCTATCGCGCCCTTGCTGTCAGGAGCGGTAATCTGTTGATCAGCAGATAGTTCCTGACCCTCCTGTATCAACTCATAGGGCCCGAGGTCACGAGCAGAACCATAAACAGGGGAAGCAAGGAACGGGAAATCCGATTCCAGTTGAGCGAGATTAGGCATGACTGAAGCGGGAACAGGACACCCGGCATCAACGAGATTAGAGCCCGGCAGGAGCCGTGCAAAACGGGAAGGCATCGATCCATCTCCACGACGAGGAGCTATAGCATCTGCTTCGCTGAGCGAGACGTAGTCCGAACGGGAGAAAGAGGTGACAAGATGGTTAGTCCAGGCGTCCTTGGAGAGAGTCGTGCCCAAAGCGTTATAGTCATCGGTGCCGACACACGCCTCCTGCCTGCCGAAGCAGACATTATTATAATAGAAGGTGTTGGCATCCGATCCGCCGGACTCAAACATGAAATCATAGGAGTTGTCGAACGCCAGACAGTTGACAAGGACATGGCCGCCCTTATGGCTATTGCAGTCAAAACCCTTGACGGAGGAGGTGATATCACATCCGAAGGCTACGCAGCGGTACGCATAGTGAATACCCTGACTGCTACCACCGGTTCCGTTGCCGCCTAATTTGATACCATTACCGTTGCCGGAGAAGGAAGCCGAGCCATCAAAATACTGCTTTACCCAGAGATGGTCAGAAGCGTTGCCGGATTCCCATGCCCAGCATTCTGCAAGGATCACATCGTAATCGGTCTCAAAAAGATCCCATGCGTCATCGGAGTTACGCCATGCGCGACAGCGGATGAAACGATTACCTTTACCGTTGTGCATCTTGCATGCAAAACCATCGGCATCGGAACCGTAGTTAGCATCGTAATCGCAGTTATGATGCGAGTCACAATCGACGATATCGTTATAAGCACAATAACTACCATCATTCTTACTTATGCCGGGGAATGTGTCGGAGAACTTATGCCCGAAACCGAGTTGGATGCCGGTATCGAGGTTATACGAGAACTCGCAACGCTCAATACGGTTGTGCGATCCTTCCAGTTTGATGGCATTGTCGGCAGCGTGCATGAGATGCAGACCGAAGAGGATCCAGTAGTCGCCGGTAATGAGCATACCACGGTCTCCCACATTGTTCTTATTGCGATTACAATCCAATAACTGCTGCTCGAAATCAAAGATCGGAGCTTCGTTTTCGTAGGCAGAGATGACGATAGGCGCATCGGCTGTGCCGGACTGGGAGAGACGCAGCGTGAGTTTGCCGTCCGTGCCGCGCCACGACATCATATACCGTCCTCCGCGGCAGAAAATGACATCCCCCGCTTGCGCCACTGAGATAGCTTTGCCGAGGTTATACCACGGGTTCTCAAACGATCCGTCGCCGCTGTTGTCATTGCCCTCCGGCGATATATAATAGGTGGAGTGGGTAGCCGTATAAGTAGGGCGTGTGAACTCAGGATCGGGTTCGGCAGGCACTACCGTACCGCCGCCACCGCCCTGGCCCTGAACGGGGTTCTTGAGAACGACGTCATCAATAAAGACATTGTTCGTGAGACCTTTTATACGCACGCGTACAGACAAAGAGGAGTCTGCCGGAATGGCATGTGAATAGGACGAGAAAGAGGATGCGGAAGAGGAAATCACCAGAGTGTCAACCGCCTGCCAGACGCCGGAGCCTTCTTGGTAAGCAATCTCCACTTTCTTGTTACTGCCTCCTGTGCGGTATTTGAACTCTAACGAGGCAATACTGTCCGTTACCGGCGTGATCATATACGCACCCGCGGAATTGAACTTGATGGAAACAACCGAGTTGGAACTGTTACGCTGGGCATCACCACCGAAAACCCACGTGCCCGAAGGAAGATCTACATTCGTCTCTGTGGACCACGAACCGGACGATAAGGAATTGAAATCCTCCGATAAATCGGCTTGCGCCATGCCGGAAATCAGACAAGACGCTACAAGAAGATAAAACTTTTTCATAACTCACATGATTAGGGTTATCTGTATTTGAAAACAATGCACAAAGATACTGCCTTTTGTGCAAAAAAGCAAGTTTTACCTGATTTTTCAATAAAAAACGTTAAAAAATCTCCCTTTTACATTATGGAAGGAGAACAAGAAAGGTGGCTATCGTGTGGCAAGTGGAGCCGAGAACAATGAAAATATGCCAGATTGCATGGTAGTACGCATGCTCCTCATCCTTACTAAAGAAATAAGAGCCGAGGGTATAAGCCACTCCTTCTGCAAAGACCCAGAAGAAAGCGGCATGAGTCATATTCCGCCACATGGGTACAATCATGATAAGTGCCACCCACCCCATAGCAAGATAGAGTGCGAGGGATAGTTTCGGATAACGGCCAAGGGCGATGATCTTGCCTATCGCACCTGCAATCACACATACCCACAAAAAGATAAAAAGCGTCCACCCGAGCCAGCCGCCCACCACAGATAGACAAATCAAAGAATAGGAACCGGCTATCATCGCATAAATAGCTATATGGTCAAAGATACGCAAACGCGCTTTCCGAATGGGATTAATGACCCAATGATAGAGAGTCGAGGAGGTGTACATCAAAACCATTCCTGTCAGAAAAAGCGCCGAACCGATGATATTATATACAGGTACAGCAATGGAAGATTCAGCCGCCACATGCATCAAAGGCCATACGAGAGTAATGGTGGCTAAAAGCGGAATAAAATGGGTGAGCGTATTTGCTTTCTCCTCCCCGGGAAGAAGAGTCCAATGATGTATCATTTTTTTTTCTGATTTTGAAGCACAAAAGTACTAAAAAAAATGAAATTGGGAAAATGAAAAGTGCAAAATAAGCAAAAAACACACATTATTTATAATAAAACACGCGTGCGCTTGCGTATATGAAAAAGTTTTTGTAAATTTGCACGCTTTTTGGAAATATAGTATGAAAGTAATTGCTACCCCCATTGAAGGTTTATTGGTTTTGGAGCCACAAGTATTCAAAGATGCACGTGGTTATTTCGTAGAGACCTATAATGAGCAACGCTACCGCGAAGCGGGTATCGAGGCTCAGTTTGTGCAGGATAATCAGTCATGTTCGAGTTATGGCGTAGTACGGGGGTTGCATTTCCAGAGGCCGCCATACACACAGGCTAAATTAGTATGTTGTACCGTAGGAAGAGTACTGGATGTAGCGGTAGATTTGCGCAAAGAGAGTCCTACTTTCGGAAAGTGGTACAGTGTGGAGTTGAGTGAAGATAATAAACGCCAGTTCTTCATCCCGCGTGGTTTTGCGCACGGGTTCTCTGTATTGAGTAATCAAGCAATCTTTACCTACAAATGCGATAATTTGTACCATCCTGAAGCAGATGGAGGTATCTTGCTGAACGACCCGGATCTGGCTATTGACTGGCAGATCCCGGAGGAGTTACGCATCATCAGCGAAAAGGATAAGAGACATCCGCTTTTGAAAGACTTGGATAATCCGTTTTGAAATCCGTTTTGAGTATGAATATTCTTATCACCGGTAGTAACGGTCAGTTGGGAAACGAGATGCGGGTGTTAAGTGCTGCACACCCTGGACATCAATATTATTTCACAGATGTTGTGGAGAGTGATGATGTACAGACTCTGGATATCACCGACCGCGAAGCTGTTTCGGCTTTCGTAAGCCTCCATGGCATAGAGTTGATTGTCAACTGTGCCGCTTACACCAATGTGGACAAGGCAGAGGGGGATGAAGCCACCGCCAATAAGATCAATGCGGAGGCACTGAGTGTATTAGGGGGGCAAGGCGTGAAAGTTATTCATGTCAGTACCGATTACGTTTTTTCCGGCGATGAGCATGTCCCTTGCCGCGAAAGCGATCCTGTAGCACCACGCACCATATATGGCGTAACTAAATTGCGGGGAGAGAAACTGTTGCTTGCAGCATGCCCTGAAGCTGTGATTCTGCGTACGGCGTGGCTATATTCCTCATATGGGAACAATTTCGTGAAGACCATGATTCGTTTAGGACGGGAGAAAGAATGTCTGGGGGTAGTTTTCGATCAAATCGGTACTCCCACCTACGCAGCCGATTTGGCTGAAGCGATATTCACGATCATCGAGTTTCCGATATGGCGAAGCGGCATCTACCATTTCACGAATGAAGGTGTGTGCTCTTGGTATGATTTCACCCTCGCTATTCATGAACTAGCAGGTATCCGCAAGTGTGCAGTTCACCCGATTTTATCGGAAGAATATCAGTACAAGACTCCCCGTCCGCACTATAGCGTATTGGACAAATCAAAATTCAAAAAGACCTTCGGCGTAGAGATTCCGCATTGGTTGGACGGATTGAAGAGATGCATGAAATTACTGAAAATGTGATGTGTAAGGGGTTTACAAATGAGAGATACGTTACGATTTTTAGCAGAACTGGCGGTCAATAACAATAAGGATTGGTTTGACGAGCATAGAGAGTGGTATCAGGCATGCCGCGAGCGGTTTGTCGCGTTCTCAACGGAATATATCAATCGTCTGACGAAGATAGATCCGACTCTAAAAGGGCTGGAACCCAAGGATTGTATCTGGCGCATCAACCGTGATATCCGCTTTTCTTCCGACAAACGGCCCTATAAAGAGTGGTTCGGTTGTTTTCCTGCTACCGGCGTGCCCGGACAGCCAAAAACATGGGGCAAAAAATCGATGCGGGGTGGTTACTATGTACATATCCAACCGGGGCAATGTATGTTTGCCGGAGGTATATGGGATCCGAGTAAAGAGTTATTGAAAGCCCTGCGGACGGAGATAGAGGCGAACTACGAGGAGGTGGAGACAATCATGGGATCGAGGAAATGGAAGAAGTATTTTGCGCAGGATTTCGATAGTTATTGGGGCACAGGGTTAAAGAAAGTACCGGCTGGGTTTGATCCTGACTTTAAGCATGCAGAATGGCTCAAACACAAGATGTATACCTTTAGTGTACCACTCACTGACGAAGATGTGAGTTCTCCCGATTTTATCGACAAAATAACGGATATCGCAGCAGCGGCTAAACCGATGAATGATTTCCTGAATTACACTTTTGAGGAGTACGGGGAATTCCCAAGTAGGTGTTAATGCAATACCATCCTAGGCGGAGGCCGCTCCTTCCGTTCCGTCGGAAGGACGCTCCGGGTCTGATAGTTCAATGGATAGAACGGGGCTCTCCTAAAGCTCAAATGCGGGTTCGATTCCCGCTCGGATCACAAAATCAAAATCATAAGTCTGAGATCATTAATTGGCGCAATCTCGTCCCATATTACCGGCATTAGCGGTAGATGCAGCGTGTAGCGGGAATCCGGGTGTAATGGAGTTCCGCGGTGTCATTGCGGATACCGGTACCGAGGTCTTCCACCGCGGTCCTTTTGTGCAAGGGACAAACAATATAGGGGAGTTTCTGGCGCTGGTGCTCGGGTTGGCATACATCAAGAAATATAATCTCAACTGGGTTATTTATACCGACTCGGTAACGGCGCTTGCATGGGTACGTCAAAAAAGGTGCAAAACCAAGATGGAGTGGAACGCGAGCAACCAAGATTTATTCCTTATGGTTAGGAAAGCAGAAATGTGGCTTCATGATAACACATGGACTACTCCTATCTATAAGTGGGATACCAAGGCATGGGGAGAGATTCCCGCGGATTTTGGACGGAAATAGATAAAAGTAGTACGGCAAGTAAGTGGAAAGGGGCTTTTTGAAAACTTTAAGTAACAAAATAAAGATTTTTGACCGAATTATTTTCGTATGTCATAGAAATTCACTACCTTTGCACTCGCAAAGGTGAAAAGTAACAAAAACAATTAATACACAAATAACTAAAATTAATCTACATTATGACAAAAGTAGCTATTAACGGCTTCGGCCGTATTGGTCGTCTGGCATTCCGTCAGATGTTCGAGGCAGAGGGTTACGAGGTTGTTGCTATCAACGACTTGACCAGCCCGAAAATGTTGGCTCACCTTCTGAAATACGATACCGCACAGGGCGGTTTCGCAGGTCGTTACGGTGAGGGCAAGCACACTGTTGCATACAAAGATGCTGTTCTCGCAGAGGACGGCAAGACTGTCGTTACTCCGGGTTCGATCATCGTTGACGGCAAGGAGATCACTATCTACGCTAAGCCGAATGCAGCAGAGCTGCCTTGGGGCGAGCTGGGCGTTGATGTAGTACTGGAGTGCACCGGTTTCTATACCAGCAAGGCTAAAGCAGAGGCACATATCCAGGCCGGTGCTAAGAAAGTAGTTATCTCTGCTCCTGCAGGTAACGACCTCCCGACCATCGTTTACAACGTAAACCACAAGACTCTGACTCCGGCAGACAAGGTTATCTCCGCAGCTTCTTGTACTACCAACTGCTTGGCCCCGATGGCAGCAGCTCTGAATGCATACGCTCCTATCCAGAGCGGTATCATGTCCACCATCCACGCTTACACCGGCGACCAGATGATTCTCGACGGCCCGCAGCGTAAGGGTGACCTCCGCCGCAGCCGTGCAGGTGCGCAGAACATCGTACCGAACAGCACCGGTGCTGCTAAGGCAATCGGTCTTGTTATCCCTGAGCTGAACGGCAAGCTGATCGGTTCCGCACAGCGCGTTCCGACTCCTACCGGTTCGACCACTATTCTGGTAGCAGTTGTTAAGGGTAAAGACATCACCAAAGAGGGTATCAACGCCGCTATGAAGGCTGCTGCAAACGAGTCCTTCGGTTACAACGAGGACGAGATCGTTTCCAGCGATGTAATCGGCATGAAGTTCGGTTCGCTCTTCGATGCTACCCAGACCATGGTTGCTAAGATCGACGAGGACACCTATCAGGTACAGGTTGTCAGCTGGTACGACAACGAGAACAGCTACACCAGCCAGATGGTACGTACGATCAAGTACCTCGCTGAGTTGCACTAATCGCTACAAATCATCCGCCATGCATGGCGGATAACAATAAGAGACGTCCATACGGGCGTCTCTTATTGTGTATATAGGCGGTTCCTTTATTTCTGGGAGAACTTATAGGCTATACCTATCGCGTGTTGGAACTCCCTCTCTTCCGTGAGGTGAATCGTCTGCTTCTTAGGCTTGACATTCACATCACGGTCGTATCCATAGTTGAATCGGTAGTAGAAGTCGAGCGAACTGTGCGCCGTAAGTCGCCATACGACTCCTATTGCAGCACGCACGCGGCGAATGTACTGGCGCCCTGGCTGCGTAGGATCATTATTGACATAATACTGTTGTAACGGGTTAGCATTGAGCGTATTCACCAGTTCACACCAGATATAAGGTTTGAGCGGTTTGGAAGCCGCGTGATATGCCACCTCTAATTTGCTGCGTAGATACCAATCGGCGCGGTTGTTTTGGTAATATCCTGTCGCCACATGTTGGTCTATATCTCCCATACGGATCTCCGTCATGAACCGCTCGCGGAGAGAGAATGACCATTTCTCGTAACGGTAAGAACCCGTTATGCCGAAGAAAACACGGTGCCGCATGATCTTATTGACATCCGCGGTGTCTTTCTTCATCAGTTTGAGAGTGTATCCTGCTTCACCTTTGAGGTACGAGAAATGCGGGTGCTTGTAGCTCAGCGAGAGCGTTGTGTAAGACTTGTTAAAATCCGGTCCGGTGAGTGCGGTAGTGGTAGCGGACGCAGTCTGTATCGTAGTGGAGGCTACCATGTCAAAACGCAAATCCTCATCCAGATGCAGCGCAAGACCATTATGCCATTTCTTGACATAGCCGGCTCCTACGCGCAACTGAGCGCTATGCCGGTCTTGATTTTGAGTGGATGCATATTCCCATGCATGCGCGGGCACGCACACCGCGCACACCATAACCAGTATTGCTACTAAATATCTCATTTGAACTTCGTAATTTGGTCGATACTATTAACGGTTTTGCCCGGCTCCAGAGGGTAAGTCATCTTGATGTACGCGACATCTCTTAGGAAATCAATATGCCCTATCTCAATATCCACCACTTTCAGTCCCGTACGCTCCTCCAAATCAGCGATGAGGGCGGCGCGGTTCTCAGGCTTGATGTTCTCAATCTTCTCATAGAGAATAATCTTGGTGGACTCACGTTTGCGTCCGTTCCATAGCTCAAAGCCCCATGCCATGGCTATCAGCAGCGCATTCGCTATGAGTAGCAGATACCAAGCCAAACCATCTGCTTTCAGGCTAAGGGAATTGATGACAGAGAGAGCAATGATGAGGAACATGTAGTTCATCTCGCGGATAGGCACCGTTTCTGTGCGGTAACGGATCATGCCGAAAATGGCGAACAGACCGAGTACGAATCCCGTCTGAATATCCAGAATCTGCATCAACCATAACAGGAGGAACATTCCGCTGGAGAAGAGCATGAACTGCACATAGTAGTCGCGGCGACGGCTGTAGCGGTAGTAGATACCGTAGATCAGAATCCACGAAATCAGGAGGTTGAACAGGAACATCAACGGCATCGTGATGAGGTTTTCACTAACTCCGAGCCAGTCGGCTAACGAGTGCATGACATAGGAGATACTGTCCTCTGCGCCGTAGCGGGCTGCGATAGACGGGTCGTTCTCCAGAAATTCCAGAGTGGGGTTACTTAATTCCGGCATAATTTCTCTATTTTACGGATTTTACTTTTGAATCTGTTTTTCTTTATATCCGGCGTGGTGAGCGCCGTTCCGATACAATATTTGCTGATTTTGAGCGGGTGCAGGCGATGGCTGAGCATGATGTCCGTCATGCGGGAGGGCACATTGCCGTCGCGCTTGAGTTCGATGATGACGAGTTCGGGATAGGTTTTCTTCTCGCCGCTGAGTACGTTATCCCATACCAGGTCCAGATCGATGGTGAGCCGTTCCGTTTTGGCCTTATTGACCAGTGTAATGCGATGGAACTTAGTCCATAGATGGGGAGTGATGTC
>OCVV011325630.1_pt1 | contig 14484 bp, 12 predicted proteins | sample 1539721 | NCBI WGS metagenome assembly OCVV01 (sample SAMN02144230, study PRJEB22623) | gut metagenome | biome: sheep rumen | host: Ovis aries | place: New Zealand
GGAGAGGGAATCTACGGTACGGTTCTCAAAACCGGTCAGGTTGACCAGCTTCAGGGCGTACTTGATCTTGTCGTCGATATAGGCCTTGGGCTTATTCTTGATCTTTAAGCCGAAGGCGATATTCTCGGAAATGCTCATATGCGGGAACAGGGCGTACTTCTGGAATACGGTGTTCAGCTGGCGTTTGTTGGGCGGAAGATTTGTGATGTCCTGTCCGTCGAAGATGACCCGGCCCTTGTCCGGGGTTTCAAAGCCGCCGATGATGCGGAGCGTGGTGGTCTTGCCGCAGCCCGAGGGGCCGAGCAGAGTAACGAAGGAATTCGGCTTGACCGAGAGGTTCAGGTCGTCGAGAATCACATCTCCGTCGTAGCTTTTGGTGATGTGCTCCAGTTCAATCAGGTTCTGGTTCATGTCAGATCCCCTTTCAGTTTAGGATGATAGCGGATAATATCCGGTCCGTGCGGTACGGATGTGATCAGAAGCTGGGCGGCGTGCTGACCCAGAGGATCTGGGCGCCGGACCGGCTGGAAAGATAGTGCCGTTTGTCGCTGCTGTAATAGAAGGATTCGCCCTTCTTTGCCCGAAAGCTGTGATTTCCCAGGTGAATCTCCACACTTCCCCGGAGGACATACCCGAACTCCTCCCCCTCATGGGGATTGTCGGGATAGGTGGATCCGCCCGGCGCGATGGTGAGCCGGATGGGCTCCATCATGTTTTTCTGGGCATTTGGGATAATCCATTCGATGGTATTCTTCAGGGAGGCGTCCTCCTTCTCGAAGTAGTCGTTCTCTCCGAAAACCACCTGCTCATCGGATTCTTCGCTGAAAAACTCGCCCAGGGTCATTCCCAGGCACTGCAGTATATCGGTGAGCGTCGCGATGGAAGGGGATGTCAGGTCCCGTTCCAGCTGGGAAATGAATCCTTTCGACAGTTCCGTCCGGTCGGCCAGCTCTTCCTGGGTGAGCCCCATCAGGATGCGCCGGCGTTTCAGTTTTGGACCGATCTTCACGGGATAACCTCCTTAAAATATTATTATTGAACTGCAGGTTTAGTATTGCTGAAAGAAATGTTAATCTAAGCAAAAAGTTTAGCAATAATAAACAGAGTCATAGCAATTATACATGATACACAGGGGGTGTCAATAGCGAATCCCGGCTTTCTCAGCGGCTTTACTTGCGGTCCGGAAGAACGTCGATTATAATAAAGTACAATAACTGACAGGGGAGTAAAAGAGGCGGAATATGAGAAGAATCGGACGTATTTTATATACATTTGCGGCAGCAGGACTGCTCATGGCAGGACTTTCTTCCTGCGGTGCGGCAGCAGCTGCCGGAGCAGGTGAAGCACAGGCAGCGCAGGGACAGGCGGCGCAGCAGGAAGTGACAGAAGAGCAGAAGGCGGCGGAGCAGGCGGCAGAAGAAGCTGCCGCGAAACGGGCGAAGGACCTGGAAGATGTCAATGTCCGCGGCGATACGGTCATTCTTTCCGAACACCACCCCTGGCTGTTCTTCTGCGGCAATGACGGACAGCCGCTGGAAACCTACCAGCGGACCAACCTCTTTTCGGAGGAGGATCTGGCAAGAGTGGGGGAGAATCTCCATAACCTGGCACAGGATCTGGATTCCGTGGGAACGAAGTTCATTCTCTTTATCCCGCCGATGAAGGAGGAGGTCTACAGCGAGTGGATGCCTTCTTCCATCCCGGTGGAGGACAATGAGGGGCGGAGCATGCAGCTGGTAAACTACATGCGGGAACATTTCCCCGAGATCCCCGTGGTCTATCCGCTGGAGGAAGAGCTGGCGGCTAAGGAGCACTACGGAGAGCAGAGCCTCTATTATGAAGGGGACTGCCACTGGAATGAGATCGGAAGCCATGTGGGCATGGAAGCGCTCCTTTCTGCGGTGGGAGAGCTGACGGGACACCCCTATGAGCCGCAGTATAAGACCTTTACGGTGGGGGAGGATCGGATCGCCGGCGACCTGCAGATGCTGGTGGAGCTGGGAGATGAATATCTTTCCACCACCTACGTTCCGGAGGAGATGACCCCTTATGAGATCACCGTGCAGACGGCAAAGACCGAGGAAGAATTTGCCCAGATGGTGGCCGCGGGTCAGAATCCGGATATCCCGGTCAGAAAGTTTCTGATGGTCAAGGAATTTGCGAAGAATCCGGAGGCGCGCATGCCGGTCCGGACCTTTATCACCGGGGATTCCTTCATGCTGGGCATGGTTCCCTACGTGTTTGATGCATTTCCGGAGACGGAGGCCTACAGCCGGTACTACCTCGACATGGATGCGGTGCTGGAGATGAAGCCGGAGGTTTTTATCTACGAGATTGCGGAACGCTATGTCTCGGAGCTGGATATTATTCCCGGCTACAACACGGCGGCGCTTGCGGAATAGCGGTTGCAGGCGGACACAGGGTATGTTAAATTGATATTGTCCGGAAGTGTCGGATAAAGGAAGGTTCGGGCACGCGGCACAGGACCGGGAACCGGTCCGGAATACAGAGGGCAGGAGGAGATACGATGCAGAAGAAATATGTGGCCTATGTGGGCTCCTATTCTTACAACGGGCAGGCCCGCGGCATTACAGTGTTTGATGTGAATGTGGAAGACGGCAGTTTCACCTACCGCTGCGAAGAGGATGTGGACAATGCCGCATGGCTCTGTGTATCGCACAACGGAAAGTATCTCTACGCTGTTGCGGATGAGGGGCTTGTGGCCTTCCGGATCCTGCCGAACGGCGGCATCACCCGCCTGAATTCCGCGAATATCCGCGGCATGCGCGGAAGCCATGTGGCGACGGATTTAGAGGATAAATATATCTTTGTCTCCGGCTATTATGACGGCAAGGAGACGGTGCTTTCCCTGAAGGAGAACGGTGAGGTCGGAGAGATTGTCACCGGTATATATCACAAGGGACTGGGAACGGTTGCCGAGCGGACCTTCCGTCCCCATGTGAGCTGCGGCGGCAGAACGCCGGACGGACTGTTTGCGCTGGTGGCGGACCTGGGCCTTGACCAGGTGAAGATCTATAAGTTTGATGAGGGAAAGATGGCTCTGGTGGACGCCATCCGCTGCGATATCCAGTCGGCGCCCTCGCGATTTGTGTTCAGTGACGACGGCCGGTTCCTCTACCTGATCTATGAGGTGAAGAATGTGGTCGACGTATATGAGTACTACCATAAAGAAGGTGCCCGGGCACCGGAATTTATCAAGATTCAGAGTGTGCCCACGACAGATCCGGCTTACTCCAGCCCGATGACGGCGACCGTCAGCATCCGTCTGTCACCGGACCCGCAGAACCTGCATCTGTTCTGCAGCAATGCCGGCGACAATTCCGTCAGTGTCTACAACCGGGACCCGGATACGGGTATTCTTACCTTCCGGTGCTGTCTGCCGGTGGCGGGAGAGTATCCGAAGGATGTGGCAGTATTCCCGGATGCCCGGCATATCGCCGCGGTGAACCATACCGGAAACAGCATGACCTTCTTTGCGGTGGATTATGACAACGGACTTCTGGTCATGAAGCACCGGGAGATCAAGATCAATGAACCGAACTGCTGCGTGATTGTGCCGGCAGCGGGAAAGTAATACAAAAAACAGGGACACGCGATGTCCCGATGATACGGAGAAAATAGATGGCAGGTTCAGCATTTGGAAAATTACTGACTATGACCACCTGGGGCGAGTCCCACGGTGCGGCCGTCGGCGTGGTAGTCGACGGCTGTCCGGCGGGGCTTCGTCTTTGTCCGGAGGACATCCAGGCATACCTTGACCGCAGAAAACCGGGACAGAGCCGGTTTACGACAAACCGGGGCGAGAGCGACACCGTGGAGATTCTCTCCGGTGTCTTTGAGGGAAAAACCGAGGGAACCCCCATTTCCCTGCTGGTGAGAAACCAGGACCAGCGGTCCCGGGATTATTCCGCCATTGCGGAGGTTTACCGCCCGGGCCATGCGGACTATACCTTTGACATGAAGTACGGTTTCCGGGATTACCGGGGCGGCGGCAGGTCCTCCGGCAGGGAGACCATCGGCCGGGTGGCGGCCGGGGCCGTGGCGGCAAAGATTCTCCATGAGCTGGGAATCACCGTCCGGGCCTATACCACGCAGATTGGCACGGTAAAGGTATCCCCGGAGCGCTTTGACCTTGCGGAATGTGAAAAGAACAGCCTGTATATGCCGGATGCCATAGCGGCAAAGGAAGCGGAAGCGCTTCTGGAAGAGAGGATGAAGGAGTGTGATTCTGCCGGCGGAGTGATCGAGTGCGTCATCTCTAACCTCCCTGCGGGACTGGGCGATCCGGTGTTTGATAAGTTTAATGCAAATCTCGCAAAGGCCATCTGTTCCATCGGCGCCGTGAAGGGCTTCGAGATCGGCGACGGAATTCTCGTGGCGGAAGCTGCGGGCTCGGAGAACAACGATGTTTTCTGCGTAAAGGATGGGAAGATCGTCAAGGAGACAAACCATGCCGGCGGAATTCTCGGCGGTATGACCGACGGAAGCGATGTGGTGTTTCGGGCCTACTTCAAGCCCACGCCCTCCATTGCGAGGCTGCAGCAGACGGTAAATAAGGCGGGCGAAGAGACGGAGATTGAGATTAAGGGCCGTCATGACCCGGTGATCGTACCCCGGGCCGTGGTGGTCGTGGAGACGATGGCCGCATTCCTGGCAGCGGATATGCTGCTTTCCGGGATGAGCGCGCGGATGGACAATATACGGAGATTTTATGGACAGGACTGAGAACGCGGGCAGCATCGCAAAGAACGATGAATTTAACCTGACGATAGAGGATATGAGCACAGACGGCGCCGGTATCGGCCGCCGGAACGGCTTTGTGTGGTTTGTGAAGGATGCGGTCACCGGAGATGTGGTGACAGTCCGTGCCACCAAGGTGGGCAAAAGCTACGGCTTTGCAAGGCTGATGAAGATCATCACGCCCTCCCGCCAGCGGACGGAGCCGAAGTGTCTCGTGTCAAAGCAGTGCGGCGGATGCCAGCTGCAGATGATGGATTACCATGCCCAGCTCCGGATGAAGGAGAACATGGTGAAAAATGATCTCATCCGCATCGGAGGAATCCCGGAGGAGGAACTGAACATGAAGCCCATCCTGGGGATGGAGGAACCGTGGAGATACCGCAACAAGGCCCAGTTCCCCATCGGAAGGGACAGGGACGGGCGGATCATCGCCGGATTTTACGCGGCAAGGTCCCACCGCATCGTGGAGTGCCGGGACTGTCTTCTGGGCGTGACCGAGAATAAGAAGATTCTGGATATCATCCTGGGCTTTATGGAAGAACAGGGGATTGAGCCCTACGACGAGGAGCGTCATCAGGGGCTGGTGCGCCATGTGCTGATCCGCAAGGGATTCTCCTCCGGAGAGCTGATGGTGTGCATCGTCATCAACGGAGAGCACCTGGTGAATAAAGGCGGAAGCGATGTGGGAGAGCTCCTGGCAAAGCAGCTGCTGCTGATTCCGGGCATGAAGAGCATCTCCCTGAATGTGAACCGGGAAAAGACCAACGTGATCCTGGGAAGAAAGATCATCAACCTGTACGGGGAAGGCTTCATCACCGATTCCATCGGCGGCGTAAACTACCGGATTTCCCCGCTGTCCTTCTACCAGGTCAATCCCATCCAGACCGAGAAGCTCTACGGGACCGCCCTCGCCTACGCGGACCTGAAAAAGGGCACCGAGGTGGTGTGGGACCTGTACTGCGGGATCGGAACCATTTCCCTCTTCCTGGCCCAGAAGGCGGGGAAGGTGTACGGGGTGGAGATCGTCCCTGACGCTATCCGGGACGCGAAGGAGAATGCGCTGCTGAATGGCCTTGACAATACGGAGTTTTTCGTCGGAAAGGCGGAGGAAGTGCTGCCGGAGCAGTATGAGAAGAATCACATTGCGGCTGATGTTATCGTCGTTGACCCGCCGAGAAAGGGCCTGGAGCAGGCGGTGATGGACACCATGCTGAAGATGGCGCCGAGACGGATTGTTTATGTGAGCTGCAACCCGGCCACCCTGGCCAGGGACCTTAAGTATCTCATAGCCGGCGGATATCGCCTGAAGAAGGTGCGGTGCTGCGACATGTTCCCTCACGCAAGCCACGTCGAGACCGTCTGTCAACTAGTACATAAAGAGTAAAAGAGGGCTGAAAAAGCCTGAAATTATCGGGTTTCCGTCATGGAGAGCAGGAGTCGGTCTCGATGATGGGAACCCTCTTTTTATGTTCGCGGGAACTTATCCGGAAGTGGGGGTGTGGCTATGTGTTTACTGATAAGGGACTATAGCTTCAGGCGGCATTTCCAAAGGCGAAGGGATTCTCTGCCCGCAATCTATGGAAAAAATGGTATTCTTTCTATAGCTCGTATGAGGATTTCGAGGCCGTTGTTAATGTTCTGAGTAACCAGATGAATATCAGCAGTTTAAAACTGCAGCAGGTTGCTGCAGAAATTCAGGAATACCTGCCAACTGCGGAGCAAATCCAGCAGCAGATTCAAATTGCAGAAGAGGAATACAAAACAAGTCTTAGCGAAAAGAAAGACAGATGATACTGAAAGGAAGCGATATGGGTCTGATTGAAATTGCCAGCGGGGTTTCTGTCTGGCGCGGAATGGATTATTATGAAAACCATAAAGTGGTTTCCTGGAAAAAATCCGGGAAATCAACGTATGAGGGGGTTGTATCTGGAAGCAACGGGAAAAGATATAACGTTTACATTGATACACTGCATCCCAGAAAATCCGTTTGCAATTGTGCGTTTGCCGAAGGACGTCGGGTGGTATGCAAACATATGATTGCACTGTATTTCACCGTTGAACCAGAAGCTGTGCAAGATTTCCTGAAACAGGCAGAGCAATGGGAGCGTGAGGAAGAGGAGAGAGTGAAACAGCATTACGAAGACCTGCGAAAATATGTAAAAAGCCTTTCGAAAGCAGAACTGCAGGAACGTTTATATAACGCCCTTGTTGAATTGGAAGAACGCAGAAACCGATACTGGTAAAGCAGTACCGCTGTGGATCGTTTTGCACCTACTTTTCACGTGGAAAGCTGCGTGCTTTTAGAGCAAGTGAGCAACCGAAAAGCAGATTCCTATGTAAAACTGAATGTGAAGATGGAGGATTACTATCGGATTAAAGACTCTGAGAGAGAACAGACAAGCTCAAACTAATCATAAGAGAGGGAGAATATCCGGGGTATGTTATTCAGAACTGGATGAGGAATCGAAGCACGGTTTCTTTTATAGGTCTTTGGGAAGTTTTACATAATCCCAATTTTAATTGCCTCGAATTCGAGGTAATTAAGAAAGAAGCAGGTGATAATGGGTTTGTAATGACTCCTAAACGATGGATAGAAGTTACCGGAGCGGTGGGGATTGTCAGCAAACAAGGACGGTATGCAGCTACATATTCATACGGACGCGATTAAGGATCATCTTTTGCCGGCAGAACTGACGCCGGAGCAAATCTCGTATAAATATGCCGATGAAGCAGATATGTTGAATGTAGCGTTGTTTGGCAAAACAGCAAAAACTGGCAAATATGGAAAGCTACAACGCAATCCTTATCGGACAAGGGAAAACAATGTCAGAAAGACTGGTGCTTCTGAGAGAACTTGCACTTAAGCAGATAGAAACATTGTCACAGGTTAGTACGGTTGGGATCAAACAGCTTCCGGGAGGGAAGAAGAATAAATAATAGGCTCAGCGGGGAAAATGTTTTTGAAAAGAATCAATACGAATAAGTACAATGAATACATCGAATATGACATTGATTGACACACCAAGCAATGCAAATCCGATCATCAGCGCAAGAAATACCCGCAGAAGCAGGCGGCGGTCTGCGGGCCGGGTGAATGCGGCAGCAGGGGAAGCTTCATGGTATGTTCCGGAGATTTCAGAGACTGCATCGGCAGGCATTCCATTCGCGACGCCCGCCCGGTCTTTGCGGGCAGAGAGAAAGTCTGTTCCCGCGACGACTGCACCGATAGTAATCATGACTGCACCCAGGAGAGAACTTGCGGAAAACAGTTCTTTGTTCCCCGAAGCGCCGGGGATCAGGAGTGCAAGGGCCAGAGTGACGACCGGTTCTGTGGCGGCAATGACCGTGACGGTGATCGCATCGCAGTATTTCTCGGAATACATGAGCATGACATAGGCATAGGCCTTGGAGAAAAACGCGATGATCACAATATAGGAAAAGGTCTCCAGGGACCAGTTGATTGCCACGATGGAACCGGTGTCTGTGACTGCCCACAGGATCAGCCCGATCACAGCGGTTTCGCAGAGCTGGAGGGTTGTAAGAAGGAGAGGATCCCTTTCTTTTGTATAGTTGGCTGCGAATACTGTATAAAGAGACATCATCAGACAGCTCAGAAGGACATACAGGATGCCTGTAAGCTTTCCGCCCTGCACGCGAAGGTGGCCTGAGATGGCCAGCCCCAGCAGGATGATGGCGATTCCGGCAATGTTGTTTCTGCTCGGAAAATGCCGTCTGCAGATCAGAATAAGGGGCAAGATCACGATGTTCAGTGACGCGATCGCGCTCACGGCTGAGGCAGGCAGACGGTCCTGTGCATGCAGAATGAACAATCCGGGTGCTGAATGTCATAATTGCGGTTGACATGATGCGGACCGGGTGATATTCTACTGTAAAATTTCATAAAACAAAACCGATGAAGCGGAGATAACGGCAGTGATGCCCCCACAGAGAGTCCGGAAGGCTGAGAACCGGGCGGGAAACAAGTTGTCAAATGGACCGCGGAGGGCGCAGTCAAAGGCACGCAGTGCCGAGTATTCTGCGACGTGCAGGCATACGTCAGTTGCCGGGGATATGATGGTATCCTGCCAAGCGCACGGGGCAACCCGTGAATCAAGGTGGCACCGCGGATCGTGTCGATATTAAACGAATTCGTCCTTGACAGAGTGTATGCTCTGTCAAGGACTTTCTTGTTTTATGGGAGTCCTTCAGGCAGAGTAATCAGGAAAAGGAGGATGTACCATGATCAAAGAAGCTATCGTCAAAATCGTCAGCAAAGGGGATCTCACCTACGAGGAGGCCTACACCATCATGAATGAGATCATGAGTGGCGAAACCACAGCAACCCAGAATGCCGCCTTCCTGGCAGCGCTTTCCACCAAGAGTGCGAGAGCCGAGACCACGGATGAGATTGCAGGCTGCGCGGCGGCCATGCGGGCCCACGCCACGAAGGTGGAGGCAGGGGATGACCTGTTCGAGATCGTCGGCACCGGCGGCGACAATGCCCACAGCTTCAACATCTCCACCACATCGGCGCTTGTGGCGGCAGCCGGAGGCATGAAGGTGGCCAAGCACGGAAACCGGGCAGCTTCCTCCCAGTGCGGAACAGCCGACTGTCTGGAGGCCCTGGGCGTAAACATTGACCAGAGTCCGGAAAAATGCGTGGAGCTCCTTCGTGAGGTGGGCATGTGCTTCTTCTTTGCCCAGAAGTATCACAGCTCCATGAAATATGTGGGCGCCATCAGGAGAGAGCTGGGATTCCGGACCGTGTTCAATATCCTGGGGCCTCTCACCAACCCGGGCACGCCGACGATGCAGCTTCTCGGCGTCTATGACGACTATCTGGTGGAGCCGCTGGCCCAGGTTCTGGTGAATCTCGGAATCCGCCGCGGAATGGTGGTATACGGCACTGACAAGCTGGACGAGATTTCCGTCAGCGCCCCGACAAAGATCTGCGAGATCCGCGACGGATGGTTTAAAACCTACATCGTCACCCCGGAACAGTTCGGACTTAAAAGATGCGCAAAGGAAGCGCTGGAGGGCGGAACACCGGAGGAGAATGCGGAGATTACGAGAAGAATTCTTAAGGGCGAGAAGGGAAGCAGAAGAGATGCGGTTCTCATGAATGCCGGCGCGGCCCTCTATATCGGCGGAAAAGCGGATTCCATGGAGGATGGCATCAGACTTGCGGCCAAGCTGATTGATTCCGGAAAGGCCTATGAGAAGCTTGAGCAGTTTATCGAGGTGAGCAATCGATGACGATACTGGAGCAGCTGGCAAAGGAAGCAGAGATTCGGGTCATGCGGGACAGGGAGAAGGTAAGCTTCGGGGAAATGAAATCGCTCGCGGAAGCACTCCCGGGGGAGCCGGAAAATCCCTTTTATAAGGCGGTTGGAAAGCCCGGCATGTCTTTTATCTGCGAGGTAAAGAAGGCCTCGCCGTCCAAAGGAATCATTGACCCGGTGTTTGACTATCTGCAGATTGCAGGAGAGTACGAGAAGGCCGGCGCGGATGCGGTTTCCTGCCTTACGGAGCCCCGGTACTTCCTGGGGTCGGACGATATCTTCCGTGAGATCCGGGCGCATATTAAAACGCCCATGATCCGGAAGGACTTTACGGTGGATCCCTATCAGCTGTACCAGGCAAAGGTTATGGGCGCCGACGGTGTGCTCCTCATCTGCAGCCTGCTGAATACGGAGACCATTGCCCGGTATCTTGAAATCTGTGAAGACCTGGGGCTTTGTGCCCTGGTGGAAACCCACGATGGGGCGGAGATTGCGTCCGCAGTATCTGCGGGAGCACGGATGATCGGGGTTAATAACCGGAATCTGAAGGACTTCTCGGTGGATTTTGAGAATGCAGAAAGACTCCGGGACCGGATTCCTGCGGACTGCCTCTATGTGGCGGAGAGCGGAGTGAAGAGCCCGGAGGATGTGAAGCTTCTTTCCCGGATCGGTGCGGATGCCGTCCTCATGGGAGAAGTTCTCATGCGCGCGAAGGATAAGGGCGCCATGCTTTCGGCCATGCGGGAGGCAGCCGGATGACGGAGATTAAAATCTGCGGTCTCTTCCGGGACTGCGATATCGATTATGTGAATGAGGCCCGCCCCGGGTATGCGGGATTTATCCTGCAGTTTCCGAAAAGCCATCGGAACATCAGTATTCCCAGGGCAGCGGAGCTCCGAAAAAGACTTCTTCCCGGCATAAAGGCCGTGGGCGTCTTCGTGAACCGGCCCGCAGAAGAGATCCTCCGGGCAAAGGAAACCATCGGCCTCGATGTGATTCAGCTGCACGGGGAAGAGACCGCAGAGGAGATCCGGGAGATCCGCAAAAAGGCCGGATGCCCGGTCTGGAAGGCCTTCCGGGTGCGGTCGGAAGAAGACCTGGAAGCGGCAGCAGAAAGCCCTGCCGACGGGATTCTCCTGGACGGCGGATACGGCGAAGGAAAGTCCTTTGACTGGTCTTATGTAAAGGAGATGAAGCGGCCCTTCTTTCTGGCCGGCGGGCTTACGCCGGAGAACATTCCGGAGGCGGCAGAGAAATTAAAACCGGCGCTGGTGGACATCTCTTCCGGTGTGGAGACGGAGAAAAAGAAGGACCGGGAAAAGATACTTCGCGCGGTGAAGGCAGCCCGCAGTGCCGGCGGTGAAAGAAGAGGCAGATTCCCCGGGGCAGGGCAAATACAGGAGGAGAAGCAGATGAGCAGAGGAAGATTCGGAATTCACGGAGGACAGTATATTCCGGAAACCCTGATGAATGCGGTGATTGAGCTGGAAGCAGCCTACAATCATTATAAAGAGGACCCGGAGTTTAACAGGGAGCTGACCGAACTCCTGAATGAGTATGCGGGCAGGCCCTCGAGACTGTATTATGCAAAAAAGATGACCGGGGACCTGGGCGGCGCAAAGATATACCTGAAGAGGGAAGACCTGAATCACACCGGCGCCCACAAGATCAATAACGTCCTGGGGCAGGCCCTTCTGGCAAAGAAGATGGGGAAAACCCGCTTGATCGCGGAGACCGGCGCGGGACAGCACGGCGTGGCCACCGCCACGGCGGCGGCACTTCTCGGCATGGAGTGCGTGGTATTCATGGGCGAGGAGGACACCATCCGGCAGGCCCTGAATGTCTATCGGATGCGGCTTCTGGGGGCGGAGGTCATTCCGGTGAAGACGGGGACGGCGACGCTCAAGGACGCGGTCTCCGAGGCCATGCGGGAGTGGACCTCCCGGATCGATGACACCCATTACTGCTTAGGGTCTGTGATGGGGCCGCACCCATTTCCCACGATGGTGCGGGATTTCCAGGCGGTGATCTCAAAGGAGATCAAGGAGCAGATTCTGGAGAAGGAAGGACGGCTTCCCGATGCGGTGCTGGCCTGTGTGGGCGGCGGTTCCAATGCCATCGGCAGCTTTTACCACTTTATCGGCGACCCGGAAGTGAAGCTCATCGGCTGCGAGGCCGCGGGCCGGGGCGTGGATACGGCGGAGACGGCGGCCACCATCGCCACCGGAAAGCTGGGTATCTTCCACGGCATGAAGTCCTACTTCTGCCAGGATGAGTACGGGCAGATTGCACCGGTCTACTCCATCTCCGCGGGACTGGATTACCCGGGCATCGGACCGGAGCACGCCCATCTCTATGACAGCGGACGGGCCGAATACGTGCCGGTGACCGATAACGAGGCGGTGGAAGCCTTTGAATACCTGGCGAGGACGGAGGGCATCATCCCGGCCATTGAGTCGGCCCATGCCGTGGCCCACGCCATGAAGATCGCGAAGGAGATGGAAAAGGACCGGATTCTGGTCATCACCATTTCCGGCAGGGGAGACAAGGACTGCGCGGCTATCGCCCGCTACAGAGGGGAGGATATCCATGAATAGGATTGCGGAGGCATTTCAGAAGGAAAAGGTGTTTATCCCCTTCATCACCTGCGGGGATCCGGACCTGGAGACCACAGGGAAGGTGGTCCGGGCTGCTGTGGCAAATGGAGCCGGCCTCATCGAGCTGGGCATCCCCTTTTCCGACCCGACGGCGGAAGGACCGGTGATCCAGGGGGCCAACCTCCGGGCTCTGTCCGGCGGCGTAACCACCGATAAAATCTTTGACTTTGTAAGAGACCTGCGGAAGGATGTGGAGATTCCGCTGGTATTCATGACTTACGCCAACGTGGTATTCTCCTATGGCGCGGAGCGTTTTCTGAAAAACTGCAGTGCGATCGGCATCGACGGCATCATTCTCCCGGACGTGCCCTTTGAGGAGAAGGAAGAATTCGGGGGACTGTGCCGAAAGTACGGCGTGGCACTGATTTCCATGATTGCGCCGACCTCGGAAAACAGGGTCGCCATGATAGCACGGGAGGCGGAAGGATTTCTCTACATCGTCTCCAGCCTGGGCGTCACCGGCGTCCGCTCGGAGATTAAGACGGATCTTTCTGCGATTCTTAAGGTGGTGCGGGAACATACGGATGTGCCCTGCGCCATCGGGTTCGGTATCTCCACGCCGGAACAGGCCAAAAAGATGGCTCGCATCGCGGACGGCGTCATCGTCGGCTCCGCCATCATAAAGCTCCTGGCAGCCCACGGAAGGGAAGCGGCAGAGCCGGTGGGAGACTATGTGCGGTCTATGAAAGAGGCGATTACGTTCTGATGCGGGTTTGTTATTCTGCGCGGCAGCGGGGATGGAAATTAACATATTGTAAAAAAGACGACCGGGAAGCGTAAGACCTTCCCGGTTTCCTTTGTGTTAGAATAAGACTGGCGGCATGGGTAAAGTCTGCCCATTTGCCGGGAAGGAAGAAATTTATGAAGAAATCTATGAGAATGGCGGCGGGCGTGCTTGCGGCCTGCCTTCTGATGACGGCCTGCGGCGGCGCAAAGACAGAAACACAGCCGGCAGGAGAGAGTGCGGAAGCCGTGCAGGAAACTGCGCAGGATGCGGCAGAAGAGGCCGAAGAACCGGCAGAAGAAGCGGAAAAGACGGCGGAAGAGGCCGCTGCACCCGCAGACGCGGGAGAACCCGTATGGGACGGAGTTAACCGGACCATTTCCCTTGGCCGGGAGAGCAAATATATCGATTCGGACGACACTGCCTTTATCTGTTACGGTAACTATGACTGCATCACGGCAGATGAGAACCACCCGAAGCTTAAGTCCGCGCTGGAGAAGTACAATGATGACCTGAACCTTCAGGCGCAGATTTATCTGGATAATTATAAGCGGACCCTGGCGGAAGCCAGCCAGTCCGGGGATTTTGATGCGGACGGATTCTATCATACCGCAAACAACGCCCAGCTTATGCGCGCCGACGAGCATATCCTGAGCATTATCCGCTGGGATGTCACCTACGGGCTGGGCAATGGGGATACGACCCTTCTGGGCGTAAACTTCGATTCCCAGACCGGAGAGGTGCTTGAGCTCTCGGACCTGGTTACGGATAAGGACAGGCTCTGTGATGCTGTGGTGGAGAAGGTGAAGGAGATGATTCCCCGGGAGGACTTCCCGAAGACCCCGGAGCAGACGGTGCGGGAGCTGTTTTCGCAGGAGGACCTCACCAGCACGAAGGAATTCTCCTGGTCTGCCGGCTATGAGGGCCTGAGCTTCCTGTTCAATACCACGGTGAACTTCGCCTACTTCAGCCGGCCCGGCGGGGCGGTGGAAGTATTCATTCCCTACCGGGAATATCCGGATCTCTTCACCGATGATGTGAAGGATGTGCCGGAGAAGTA
>OCVV012886696.1_pt1 | contig 14482 bp, 8 predicted proteins | sample 1539721 | NCBI WGS metagenome assembly OCVV01 (sample SAMN02144230, study PRJEB22623) | gut metagenome | biome: sheep rumen | host: Ovis aries | place: New Zealand
CTGCCGCTCGACTGCGGCGCCGTCGACCCGGAGACCGAACTGCCGAAGTTCCTGGATGCGCTGAATGCCGCCGGCATGGAAACCTACCTGGCCGCCGCGAACGATCAGCTGTCCGCCTACCTGGCCAAGTAATATCCCGACAAAAACCGCTGGGGTGCCTTTCGGCACCCCAGTCTTTTGTTTCGCCATTCAGTCTCCGGTAAATGCGCTTCTTTTATTCTGGCCCGAAGGTCCAGGGCGATCGGAAAGCCCCGGTCATCTCCGTGCGCGGTGCCCGCGCGATTTCCTGATCCGCAGGCGCGAAATCACCCCTCAGGTCCCCAGCAGATGCGCACACTCGCTTCTGAACGAAATATAAGCCTGATCCCCCACCTGCCAGGTCTTCCGCCCGATCGGACAGTTGTCCGCAATCTTCACCAGCGTATCGCCGACCCTGACATGATAGTTCTGATAGGAGCCCATAAAGCAGCTCAGCTCCACCGTGCAAGGAAGCATTCCATGATCCCCGATCTCAATCGCTTCCGGCCTCAGAACGATCTTCCCGTTTCCGGTCTCTCCCTGAGCGGATCTCACCAGTACCTTTCTTCCATTCACCTCGGCCACGGTATCCTCGCCTTCCCGCCCGACAATCCTGCATGGCAGGAAGTTGCACTCTCCGATGAAATCGGCCACGAATTCACTGCAGGGATGATAATAAATTTCCATCGGCGAACCCATCTGAGCAATCACGCCATCCTTCATCAGGATGATGTTGTCGGAGATCGCCATCGCCTCGGACTGATCGTGCGTCACATAGATCGCCGTGATCCCCAGTGTCTGCTGAATCCGCCGGATCTCCGTCCGCATCTGCACCCGCAGCTTGGCATCCAGGTTGCTCAACGGTTCGTCAAACAGCAGCACCCCGGGTTCCACCACCAGGGCCCGAGCCAGCGCGACGCGCTGCTGCTGACCGCCGGAAAGCTGGTTGGTCATCCGGCTCTCCATGTCGCTCAGCTCCACCAGCTTCAGAATCCGCGTGACCTTCTCCCGGATCTGATCCTTGGGCACCTTGCGCAGCTTCAGCCCGTAAGCCACGTTGTCAAACACATTATAGTGCGGAAACAGGGCGTAGCTCTGGAATACCATGGCCGTATCACGCTTGTTAGGCGTCAGCGCGTTGATCGGCTCCCCGCCCAGATAGATTTCTCCCTCATCCGGAGACTCAAACCCGGCGATCATCCGCAGCGTCGTCGTCTTTCCGCATCCGGAGGGTCCCAGCAGCGTCACAAAGCTGCCCGGCCGGATCTCCAGTTCCACGTCATGCACCGCGTAAAAGTCCTTGCCCGTCTTCGGGTTCTGATAAATTTTGGATATATGGTCCAGCCGGACGCCCTTGGGCGTTTTGACTTTCATTTCACTCATGTCCGGTCCGCCTCCTTCTGTTTTCTGCTGGTTCCGAAGAATTTGATGAACAGATTCATCAGCAGCACTGCGCCGTAGGTAATCAGAATCAGGATGGTCGCAAAGGCGCAGGCGATGCTGTACGCGCCCTTTTCCGCAAATTCATTGATCTGCACGGTGATCAGCAGATAGCTCGGCGTCACCAGCAGGATGATGGCGGAAATCGCGGTGATTGACCGAACGAAGGCGGTCACCAGTCCGGACAGGAAAGAATCCTTGATCAGCGGCAGCGTCACCGATGTGAAAACCTTCAGGCTGTTGGCTCCCATATCATAGGCGCTTTCCTCAATGGACTTGTCGATCTGGCGCAGGGCAGAAATGCCGCTCCGTGTGCCCGTCGGCAGGCTGCGGACCACGAACACAATAATCAGGATCAGTCCCGTGCCATACAATCCGCTGAGCACCCCGGTATGGAACAGTCCGTTGGCAAAGCCGCGGATATACCCGACGCCAAGCACCGTGCCGGGAACCGCCATGGCCAGAATGGAAACAGCTTCAATGAACCCCTTCGCCCTGAACTTCCGTTTCACCACCAGGTAGGAGATGATCATCGAAAGCAGCGCGGTGATTGGCGCCGCGATCAGGCTCAGCACGAAGGAATCCCGGAATGCCTGCAGCCCGCGGTACCGGGTGAATACCTGCTCAAACCACTTGAACGTCAGCGGCGTGAACTTGTATCCCCATGTCGGGAACAGCGCGCCGATCGGCACGCAGATATACATCATGATGACGAAGATTGCCACCAGCGTGCACAGCACCGTCAGCGGGATGGATACGCTCTTGTCTTCGATCAGCATCCGCCCGCGGCTGGCCTTGCCAGTCAGCGTGGCCGCCGTCTTTTTCTCCAGGTAGTATTTCTGCACGGCGAACATCGCCAGCGTGATGCACAGCAGCACCACGGCCATCGCCGCCGCGCCCTCCTTGTCCATCGCGCCGGTGATCTGCAGATAGATCGTCGTCGCCAGCGTGTCATAGCTTCCGCCGATGATCATGGGATTCGCAAAGTCCGCGATGGATTCAATAAACGTCACCAGAAAGGCGTTGCCCAGGCCGGGCAGCAGCAGCGGCAGCGTCACCGTCGTGAACACCTTCCAGCGGGTTGCGCCCATGTCCCGCGAAGCTTCCTCCATGGAGGGATCGATGTTCTTCAGCAGGCCCTTCATCATCATATAGCATACCGGGAAGAAGGTCAGCGTCTGTACGATGACGATGCCCCAGTAGCCGTAGATATTGTTGTCATAGATGCCCAGCAGAAAGCGGGTAATCAGGCCCGCCCGGCCGAAGAGCATGATCATGCTCAGCGAAAGCACAAAGGGCGGGGAAACCACCGGCAGCATGGAAACCACCTTGAACAGTCCGCCGATGGGCTTGCGCATCCGGACATAAACCTCCACATACGCAAACAGCAGGCCGATCAGCGTGGACAGCAGGCCGACCACCAGGCCAACCTTCAGGGTATTGGTAATCGCCCGCCGGAAGGTATACATCTGGAAGATCCGGCTGAATGTATCAAAGGAAAAGCCATTGGATCCGAAAAGGCTGTCCACCAGCAGTATCGCCAGCGGATAAAGGATGAACAGGGTCAGGAAAGTGATCAGCAGTACGATGGTGGTCATCATGATGGGATCCGCCAGCAGCTTCTTGCGGTCCAGTGCCGCGCTTTGACCTCGGGCCATCCGCGTTCGCTCCTCTCTTCAGGGGATTTCACCGAAAATCCCCGCCCCGATCGGGGCGGGGAGCTAATAAGTAACCCCATTCTTTTCGAAGAATAAACTCCGTGTGAAGCCTGAATTTTACTCAGTCTTGAACCGATCGTCCGCCGCGGCGCCCAGCGCTGCCATCACGTCCGCAACATACTGATCCGTATTCGCCACGGCATCCGCGAAGCTGTAGCCTTCCCATACCAGGCTGGGATCCAGACCGAAATCGATCGCCGCCTGCGGCTGCGTCGCGTTGTCGATGACCAGGAACTGGTAGGAGCCGGTGCCCGCTGCCATGTTCACGCATTCGGGAGACAGGGCAAACTCAACGAACAGTCTGGCCGCGTTGGGGTGCTTGGCGCCTTTGAAGATCGCCACCGGTCCGATTTCGCAGCTGGTTCCGTCAGACGGAATAATCAGCTCGATGTTCTCGTATCCGTTGTCCACGATCTGGGTGATGCCGTCATGCAGGAAGCCGATGCCGATGACGCACTCGCCGGTGCCCACGTTCTTGGAGGGGCCGGAGCCGGACTTGGTGTACACCTGAATGTTCTTGTCCAGGTCCACCAGATACTTGATGCCTTCGTCATGGCCCTTCATCTGCAGCATGGTGTTGACCACCAGCTTGGCGGTACCGGCCGTATTGTAGTTGGACAGCCAGATCAGGCCCTTGTATTCTTCCTTCAGCAGGTCGTCCCAGGACTTCGGAGCTTCCAGACCCAGGCGGGCCAGCTCATCCTTGTTGACCATGAAGCCCAGGATACCGGTATAGATACCGTACCAGTATCCGTTCGGATCCTTGTAGATATCCTTGGTCAGATGGGAAGCATTGGCGGGAACATAGCTGTTGTCCAGCAGGCCCTTCGCCGCAGCCGTGTCATAGGGATTGTTGGTGCCGCCGAACCAGACGTCCGCGGAAGGATTGCCGTTTTCTTCCTCGATCTTGGTGGGCACTTCGCCGGTGGACAGACGCTGGAACTGGGTCTTGATCCCGTACAGCTGTTCAAACTTCTGGCAGGCCGCGGCCAGATAGGGTTCCTCGCAGGAGCCGTAAACGACCAGCTCGCCGTCTTCCTTCGCGGCGGCCACCAGATCCGGAGCCGCTCCGACCACATCTTCCGCCAGAGCCGCACAGCTCATCAGCATCATCAGAGCGAGAAACAGGGAAACAAGTTTTTTCATAACCGGGTACCTCCTTCATTGATCTTTAACGCCGCATCACAGCGGCGAAAAGCACAACCGGACAGCATCGGCGCGAGGGCTTTCTTCGCTCCCTCGACGCTTCTTCTCTTTATGGCTCAGCTCTTTTGTCCGCGGTTATTTTACCATTTTCTTCCCAACCGTGTCAACTAAAACTCCGCCCTGAAGCTGATCGTATCCCCGCTGTAGCCAACCTTCAGCTTTCCCTTCATTCTCTCAGCGATTTCCTTTCCCATCGACAGGCCAATTCCAAATCCGCTCTTTCCGGAGTTATGCGATTCATCCTGCCGGTAGAAGCGCTCGAAGAACCGGGAAAAGTCCATGTCCTTTCCTGCCGCATAAGTATTGGAAACCGTCAGAACGCCTCCCCTGTTTCCGTTTCTTTTCTTCAGCTCGACCCGGATTCCTCCGCCGTCATCGCAGTACTTGTTCGCATTGTCCATCAGGATTTCCGTCAGCTGCTGCAGGCTCCGCCGGTCTGCCCGGATATGAACATCCGGGTCCACGGCGCTTTCATACTGCTTTCCGGAGGATTCCGCCAGGCCCCGGTAGTTTTCCGCCGATTCCGTCACGATCGCGGAAAAGTCCACGTCGCTGAGCTCCATTTCCTTCATCTCGTTCAGCCGGGTCAGCACCACCAGATCCTCAATCAGCGACTGCAGCCGCGCCGTCTGCCTTCGCGTGCTCTCCGTCCATTTGTTTTTGCCGCCGATGGCCTCCGTCATTTCCGTGTTGGCGGAGATCACCGCCAGGGGTGTTTTCAGTTCATGGCTCGCATTGGTAATGAAGCGTTTCTGCCGCTCGTCGTTCTCGACGAAGGGCTGAACCAGTTTTCCGGAGTAATGGCCCATGATCAGGATGTACAGAAGCAGCATCAGCAGCCACAGGCCGCCAGTAAACATCATCACCAGATTGACCAGGGCGAGCCGGCTTTCGCTGTCCATGAAAACGATCAGCCGGCTTCCGTCGTCGCTTACCCGCTTTCCGTATCGCAGGCTTCTCCCGTCCGTCAGCTTTGCCGATCCGTAGTCGCTGATCTCATCCAGATAGCTTCCGGCGAGCCCCAGCGCTTCCTCTTCGCTGACTCCCATCAGCCGCATAACCACAATGCTCGTTTCCGCGTCCTTCTCCATCACGCTGAAAAAGCGTGTCTCATGCACGGATTCGCGGCTCAGCGCCAGAAAAGTCCGTTCGGATGCGGTGAATTCCCGGGCACTCGGCATTTCCCCGCCGTTGTCCAGAATCATGTTCGTCAGCACCCGCGTCTGGTTCGATACGGCGGAAGAGGACACGGCAAACACGATCCCTTCGACCAGCAGGATTACCAGCATCATCACCAGCGCCGAACCCCACAGGAACTGTTTCTGCAGCTTTTTATACATTCGGAACCTCCTGCAGCCGGAACGAATGATCCTCGTCCTCCCGAATCTCCACATCGGCATGAATCGACATCAGTTTATCCTGCAGGAAGGAAATATAGATCCTGACGCTGCCTTCCCCGGCATCCTCGCCCGGCCAAACCTCCCGGATCAGCTCCTCCGCCTTCATGGCGCGGTCCGTATGCGCCAGCAGGCAGCTGAGCATCCGAACCTCCTTTTGGGACAGACTGATGGTATTGTGTGCCTTCAGTTCGCCCGTCTCCGTGTTCAGCTCCAGATTGCCCAGCGTCATCGTCCGGACTCTGTAGTCCCTTCTCCGTCTCTCCAGCGCCCGCAACCGCGCATGCAGCTCCTCGAGGGCAAAAGGCTTGGTCAGATAATCGTCTGCCCCGGCATCCAGTCCCTCAATCCGGTCGGACACCTCTCCCTTGGCCGTCAAAAAGATTGCCGGCAGTGTGTTCCCGCTTTCCCGGATCCTGCGCATGGCCGTGATCCCGTCCATCACCGGCATCATGACATCCATCACCATCGCGTCGAATGCATCGCTTCCGGCCCGGTCCAGCGCTTCCTTCCCATTGGGCACCGCCGTCACCGTATGCCCCTGATATTCCAGATAATCCGTAATGACCTCCCGCAGGTCATTCTCATCCTCCGCCAGCAGTATTTTCATTCTATTCTCTCCTTACGCTTCCTTAATAATCCTCCTGATCGTCTGCATCGAAACATCGCATGCCGCCAGCTCATTGGCGCATCTCCGCAGCTCCTGCACGATCAGTTCCGTATTCTCCAGGCTCTTTTTATACTTCAGCTCATGCTCCAGTGCCGCCCAAGTATCCATCGCAATCGTCCGCAGCTGGATTTCCGCGCTGTATTTTTCCCCATTCTCCAGAGTTTCCAGAATCATGTGATAACTCCGGTACCCGTTCGGCTTCGCATCGCGGATATAATCCTTCTCCTGAACCACCGTGCAGCCTGACATATCCTTCAGCAATCGGACCGTTTCATACACATCGTCGATAAACAGGCACACCACCCGCACGCCGATTGCGTCATGCACGGCATGCAGCGCGTTTTCCGCGGTAACCTCCAGGCCCTTCCGCGCCAGCTTTTCCCGCATGCTCTCTTCGCTCTTGATCCTGCAGCTCAGATGCTCATACAGTTTGTTTCCCGTCTCCTGCTCATGCCGTTTCCCATTTGCTTCAATGTATCGGATAATCCGGTTCATCACAGCCGTCATGACGTCCCGTTTCCCGCCGTAAATATCTTCCATCTTGCCACTTCTCCGTTCTCCGGATGATCGTTCCTTCTGATCTTATCGGAACATTGTGAAAACTGAGTGATGATTCGGTGGAACAATCGATCTTTCCGTGCCGGGTAATCTGATCATCCGGTAGAATCCTTCTTTCCGCGATTGTATATTGTTTCCAGAGGGAAAATGTGGTAAAATACTTTTATGTGATAAAGTGTCACAGGGGATTTGCGTCCCCAACAATCTGACTTTCAGAAGGAGGATCTGAAAATGAAGAAACTTTTGTCCCTGATTCTGGCCCTGTGCATGGCCTGCATGCTCGTTCCCGCCCTGGCTGCTGACCCGGTGGAGGGTGACTGGTATGCCAAGACCATTACCATGGGTGAGCAGTCGCTCAATGTTGCCGAGATGGGCATGACCATGCTGATGAACCTGGCCGCGGACGGAACGGCCACCATGACCGTTGGCGGCGAGCCCCAGGTTGGTTCCTGGAAAGTCGATGGTGATAAGTATATCCTGACCTTCGATGGCGATAATATGCCCACAACGCTGGAAGGCGAAGAGCTGCACCTGGTTTCTGAGACCCAGGGCAACATCCTTTTCACCCGTGAAGCACCCATTGCCGTTGAATTTGCCGAAGTCAACACTGAAGCCAAGATGGAAGACTTCAATGGCACCTGGGGTGCGAAGTATATTTCCATGGGCGGCGTTACGCTGAATGAGCAGGCGGCTCAGGCAGCCGGTCAGCCCCTGCCGCAGATCACTGTGGACAATGGGCAGATCGCTTTCACCGAAGGCGCTGAGTCCATCACCCAGATGTTTGGCGAGAGCCTCAAGCTGGAATATGCGGAAGGCATTCTGAGCTACAACATGGACATCGCCGAAGGCATGGCCATCACCGTGACCGCTTCCCTGCTGCAGGACGGCATGCTGGCGCTGAAGATCGGTATCGCCGGCGAGGAAATGGGAATGTACTTCCTCCCCGTCGAAGTTCCTGCCGAATAACTCCATCCTCAAAAACAACACCGCCGGGCTTTCGCCCGACGGTGTTATTATTTTATAACCCTGTCCGAAGGGGGCTGGGGGCGATCGGAAAGTCCCCAGATTAACCCCATCTCCCGTCCTTTACCTTCGTCCAGTCATGCGCCTTCATCCTCGAATACTCTTCTTCCGTAATTTCCAGAATCGTCCCATGCTTGAACCCATACGGAAAACGGAATTCCCGGTCACTTCGCACAAAATCTCCGCTTTTCAGACTCGGTGCAATAAAAGGCACATATCCCTGTCCCGCACCGGCAGCGCCATAGAAATCCAGGAACAGGCACCATCTTCCGTCATCCAGCTGCACCGCCGTCGGTGCCTCATATTTTCCTTCCTCAATCTGCAGCATTGCTTCATCAAACTTTGGAATTCGCCGGAAGGGACCCGTCACATGATCCCCTTCCATCAGCATGATCCGGTGCGGATTCCCCTGACCCTTGATGAACAGATAATACTTCCCGTTCTCCGTGTACATGGCGGAATCGATCACCGTTCCGTCATCCTTGTAATACAGCAGCTCCGGTTCTGTAAAGTGTTTGAAATCCTTTGTCCGGCTGCAGAATATTCCCATGAACTCCTTGCCCTGGAAGGTGGATGACCAGTGGAGCACATACTCCTCCGTTTCCGGGTCGAAAATCACGTCCGGCGCCCACAGGCATCCGAACCGCTCGTCTCCCAGCCGGATCAGCTCCTCCTCCGTCCAGTGAATCAGGTCGTCCGATTCCCAGTGTGCCAGGAACTTGCTGCCCTCCGCGCAGATTTTGTCCCAGCTGTGCTCATACTTTCCCCGCATGCCGTACGCCAGGGACAGATCCGTTGCAAAGATATGAAACTTCCCCGTATTCCGATCCCGAACGATCGTCATGTCCCGTACCCCGTGATCCCCGTAATAAGCCCACAGGATCGGTCTTCCGTCGTTCAGCGCCTCCCACTGGAACCCATCCCGACTCAGCGCAAAATACACCTGTTCTCCTTCCGGAGAAGTCGTTTCGCGAAAATGTACAAACAGATAGTTTTTCATGTCCTGTCCCTTACCTTCTCATTGTCTTTTCAATTCTCCTGAACTCATCCGAATACGCGAACCCATTGCATATGCTTCCGACTGATTCGCCTGCCTCCAGCTTTTCAATCCAGCCAGCCGCTTCCGTTTCGCTGCATTCCCGGTTCAGATAGATCCTGTACATGATCCGAATGATCTCCGCATAAGAAAGGTTTCTATTCCTGAATTCTTCCGATGTCAGGAATCCGCGGATCACCTGTCCCGGCGTCTGACCTCCTGTCATCATCCGGGAAATCCAGCCCTGCTTTTCATCGCTGCTGCCTTCCCGGCCAAGCACCGTCCGGTAGCATCTTCCGACGATGTCCTCAGCCTTTCCCTCATCCCATGCCGGGGTCTTCGGTTCCGTCTTTTCTTCCGAATCAGACTGCGGCTTTTCTTCCGTCTCCGGATCGGACAAAACAATACCATCATTGTTCCCGTCTTGTCCAGCTGTTATTGTATTTCCTGTGTCTTCTGTATGGTTTTCTTCATCCTGCCCGGTCTTTTCCGTCTGTTCTCCCGGTAAAGCGATCCTGCCGGGCGCAATACCATATGCGCTGCAGATCTTCCTGAATTCCTCAGACCCGCAGATTCCGTTGATTACTTCTGCAATCGGTCCGCCATCATCCAGTTTCTTCTGCCAGAACGCCCTTCCGCCTGCATCCGCGTTTCGATTCAGCATAACCCGATACAGACTGTCCACAATTTGACCATGGTTCATCCCCCGAATGCCAAATTCTTCACTGAGAACGAAGCCGTATATGACCTCGGCTGCTGTCTTTTTCTCCATGGCCAGACTGGCCGACCATTTGTTCATCCCCGACGGATCCGGTTCGCGTCCAAGGAACTGCTGATAACACTGCGTCACAAAGCTGCGGACCCCGGTAATATCGATCCGGCCGTTTTGCCCCTGCGCAAAATCATTTTCAATTCCGAACGTTTCCCGAACCCTGGCGAATTGGTTGGTCGCACTGAAGCCGTTGATCGCAGTCAGTAAACTGTCCTCATCATTCAGCTCCTCCATCCAGCCGTTTTCTCCGGATTCTGCCGGCTCACCCATCATGGAGCTCAGTGCTTTTACTACTGTCTCGCTGTTTTGCAGATTCTTTTCTTTAAATTCCTCAGACTGTGCAATCTGCTGAATCACCCCGGTTGCAGTCTGCTCGCCTGAAGTCATCATCTGAACCCAGTACGTCAGCCCTCCCTGATCCGCGATTCTTCCCAGCACTGTCTGATAAATCCAGCCGATCAGGCCTTCCGGCTCCGGTATGTTCTGTTCTTTCACTCCGTGATCTTCACCGAAAAGCTCAGTCATCGTCTGATTATGAGTCTGTCCCCGCTCCGCATTTGCATCCTGCGCATCCGCCTGCGGCTTCGCTGCTCCATCTGTCGGATTCTGCTGAGTTGCATTCTGTTCGTTCAACACAGTTGTGGGGCTCACCGTTGGCATCGGCATAAGTGTTGGCGTCGATGGCGCTGTCGGTGTCGCTGTCGGCATTGACGTAGGCGTCGGAGTTGCTGTCGCCGTCGGCATCGGACTCGGCGTCGTTATCCCTGTTGTCGGCGTCGTTGATGTAGGACCCTGTATCTCTGTTGTTGTCGCCGTCGGCATCGAAGTCGGTGTAGGCTTCAGCGTCGGACTCGGCGTTGGTGTCGGTGTCGGCGTTGGCGTCGGACTCGGCGTCGGCGTCGGTGTCGGCGTCGGCGTAGGTGTCGGCGTCGGACTCGGCGTCGGCGTCGGCGTCGGTGTCGGCGTCGGTGTCGGCGTCGGTGTCGGCGTCGGCGTCGGTGTCGGCGTTGGTGTCGGCGTCGGTGTCGGCGTCGGCGTTGGCGTCGATGTCGGCGTCGGTGTCGGCGTCGGCGTCGGCGTTGGCGTCGATGTCGGCGTCGGTGTCGGCGTCGGCGTCGGCGTCGATGTCGGCGTCGGTGTCGCGCTCGGCTTTTCCGTCGAAGTTGTCTCTGTCGAAGTTGCTGCAGGCTGAATATTCCATGGCACTGTCACTGATCCCTTAAAGTTATTCGTTCCTGTAATTGTAAGAACATAATCCCCGTCCGTCTTCGGTTCCGTTGCCTTGTTCCCGCTGATCTCGTAAGTAGCATCCAGCCCGTCGATCACAACACTGGTCACCGTCTGCGTCTGTTCCGTCCCGTTATATGTCAGTTTTTCACCGAGCGTCACCACAGCACCGCTGATATCCCGCCGTTCAATCGTAATCCGGATCGGCTCTTCAGCAATAAAGTCAGCGTAGTTTTCTTCTCCTTTCACCATGTACCAGATATAGTAATCCATGGCTTCCGTTGCGAGAACCTCCTCGCCAGGATAATAATATTTCAGCTCCGGCGAGTTCACTGGATCGTCGCTCAGCGCATAATACAGTTCACCGTGCTCTGCTTCGCCCATCTCCAGAAGCAGCTTCTGCTCGGTTCTGTCATAGATCCGATTGTTGGCAACCGGCATCTTCGAAACAAAGGATGCCGCCTTGTTGATCGTAAATTCGCAGCTCTTGTTTTCCGGCAGAATATAGTTTCCTGCTTTTCCACCCTCCAGCCCTGCTGCCTGAGCCACATAAACGCCGGCACTGGTATGCTCACCGCTTACACTCACAGTGACCCTGATCTCATCATTGTTGACCAGGCCGGTAGCTTCAGCCACCGGTGCCTGAGCAGTCCCGTCATAGATCAGGCTCGTATTTTTCCAGTTCAGTCCAATTGTCTTGGGCTGAACCGTCAGCGTTCCTGGTAAAAAGCTGATTGCGTAATCATCCGAGGTGAATCCCGTCGGCAGAATCGAATAGCTTCCGACGTTCTCATACAGACGATAGTCTGACGTATAATCCAGTATTCCTCCGAGAACGTCCTCCGTTTCACCGTTCACAAACCCGTTATATTCAACGCCGCCGCCACAGGCCGCGTCCCCATAGGTGACCGAGCAGTCTTTCGCCCGGACTGTCAGCGCAGCCGTTCCGATGGATGTCTGAACCTGTTCCGCCCCGCTTCCCGTGTGATTCTGATCCTCTCTCGCCCGGTAATAAACCGTATAGTTCCCTGCATGGATGCATGTTGGTATCTCCGCTGTGTAATTGACTCCGTCCAGACTGTATTCCATTTCTGAATTGGCCTGTCCGCCAGTAACCAGGCGCTGAGCCGTCCCGTTGTATGTCGGCGAGAGTGCTGCCGGCGGCGCGGTGATCTTTCCCGGCTCCTTCGACACAGTCAGAATTCCTGATTCATACTGAATGGAATAATTCGCCGTCACGTCATTTCCGCCAGCATCATGTATGATTGCTTGAGCAGGCGTAATGGTGCCTTCGTTTGTCGCGTCTTCCGTACTGCTTCCGGTCAGCGTGATGCCTGCCAGCGTATGTCTCTCCAGCACTCCGGTCAGGGATACCATTCCGACTGAGCAATCGATTTCACCGCCTCTGGGAACTGTCTGATTTGCTGCCTTCACATGGACTGATCTGGGCTCAATCCGGATGTTCTTTGCCCCATCCACCGTCGCGGATCCGGTCTTCTCCGCCCGGAAATATACGGTATACGTCCCTGCGTTGATATACATCGGATTGTCCGCAGCAAAGGGCCCGTTCTCCTGTTCAGCATAAGAAATGGTCACGCCGACTTCCTCTGTTTTCACGGATATGCTGTGCGGCATTCCGTCATAGGTACCGCTGAAATCATCCGCGGCAATGTTCAGCTCATTTTCCTTGATACTGGCCGTTGTGGTGTGCTGATTTCCTTCCATTGCGAGCTGATAATTACCGGCATCAGCTCCGGTCAGACGAATATTGCTGATCACAACATTCTTGTGATCACCGACCCCTGCATCTTCAAACGTTCCCAGTGCTGTTACGGAAAGATCATCTCCGTCAACTTTTCCGTTCATCTCAATCTCATTGAAAACAAGCACAGCATCCGTGTTCCCGTCATATAACTTATCCGCAGCACTGATGCCATTGACAGTAACCGGCTTCTGACCAATCGTCACTTCAATGCTCGCTGCTTCGGAATCTGTATGGTTTCCGTCGCCCAGCACCTTGTACCAGACAGTATATGATCCGGCTTGAATTCCCATCGGCAGATCCGTACTGTAATTTCCACTGCTTTCCGTGCTGTACATCATCGTTCCGCCGTTCGCGGTTCCCATTTCCGCCAGCGTCTGTTCAGCACCCGAGTATGTCAGCACGTTCGCTTTCGGAGCGCTCGTCACCGAAGCCTCCGCCTGCGTAATCGTCAGAACGCCTTCGACATATTCCACATCATAATTTCCCTGAACCACATCCCCATATGGTGTAATCTGATATGTTCCGGTATTTTCTCCCGCTGTGCGACTCAGCGAATAGACAATCCGATCCTCTCCAACTGTTCCGGAAACCGTTGCCGTCAGTGCGGGATCGACGGTCCCGAAAACTTTGGTCTGATTCTCAGCCGACACTTTCGCCTTGGCTCTGGCAAGAACAAAGTCTGTCGTTGCCTCGCCGCCCAAATAATCATCTGTTTCCGCAATGGTGGCTTTAACGGTATATTCTCCGGCATTGACAGGAACTGTTTCCGAGAACGCAGTGCTGCCCTTGGGCGCATATGCATAAGTCACTGCGCCGTTTCCGGCATTGCCTTCCACAGCAGGGCTTGCGGCAGATGCCCCATAAGTCCATCCGGAAATACTGACCCTTGGATGGAGCGTTTCCTTCGCGCCGTATGTGTAGATATATGTTGAGTCTGCAGTGATGACTGCCCCTGCCTCCGGCTGTATATCCCATTTTCCGGATTTATGGCCCGGATCCGGCCTGTTGCCAACCGCTGGAATCTGCTCCGCTGACAGCTTCAGCGTATCTCCCTCAAATCCACGCAGCGTGATCGTTTGATCTGCGGATGTGTCGTTATCCCAGCATCCATTTCTCACCTGGAAAGTCACCGTTGCACTGATCGCGTTGCGCACCGTCAGAATACCAGGTTCATAAGTTATTTGATAGTTGGCCGTAACATTCCGATTGTTCCCATCCCGAATCTCGGCATTGCTCGCAACGACCTTCCCGCTGTCTTCTCCATATCCCGCCGTCAGCTTCACGTCCGCAAGCACATGGCCCTCCAGCAGACTGCTCGAAACTGCCTGTTCAGCGCCCTGAGCAACATTGTCGCCTTCACAGATTGTCTGACTCTTTGCGGCGATCGTGGCAGGAATACTGCAGATCGTGACAGTGGCAGCCCCCGTAACGGTCGCATAATTTTCCGCGGTCACCCGATAGTAAACAGTCAGCGGGCTGTCCTGAACGTCCGTAATTGTCGGGCATTCCGAAAGCTCGTATGTTCCTTCTGCGTCTCCAAACGACACGGCAGCGCCCTGATCCGGCTCCGTCACATGAACTTCTATGCCGTGAGGCTTCCCGTCATAGGGTACAGAAACGTGCTGAGCAGTCACTGTCATTGTTTTCGGCTG
>OCVV011354699.1_pt1 | contig 14478 bp, 13 predicted proteins | sample 1539721 | NCBI WGS metagenome assembly OCVV01 (sample SAMN02144230, study PRJEB22623) | gut metagenome | biome: sheep rumen | host: Ovis aries | place: New Zealand
ATCGACTGAATCAGTTGCCGCCACTTGTCAGCAACGGCAACAACGCGTTCGCGAAGTAGCGAGAGTGCTTGGTTGTGCTGCTGCGTGAGCGAGGCGTTGCTGTGATAGAAATACTCGTTGAAGAGGCGCATCATCGACTCTTCAAGGTAAAGGATGGAGCGAAAGTCGAAGAGTTGCAAAAGAAGGTAGCGCTCGTATTCCTGTTTGAGCAGGGGCAGTTGCTGAATGCTCCTTTCTGCCTCGCTCTCTTGACATGCGATGTAGGTATCGACGCGCTGGTCGCTCATGACGGCTCGCGTGTCGAGAGGCTTGGCGAGCACTAGTCCTTCGAGCGTTCGGCAGCGGCTCAGAGCAACATAGACCTGTCCCGGAGCAAAACTCATATTGGCATCGATGATGGCGCGGTCGAAGGTGAGGCCTTGACTCTTGTGGATGGTGATGGCCCAAGCCAAGCGCAAGGGCAACTGCTTGAACGTTCCCTGCACCTCCGACTCTATTTCCCTTGTCTTTTCGTTCAAGGTGTATCGCGTGTTCTCCCACTCCAAAGGCTCAACCTCGATAGCTTCCGAGTCGCCCTCGCAATAGACGCTCAGTTGCCTGTCGCTTGCCTCCATCACACGTCCGATGCGTCCGTTGTAGTAACGATGCTCGCCGGTCGGGTCGTTCTTCACGAACATCACTTGCGCCCCTTCCTTCAGGATGAGAGTCTCGGCCGTGGGATAGGAGTAATCGGGGAATGTGCCCTTGATTTCCGCTTTGTATGTATAAGCAAAGCCAGGCAGCTTCTGCAGCTCCGACTCGTTGTAGTGGTTGGCGATGTTGTTGTGGGTTGTGAGGCGGATATACGGCTCTTTCGGGCTGGGGACGAATGTCGAATCGTATCGGGTGTTCAGTTTCGCGAGCGCTTCAGCCGAGGGATGTCCGCTTCGCACCTCGCTGAGTAGGGAGATGAAGGTGTCGTCCTGCTGACGATAGATGTGGCTCAATTGGATGGTCACGTAGTCGATTTGCTGCAAGGCCTTCGAGCCGAAGAAGTATGGCGTGTCGTAGAAGGGCTTGAGTATCATTTCATCTTCGGGCGTGACGACTGGCGTGAGCTGTGCCAAGTCACCAATCATGAGCAGTTGTACCCCACCAAAAGGTTCATCATGCTCGCGAAACCGACGCAGCACAGCATCGATGGCGTCGAGCAAGTCCGCGCGAACCATGGAGATCTCATCAATGATGAGGAGGTCCATCGAGGCGATAATCTTGCGCTTCTCCTTGCTGAAGTCAAACTTGCTCTCGACTTTGGCACCAGGCACGTAAGGCGAGAGAGGCAGTTGGAAGAAGGAATGGATGGTGACGCCGCCTGCATTGATGGCCGCCACGCCTGTCGGAGCGACCACGATAGGCCGCTTGCGTGAGCGCTCCATGATGGCCTTGAGGAACGTCGTCTTACCCGTCCCCGCCTTGCCTGTCAGGAAGATGCTTCGCCCGGTATTCTCGACGAAGTCCCATGCCGTACGCAGTTCGCTGTTTCGTTGCATTTGAAATGTGCTTACGATGTCAAGCGTGTTTTAACCTTTGGTTCAACAAATGGCACAACTCGTCGGCCTTCATGCTGATGTCAACAACGGAGATAGACTCTTGGGCATTGATGAGGTGCTTGTTCATGGAACGGAAGAGGCGGCCGAAGATGCTGGCGTCCTCCATCTTTTGCCGTTCCACGCCTGGCTTGTAGTTGATGGCTACGAAGTTGTTATCCCCAAGTCTCCTGACCTCGAAGGACGCGACGTCGGCAAAGCGGACATGCCACGTCTTCATTCCTCGGTAGGAGATTCCCTCGTCGTTGATGGTCAGGTGAGGCTGGTCGAAGAGCCTTTCCTTCAGGAACGACCAGAGCAACACGATGCCGCCGCAGCCGAAGAACACGATAGTGCCCCATCCTACTACCAGATGATACACGTTCCTGTGTATGTGGAGGATGTAGATGCCGCCAAGGACGAAGAGGATGCTTCCCCCCAAAAACAGCAGCATCCGCCAGAGAGAATGATATATCTTGATTTCTTCCATAGGTCTTTTCATTTTTTCATTCTTTCATTTTTCATTTTTTCATTCTTCCCTCAACGACGTTCCAGTCAACGATTTGCCAAAGCGCGGCGAGATGATCGGGCCGACGATTCTGGTAATCGAGGTAGTAGGCATGTTCCCAGACGTCAAAGGTCAGCAGAGGCTTGAGGCCTTTCTGCACGGGATTGGCGGCATTCGGCTCTTGCGTGATGACGAGCTTGCCGTCCTTATCTGCCGAGAGCCACACCCAGCCCGAACCGAAGAGGGTCGCTCCCTTCTTTTGGAACTCGTCCTTGAAAGCCTCGAACGAACCGAAATCTCTCTTGATAGCCTTAGCCAAAGCACCTGTCGGCTCTGCCTTCGTCGGCTTGGATGCAAACTGACCGAAGTAGAGTTCGTGGTTTAAGATTTGTCCCGCATTGTTGAGGATGCCGCCACTTGCCTTGCAGACAATCTCCTCGAGGCTCGCCTCCTCGAATCCGCTGCCAGGCAGAAGTGCGTTGAGGTTATTGACGTAGGCAGCAAGATGCTTGCCGTGGTGGAAACCAATCGTGTCCTTACTGATGACTGGCTGCAGGGCATCTGCCTCGTAGGGCAATGCCATCAAACTAAACTTTCCCATACCTTATTATATTTATATAGTTTTGCGTCTGCAAAGATACAAAAAAGTTCATAGTTATGAGTGCATAGTCCATAGTTTTTTTCTTATGGAGTGTTAAAAGTTGCAAAGAGCCGAAAGATTTTCCGCGAAACATTTGGTTTATATTATAAACTTGTTTACCTTTGCATTGCAGAACGTTACAAAGCGCTTTGGAACACATTATTAACAACCATATAAAACAAGAAGTCATGGAAGAAAACATGGAGCTGACTGCCGAGCGCAGTCTTGAGATTATTACCGAGCAGATTGAAAAAAGTCGCAGAGCTGTGTCGAAAGATACGGGGCAGTGGCTTTTCGTGTCGGGTTTGACGACGATGATAACGGCCGTCGTCGTGGCATGTGCCAACTATCTTACTTGGACACCTCTTTTTCATTTGCTTTGGTTCGCCTTGCCTGTCGTTATTTGGCTCGTGATGAAGCGCATCAACAGAAACCGTGTGCCTGTCCCTGAGAGCTTTGTAGGCACGTTGGTCAGGAAGACTTGGTACACCACCTTGGCCTTTGCCCTTGTTTATGTCGTTATTGCTACTGTATGGAATATCGTTTTGCAACACTATGAGAGTCCCGAAGTCTTTCTTCATGCTGGGATGCACATAACGCCTACTATCCTCACCTTGCTGGCTGTTGCGGTCAGCATGACAGGCCTGATCCTGAAGAAAAGCGCGTTGGTATGGTTCGGATTGCTGTCCTTCGTGATATTACGTTTCGGCTTATTCTCGGTTATAATAAGTCGTGTCTTGCCACCTACGGCGTTGACCAAGTTGAGTCTCGTCCGGCCTTGCGAGCTTATATTTCTCTTTGCCCTTGTCGGCCTGACGCTCCCAGGCTGGATGCTTATAAGGAGAAAGTGATATGAACTTCCAACCATTAGACCCGTTATTGCACGCTGAGTTGCGACTCGCGGTAATGTCTTTGCTCATTGCCGACGAGGAGGCCGAGTTCCCTTACATCAAGGAGCAGACGGGAGCGACGGCAGGTAACTTGAGTGTACAAATAGAGAAACTGTCGGCAGCAGGTTATATAAAGGTCAAGAAGACGTTCAAGGGGAAGCGACCTTGCACGATTTGTCGCATCACAGCAAAGGGTCAGAAGGCTTTCACAGCTTATGTCGAGGCCCTGAAAGGTTACCTTGAAGTGGGAGATAAATAATGTTAAATAATCAAGGGGAAATGGCGTTTCGATGCTTTTTCCCCTTTTTCTTTTGTATCTTTGCAGGCAGAAAGACCAAATTATTCGAGCCATGAAACGAGCCATCATTCTTCCAGCCGTTGCCATCATCCTGCTGGCCATCTTTGCGGGACCATGGCTGTTGCTGCTCTTGCTTGTCCTGCCTGTTGCTTACTTCTTTATAAACCTTCAGGAAAAAGCTGCTCCTCAACGAATTACATACGGTGGTGTCGAGGAAGTTGAAGCGAAGTATGGCGAGCCGGAAGATGTTGTGGTGCTTGATGCAACGAAGGCAAATGAGCTTCAGGGCGTGATTCTCTTCTATCCGGCTCAAGATAAGATGATTGTGGTGGGCGAGGAGATGAGGCTGAGCGACTTGGAGGGCGTGATGTCGAAGAACATGGCGACGCCCTATACAATAGATGAATATGCTGTGGTTATCGCGACGAAAGACCCGCTTCATCCCACCATCCAGCTTCGTGTGGGCTATGATGGAGGCTTGGCTGGCGAGATTGCTGCGGAGATAGACAAGCATATCTTGAGGCCCGCATAATTCTTGGTTTTCCGAAGACCTTAGGTTTGTCGCCAAACTTAACATGGTTAAATTGTAATTTTAACATGTTAAGTTGATCATTTTAACGTGTTAAGTTTGCAAAGTCAGCGTGCCTGGTTTTCAAACTAACCAAGAGTCATTTGTTGCTTTGATGTTTTCTTTTGAAAATATCAAAGTAGAAAATTGGTAAACACGAAATTTTGTTGTAAATTTGCAGGCAAATTAAAAACGACCTCAAAATGATTACTTTTTTCAAGACTCCCCAGCTAAGTGTTATCGCAACCGAAAGCAAAAAGACTCTCACGAAAGCCGAAGTCGAGAAACTCTGCTGGCTGTATGGAGAAGCGAATACTGAAAAGGAAGAGAACCTGCAAGGCTATTTCGTCGGTCCTCGCCGCGAAATGATTACGCCCTGGAGCACTAACGCAGTGGAAATCACGCAGAACATGGCCATCGAAGGCATTTCGAGAATAGAGGAATACTTCCCCGTAAAGGACGAGAATGCTGACTACGACCCCATGCTTCAGCGCCTCTATCACGGCCTGAATCAGGACATCTTCACCATCAACAAGAAGCCCGAGCCCATCCTCAGCATTGATAATCTGGAGGAATACAACGAGCAGGAAGGCCTCGCGCTGTCCCCCGAAGAAATAGAATACCTGCATCAAGTGGAAGGACAACTTGGCAGGAAACTTACTGATAGCGAGGTCTTTGGCTTCGCTCAAATTAATAGTGAACACTGCAGGCACAAGATATTCGGCGGCACATTTATCATCGATGGCGAAGAAAAAGAGTCGTCTCTCTTCCAGATGATAAAGAAAACGACCCAGGAGAACCCCCATCACATCATTTCTGCCTATAAAGATAATGTCGCTTTTGCTGAAGGACCGGTTGTCGAGCAGTTCGCTCCGAAGGACCACAGCACGAGTGATTACTTCGAAGTGCGTGACATAGAGAGCGTTATCAGCCTCAAAGCCGAGACGCACAACTTCCCGACTACGGTCGAGCCCTTCAATGGAGCTTCAACAGGAACAGGCGGTGAGATTCGCGACCGTATGGGAGGTGGCGTCGGTTCATGGCCCATCGCAGGTACTGCAGTGTATATGACGAGCTATCCTCGCACGGAGGAAGAGCGCGAATGGGAGCAGATCTTGCCTGTCAGAAAGTGGCTCTACCAAACTCCTGAGCAGATTCTCATCAAGGCTTCGAATGGTGCGTCGGACTTCGGAAACAAGTTCGGACAGCCACTTATCTGCGGATCTGTGCTCACTTTCGAGCATCAGGAAGGTCAGGAACAATATGCCTACGACAAAGTCATCATGTTGGCTGGTGGCGTAGGATATGGCACGAAGCGCGATTGCCTGAAGAAAGAGCCTCAGAAAGGCAATAAGATTGTGGTTGTGGGCGGTGATAACTATCGCATCGGACTTGGTGGCGGCAGCGTTTCCAGCGTGGAGACGGGTCGCTATTCGAGTGGCATCGAACTCAATGCAGTACAGCGTGCCAACCCTGAAATGCAGAAGCGTGCCAACAATCTGGTGCGTGCGCTTTGCGAAGAGGAAGTGAATCCCGTTGTCAGCATCCATGATCATGGAAGCGCAGGACACGTCAACTGCCTCTCCGAGCTTGTAGAAGAGTGTGGCGGACTCATTGATATGACGAAACTTCCTATTGGCGACCCAACACTTTCGGCTAAGGAAATCATCGCCAACGAAAGCCAAGAACGCATGGGACTCCTCATCGACGAGAAACACATCGAGCATGTTCGCAAGATTGCAGAAAGGGAAAGAGCTCCGCTTTATGTAGTCGGAGAGACGACAGGAGATGCCCATTTCGCCTTCCAACAAGGGGATGGGAAGCGACCTTTCGACCTTGATGTGGCTCAGATGTTTGGCCACAGCCCCAAGACTGTCATGCGAGATAAGACGGTGGAACGTGCTTACGAGAACGTTTCTTACGACCAAAAGGACCTCAGCGGAAAGGTTGCTCGAGTGCTTCAACTTGAAGCTGTGGCTTGTAAGGACTGGCTGACCAACAAGGTTGACCGTTCTGTGACGGGCAAGGTGGCACGCCAACAATGTCAGGGCGAACTGCAGTTGCCGCTCTCGGACTGTGGTGTGGTTGCCCTCGACTATCGTGGCGAGAAAGGTATTGCCACGGCTCTTGGCCATGCACCTCAGGCCGCTCTTGCCAATCCCGCTGCAGGAAGCGTCCTTTCTGTTGCAGAATCTCTGACAAATATCCTTTGGGCTCCGCTCGAAGAAGGATTGGATAGCGTCAGTCTTAGCGCGAATTGGATGTGGCCTTGTCGTGCTCAGGAAGGCGAGGATGCACGTCTGTATCAGGCAGTTGAAGCGTTGAGCGACTTCTGCTGCGCTCTTCAAATCAATGTTCCGACGGGCAAGGACAGCCTCTCTATGACGCAGAAATATCCTGATGGAACTAAGATAATCAGCCCAGGAACAGTCATCGTTTCGAGTGGCGGTCAGGTAAGCGACATCAAGAAGGTCGTTTCGCCCGTTTTGCAGAAATGTCCCTCTACATTATATCATATAGACTTCTCGTTCGATGAACTGCGTTTGGGTGGTTCTGCATTTGCCCAAAGCATGGGGAAGGTCGGCTCAGATGTGCCAACGGTACGCGATCCGGAGTACTTCCGCGATGCCTTCAACGCCGTTCAGGACCTGATAAAGAAGGGGCTTATTCTTGCCGGTCACGACATCTCGGCAGGCGGTCTCATCACTTGTCTGCTGGAAATGTGCTTCGCAAATACAGAAGGCGGACTCGAGATAAACCTCGACAAGATGAAGTGCGACGACCTAGTGAAACTCCTTTTTGCAGAGAACCCGGGCATCGTCATACAGGTTGCCGACAAGAATCGCACGGAGGTCAAGAAGTTCCTTGAGGATGCGGGAGTCGGTTACGTCAATATCGGCCGTCCTTGCGACGAGCGTCACATCCTCATGGAAAAGGCTGGAGCACAATATCAGTTTGGCATTGATTACCTTCGTGATGTTTGGTATGCAAGCAGTTATCTGCTCGACCGCAAGCAAAGCTTCAACGGTAAGGCGAAAGAACGCTATGAAAACTACCGCAAGCAGCCACTCGAATGGAACTTCTTGCCAAGCTTCACAGGCAAACTCAGCCAGTATGGTTTGAACCCGGACCGTAGGGAAAAGAGTGGTGTAAAAGCAGCTATCATCCGCGAGAAAGGCACGAATGGCGAGCGAGAAATGGCCTACATGCTCTACTTGGCAGGCTTCGACGTCAAAGATGTTATGATGACCGACCTCATTTCGGGCAGGGAAACGCTCAACGACATCAACTTCATCGTCTTCTGTGGCGGCTTCTCCAACAGTGATGTGCTTGGTTCGGCAAAGGGTTGGGCAGGTGCTTTCCTCTACAATCCCAAGGCAAAAGAGGCACTGGACCGTTTCTACAGCCGTCCTGACACACTCTCCCTTGGCGTCTGCAACGGGTGTCAACTCATGGTGGAACTGGGGTTAATTCATAATTCACAATTCACAATTCATAATGAAGGCAGCTCAGAAACAATTATGAATTATGAATTAAGAATTAAGAATTCTGCAAGGATGCTACACAACGACAGCCACAAATTCGAGTCGGGCTTCGTGGGGCTTACTGTCCAGACCAATCGCAGCGTGTTGATGGGCAGCCTGAGCGGCAGCAGGTTGGGCATTTGGGTTGCTCATGGCGAAGGCAAGTTCCACCTTCCTGGCAAGGAGGAAGACTACAATATCGTGCTCAAGTACAGCTACGACGGCTATCCTGCCAATCCCAACGGCAGCGATTATAGTGCTGCGGGCATCTGTTCGGCAGACGGCAGACACTTGGCCATGATGCCTCACCTCGAGCGTGCTTTCTTCCCTTGGCAATGCGGATATTATCCTGCAGGACGCCAGGATGAGGTGACACCTTGGATAGAAGCGTTCGTGAATGCAAGGAAATGGGTTGAGACAAAGTTAGGATAATGTTCGAACTCTTCAAGACATTCTTCCAGATAGGACTCTTCACGATTGGTGGCGGCTATGCCATGATTCCGCTCATCGAGCAGAAGGTTGTGGACGAGAAACATTGGGTGGGGCACGACGAGTTGCTTGACCTGATTGCCGTTGCGCAGTCGTGTCCGGGCATTTTTGCCGTGAACATCAGCATCTTCATCGGCAACAAGCGACTGGGCAACAAGGGAGCTTTCGTAAGTGCTCTCGGCACCTGTCTGCCTTCGTTCCTTTGTATCTTGCTGATAGCCCTTGTCTTCCAGCAATTTAGGGAGAATGTCTATGTCGAGCACTTCTTTCACGGCATCCGTCCTGCCGTGGTGGCTCTCATCGCTTTGCCTGTCTTTCGCATGGCAAAGAGTGCTAAAATCAATCGTTACAACGTGTGGATTCCAATCGTGGCGGCTTTCCTGATATGGATTTTGGGCGTAAGTCCCATCTTCGTCGTCTTGGCAGCAGGCGTTTCGGGCTATGTTTACGGTAAGTATTTGAAAGACGATTTTAACTCATAAATAACAATGATAACGCTCCTATTACAGCTTTTCTGGACCTTTTTCCTTATCGGTCTTTTCGGTTTTGGCGGGGGTTATGCCATGATTTCTATGATTCAGGGCGAGGTCGTGGGACATTATCATTGGATGACTATGGGGCAGTTTACGGACATTGTGGCTGTCAGCCAAAGCACTCCGGGACCTATCGGCATCAACTCTGCCACGTATGTCGGCTATACGGCACTCGTCAACGCGGGCTATTCACCTGCATGGGGAATATTTGGAAGCTTTATTGCCACGTTTGCGGTGGTGCTTCCGAGCTTCGTCCTGATGTTGCTCATCAGCAAATTTCTCATGAAATACAGGAATCATCCCTCAGTCGAGAATGTCTTCAGCGCCTTGCGTCCAGCCGTTGTCGGCCTGTTGTTGGCAGCCGCTTTGCTCTTGATGAACGCCGAGAACTTCAGTTCGATGAGCGAAAATCCATGGCGTTTCTGTCTCAGCATCTTCCTTTTCTGCTTCGCTTTTATTGCCCAGAAAGTCTATCGTCTCGGCCCAATCCTCATCATTTTGCTTTGCGGATTCGCCGGCATCATACTGGGACTTTAGTCACCAATCTGCCCATTTTGCTTTCTTTTTGCTATTTCGGTTTTGAATACAAAACTGAGTGAATTTGCGTAAATTATGGAGACTTTATCGGCTCGAAAGGTCAAGTTGTACGACTTCTCTAGAGTAGTTGACAAACTTCACACGTGAAGTTTTCCAACTCGACACGTCGATTTTGGTAATTTAACGTGTCTTGATAACCCCCAAAATAAGGTAAAATGGCCCGTTTTACATGCAAAATCGAGCGTTTTGACTGTCTTCTCCAGAACTTCTAAAATGTAACTTCAACAAAGCCAAGTAGTTACAACAACCAACAAAATTCTAGAAACTGTGTACCTAGGTACAGGCCCTGAATTTCGATGCCGTTTTTGGACGGTTTGGGAAATGCGGAGTGTAAGCAAATTATGCCAGTTTGCTTACACTCTGTCAAGTTGAGGCAGATTTATTGAAACCTGCCCCAATTGTGAATTGTGTATTTCGAATTGGGAATTACTCTTCGAGTGCCTTGAAGAGTTCCTCAATCGCAGGCTCTGGAGCACCGTGTTTCTCAAGCAAAGTAACAAACTTGCTGCCGATAATGGCCCCAGCCGCGTTGGCCCGAGCGCTCTGCAAAGTCTGGCGATTACTAATGCCGAAACCGATCATGCGAGGGTGCTTGAGGCCCATCTTGTCGATTCGCGAGAAGTAAGCCTGCTTGGCCTCGTCGAACTCTTTCTGTGCTCCAGTCGTGGCTGCGGAACTTACCATGTAGATGAAGCCGTCGGTGTTCTCGTCGATGAAACGAATGCGTTCGTCGCTTGTTTCGGGTGTGATGAGCATGATTACCCTGACATCATACTTGTCGGCAATGGGTTTGACCTCGTCCATGTAGTCCTTAAACGGCAGGTCTGGAATGATGACGCCGTCGATTTCTACTTCCTTGCAACGTCGGAAGAAAGCCTCGTAGCCCATGTGATAAATGGGATTCATGTAGCCCATCAGTATGAGGGGCAGCTGGACGCCCTGTTTCCTGAGTGGTTCCAACTGGGAAAAGAGCTTCTGAAGGCTCATTCCGTTTCGCAACGCCTTAGTGGCTGCGTCCTGAATAACTGGGCCGTCGGCCATCGGATCACTAAAGGGAATGCCCACTTCGATGAAGTCTATGCCCTTCTGTTCCAGCGTCTTAATGATGTCGCAGGTGCTTTCGAGGGTCGGATGACCAGCACAAAAATAGAGCGAGAGCAAGCCTTTGCTCTTCTCTTGAAATATCTTGTTAATTCTGTTCATAAGTCTGAATGCCTTTTATGAAAGTTTTTATCTTTTCTGTATCCTTGATGCCAGGCTCGATTTCGAAGCGCGAATTGATGTCGAAGCCGAGGCATTTGTCGTGATGAAACTGCCTGAGTCGCTCAATATCTTCAGGCCCGATGCCTCCCGAAAGCAGGAAGGGTAGGGGCCCTCGGTAGTCAGAGAGGATGTCCCAACTGAACTGCTTGCCGCTTCCGCCATAGCTTGTGCACTTTGTATCAAAGAGAAGCATATCGACGAAGCCTTCGTATTGACCAGCAAGAGCGAGGTCCGCTTCCGAACTAATGCTGATAGCTTTGATGACTTTGCAGCCAGTTTTCTCTCGAACTTCCTTGCAAAACTCTAGCGATTCGCTGCCGTGAAGCTGGATGTAACTGAACTCGAAGGCCTCCATCTGCTTCTGAATCTCGTCAAGAGACTGGTTAACGAAGACGCCAATACGTTCGCATTGAGGTAGATAGGCAGGCACTTCGCTCACATATCGCGGCGAGCGTTCCCAGCAGATGAAGCCCATCATGTCGATGCCCAAACGTTCTACTTCCCGAATATTCTCGGCATCTCGCATTCCACAAACCTTTATATAATTCATAATTCACAATTCATAATTCATAGTTATTGTTTCCTTCAAACTCTCTTGTCATTCTCTTCGCATCCATATAATTATGAATTATGAATTACGAATTATGAATTGCTTGAGCGCGAGGCCAGGGTTGTCTGTCTTCATAAATGTCTCTCCGATGAGGAAACCCCTGTAGCCAGCCTCTCGCAGCAAGCGGATGGTGTCCGGATTACTGATGCCGCTCTCGCTGACAAGCACTTTGTCTTGAGGAAGTTGGCTCGCCAATCGGAACGAGTTCTGCACGTCCGTGACGAAAGTTCCCAAGTTGCGATTGTTCACGCCAAGTGCATCGACATCGATGTCGGCGTAGTCCAATTCGTGCTCTGAATGCAGTTCCAGCAGGACTTCGAGTGCCAACTCATGAGCTAGAGCAGTGAGCGAGCGGACTTCCTGCTTGCTCAGGTCGGCAGCGATGAGCAGAACGGCGTCGGCTCCGACGTGTCGCGCCTGGAAGAGCTGGTATTCGTCTATGATGAAGTCCTTGCGGAGGATGGGAATCGAGACGAGCGGTCGGGCCTTTCTTATGAAGTCGAGCGAGCCGCCGAAGTACATCTCGTCGGTCAGGATGCTGAGGGCTGCGGCACCGTTTTGCTCGTAAGAAAGGGGTATCTTCTCAGGTTTGCCGTCCTCCTTAATCCATCCCTTCGACGGACTTTTGCGCTTGAATTCGGCGATGATGCCAAAGTCGTTCTCTGTCAAAGCCTGACTCAAACTTCGCTTAGATACGCCTTCAGCCATCATCTGCTCAATCTCGGCATAGAGTTTCCTTGCTGGCGTTTGCTCCTTTTGCGCGGCCACTTCGATGCGCTTGTGCGCCACGATTTCTTCTAAGATGTCTTTCATTGCTTCAATTGTCGTTATCTCGTTATGACGTTATCTCGTTATAACGAGGATTTCCTTAGCTATTTATCTCTATGAAGGCCTTGAGGCATTGCAGGGCTTTGCCGCTTTCGATGCTCTCGCGGGCCATTGCGACGGTGTCCGAGATGGGCAGGTTCGGGTTCATCAGGCTGATGCCACAAGCGGCATTGGCAATGACGACCTCCGTTTGGGCACGCGTTGCCTTGTTCTCCAGCACGTCGTCGAAGATACACTTTGCTTCCTCAGCAGTCGTTCCGCCGAATATCTCCTCGGGTTTCACGTAGGCAAGTCCCATTTCGAGGGGCGTATAGACCTTCTCGAAGTGACGTGTCACGAACTTGAAACCGCTGGTGAGCGAGATTTCGTCGTAGCCGTCGTAGCTCGAGATGACACCAAAGTTGTCGCCAATGCGCTGGTGCATGCTGGAGTAGAGACGCAGCTGGGTGGGCGTCGCGGTGCCATGGAGCGAGTTCTTTGGCGTGCAGGGATTGATGAAGGGGCCAAGCAAGTTGAAGCACGTCGGCACGTTCAACGCCTTGCGAACAGGGCCGACAAACTTCATGCCCGTAGCAAAGAGTGGTGCGTGCAGGTAGCAAATGCCTGCTTTCTCTATGGAACGACGGAGCACATCCTCGTTGTCGGAGAACTTCACGCCGTGTGCCATCAGCACATTACTTGCGCCGCTCACGCTCGTGCTTGCGCCGTTGCCGTGCTTGCTCACTTTATATCCCGCTCCGGCCACCACAAAGCAAGCGCAAGTGCTGATGTTGAAAGTGTTCTTTCCGTCGCCTCCTGTGCCCACGATGTCCAGCGTGTCGAAGTCGTTGAGGTTAACGTGCTTGCCCGTCTCGAGCAGTCCGTCTCGAAAGCCAAGCATTTCATCCACCGTAGCACCGCGTGTCTGCATAGCCATCAGCAAAGCGGCAATCTGCTCGGCAGGGTAGGCTTGGCGGGTGATGTTCACCAATATGTTGTGTGTGTCTTGCCGCGATAGTGTCTCGCCAGCAATGAGTCGTTGTAGATACTGCTTCATCGAAATTAAGAATTAAGAGTGAAGAATTAAGAATTGTTCACCCCTCCTTTGGAGGGGCTTGGGAGGCTAACCAATTCTTTATTATCGTTTTGCCACCTGGCGTAAGTACGCTTTCGGGGTGATACTGAATGCCGCGGATGTCGTACTCGCGGTGTCTGAGGGACATGATGAAGCCCTCTTCGCTCACGCTTGTCACTTCGAGGCAATCGGGGAAGCCTTTCGTATCGACCACCCACGAGTGGTAGCGGCCCACTTCGAACGTCTTGCCCAAGCCTTCGAACAGATAGTCGTCGGCCGTCAGGGTGACTGGCGTGGCCACGCCATGATAGACGTCGCTGAGGTTTATCAACGTGCCGCCGAACACTTCGCCAATAGCCTGATGCCCGAGACACACGCCGAGGATGGGCTTCCGACCTGCGTAGGTCTTGATGACGTCGAGCAGCAGTCCTGCTTCGCTCGGGATGCCTGGACCGGGGGAAAGTATAATCTTGTCGAACGCCTCGAGCCATGACATCTCGAACTGGTCGTTGCGATAGACCGTCACCTCAGCCCCAAGTTCCTTTACCAAGTGGCTCAAGTTGTAGGTGAACGAGTCGTAGTTGTCTATGATTACTATCTTTTTCATGCATTTATTGTTTATTCCCCCTAAAGGGGGGTAGGGTGTCTATATCTTTCCTGCTATTTCGATGGCTCGTCTCAAAGCCCCAAGCTTGTTGTTTACCTCTTGAAGTTCGTACTCGACATTGCTCTTGGCGACGATGCCGCCACCTGCTTGGAACCAAAGCTCGTTGTTGCGGCTGACGAAGGTGCGTATCGTGATGGCTTGGTTGAGGTTGCCCTCGAAACCGATAAACCCGATGCAACCGCCATACGCACCGCGATTGTGCGGCTCGTACTCTGAGATGAGTTGCATGGCTCGCACTTTCGGAGCGCCAGAAAGGGTGCCTGCAGGGAACGTGTCGATAAAGGTCTTGATGGGGTCAGCCTCGTTGTCGAGCTCTCCGCTGACGCGGCTGACGAGATGGATGACGTGGCTGTAGAACTGCATGTCCTTGTAAAAATCGACCTTCACATTGTGGCAGTTGCGTGAGAGGTCGTTTCGCGCCAGGTCAACCAGCATGACGTGCTC
>OCVV012876757.1_pt1 | contig 14478 bp, 12 predicted proteins | sample 1539721 | NCBI WGS metagenome assembly OCVV01 (sample SAMN02144230, study PRJEB22623) | gut metagenome | biome: sheep rumen | host: Ovis aries | place: New Zealand
CACCCCCATCGCCATGGAGCAGGGACTGCGCTTCGCTATCCGTGAAGGCGGCCGTACCGTGGGCTCCGGCGTTGTGGCCAAGGTCATCGAATAATTCCAGCGTTTATCCGGAACGCTCCCCCTGTTCGGGAGCGTTCCTTTTTGCTTAAGGAGAAATAAGATGTACCACTATCAGTGCAAGGGAACCTGCTCCACTTCCATCGATCTGGAGATTCAGGACGGAATCATTACCTACTGCAAGTTTACCAACGGATGCAAGGGAAATACGCAGGGCGTTGCCGCGCTGGCCATCGGCCGGAAAGCGGACGAAGTCGCCGCCATGCTTCAGGGGATTCCCTGCCGCGGCAATACTTCCTGCCCGGATCAGCTTTCCCGGGCGATCCGGACCTATCATGACTGAGGAGGACGACCCTTTTGCCAGCTGAAACAGAATCTTTCTCTGAGAACACCTCCTTTGACACCATGGATCTTTCAACCGAGATCCTGAAGGCGGTCCGTGAAATGGGCTTTCAGGAGCCCTCCACGGTCCAGGCCCGAACGATTCCCCTGATGATGTCCGGCGCGGATATCAACGCCATCGCTCCAACCGGAACAGGCAAGACCTGTGCCTTCGGTATTCCCATGCTGGAGTATGTTCAGCTGAAGGACAGCCGGATTCAGGAGGTCGTGCTCGCGCCGACCCGGGAGCTGGCGCTCCAGATCGGAGACGAGCTGACCCGTCTGGCCCATTTTATTCAGGGGGTTCGGATCGCCGTGATCTATGGCGGCCAGTCCATTTCCAAACAGATCACTGCGCTGAAGCGCCGGCCGCAGATCATCATCGCCACGCCCGGCCGTCTGCTGGATCACATGCAGCGCGGCAATATCCGGCTGGATGCGGTGCATACCATGGTGCTTGACGAAGCGGATGAAATGCTGAACATGGGCTTCGTCAAGGATGTGACGAAAATCATCGAAGCCACCCCACCCCAGCGCCAGCTTGTCCTGTTCTCCGCGACCACGAATCAGGATGTGCTCACCATCGCCTGGAAGTACCAGCATGATCCGGTTGAAATCACCGTTGAAGCAACGCAGAAAGACAGGCCCCAGATCACCCAGTACGTGATCGCTGCCGAGCAGGATAAAAAAACGGACCAGCTGCTGTATCTGCTGGACGCGGATGTATATCAGCGGGTGATGATCTTCTGCAACACCAAATTCATGACGGACAAGCTGACACGCCAGCTGGTCCGCGAAGGCTATCATGCCGAATGCCTGCACGGAGACATTCCACAGGCCAAACGGAACGTGGTCATGAATGACTTCAAGCGCGGGAAGTTCCCGATTCTTGTCTCCACGGATGTCGCCGCCCGCGGAATCGACGTGGATGATGTGGAAGCCGTCATCAACTACGACCTGCCGAACGAAAACGAATACTACCTTCATCGGATCGGGCGGACCGGCCGCGCGCACAAGCACGGCGTCAGCTTCTCTCTGGTCACATTCCGCGAAAGCGTCCGCATGGACGAGATCCTGAAATACATGCTGACCAGTCCGACGCCGCTCAAATTCAACGACGGCATCCTGTGCCGGGAGGATGGCACTCCCTTCTTCGACCATATCTGATTTCCTGTAAAAAAGCCCGGAAGAGCGATCGCTCTTCCGGGCTTTTCGGTTCGGACACTTACATTCCGCGGCGAGCGGCAAAGCACTCACTGCAATATACGGGCCGATCCTCCCTGGGCTCGAAAGGAACCTGGGTGGGCTTTCCGCATTCCGCACAGATGGCGTCATGCATTTCCCGCGGACCACCGGCATTCCGGCTGGCTTTGCGCGCCTGACGGCAAGCCTTGCAGCGAGTGGGCTCGTTCTGGAATCCCTTTTCGGCATAGAATTCCTGTTCACCAGCGGTGAAAACGAACTCAGCGCCACAGTCCTTACATACCAGTGTCTTGTCTTCGTACATGGTTTGGCAACCCCCTGAAAAATGATAGGCGAACCCTTCGGCTGACCTGGTCTTTGACCCCACACACGCCGCCCGGACGTTTGCTCTGCGCCTTAAGCGCCCTCACTCGCGCCTCTCGGGGATAACACCCCGGACGGACTTACATCTAGACCGCACCATGCTCCCCGCCGCTTTGGGCGGATTACGTGGACCGTTTTGCCTGCGACTGGCATCGGCTTTCAACCACAGACCCGATGGATTCAACCGGCGACATTATATGCCCAAAATCATTATTAGACAAGAGAAATTTTTCAATAATGGCCAAAAAACATCAAACAAACACCATCTCGTGTCGGTTTGTTCAATTATTTACAATTTTTTCCATCTTCTGCTTCCGGTCCGATCATTCGTCTTAGCGGGCCTTCTGTCCGTAATACGCGTTCGGCCCATGCTTGCGCATGAAATGCTTTTCCTTCACATATTCCGGCAGATTTCCCCGGGTCTGCGCCTCAGGCAGCGCTTCCGTGTGCCAGGCCATCATCGCCACTTCTTCGAGCACCACGGCGTTATGCACCGCCTCCATCGCATCCTTTCCCCAGGCAAAGGGGCCGTGGTGGCGCGCCAGCACGCAGGGGACATAATTCGGATTCAGGCCGTGCCGCTCAAAGTGATCCGCAATCACGCGTCCCGTCTCCAGCTCATAGGCGGATTCCACCTCTTCACTGGTCAGATCCCGGCAGCAGGGAACATCGCCATAGATATAATCGGCATGCGTCGTTCCGTATGCCGGGATATCCCGTCCGCTCTGCGCCCAGATCGTTGCCCAGCGGGAATGGGTATGCACCACGCCGCCGATATCCGGAAAGCGGCGGTACAGTTCGGCATGGGTCGGCGTATCCGATGAGGGATTCAGGTCTCCCTCCACCTTCCTGCCCTCCAGGTCGATGACCACCATATCCTCCGGCTTCATCGTTTCATAGGGAACACCGCTGGGCTTGATCACAAACAGGCCCTTTTCCCGATCGATCCCGGAAACGTTTCCCCAGGTAAAAGTGACCAGATGATACGCAGGCAGCAGCATATTCGCTTCATAGACTTTTCTTTTCAGTTCCTCCAGCATTGCCATTTCGCTCCTTCCGTTGGTTTGCTTTCATTTTAGCGGAATCGGCGGAAGGTTTCAAGCCGTTTCAATGAAAACCGTTCGTCTGACCTGCCCGTCCATCCCGGCAATCACCCGGATGCCGCAGGCTCCTTCATAAACGGTTTTTCCATCCATTTCCGCCCGGGCCTTCCGTCCGTCATTTTCGATCCCGAAATCATGTTCTCCGAAGGAGGCCGTATATCTGCACGGGTTCCCCTTCCCCAGAGAAAACCACACTTCGCCCAGATGGGGATGGATCCCCCAGCGATGCGCAATATACTCGAGCACGGAAAGCATGGTTGGCCCATAGGCATCCTGCTCCGGAGAAACAGTATCCTCCGGGCTCAGCACCTCCCCCGTTTCCGCATGAACGCGGGAGGGCATGCCCGTGAACGGATCAAACTGCTGCGTGAACCGGAAGCCGCCCCGGATCACCGCCCGCATCAGCCTCTCCCCCAGCACCGTCACCAGGGCATCCCACCCATAATTCTCCAGTGCCAGAATGGCCCGCTGATAGGTCAGTCCCTCCGGCTGCCCGCTCCAGTTGTTTTCCGGCGCATTCCGAAATGCCGGATCACTGACCGCAACGCTGGGGAGCGGAAGGGGCGTCATAAATTCCGCCGGATTCAGCAGATGCTCCCGTACAAACCGCCCGGCCATCGCGGGGCTGACGGCGCCCCAGTACATACACCGCAGCGTATTATGGCACAGAATGTTCACCGGATTCCCATACCGGTCCCGGTCAAACAAGGCGCCGCGTTTTTCATTCCAGAGTTCCCTCCGCAGGGCTTCCGCCACCTCCGCCGCTTTTTTCGCCCACTCATCCGCGCTGCCGTCCCCTGTGATCTGCGCAATCTTCCGCAGGGTATCCCTGCAGGCAAAGCTCCAGCTCGTCACATCCATGGATGCCATTGGCACCACGCTGCACCTCTCGGGCGGCCGGTCCTCTGTCCACCAGCACGGCGCATCCCCATACCGGACCGCCCGGTCCTCCCCGGTATCATAGACGCAGAAGGAGCGGAGGAGTCCATCCTCCTTCAGCGAACGGGTCCGCCAGAGGCACGCATCAAAACGAATCAGCGTTTCCCGAAGCTGCCGCAGCCATGACCCGTCCTCTCCCAGCAGATAATACAGGTTCAGCGCCGGAAATGGGAAACAGAACCCCTGATACTTATTGTATTCCGGAACGACCCGGTCTTCCTCCGCCCGGATGGATCCGGGCAGGCGCCCGTCCTCCCGCTGGTGTTCCATAAACAGCAGCGTATTGTTCACCGCCGCCTCCGGATCCCGCAGCACATACATTTCTCCGCCCATGGGCTGGGTTTCCAGCCAGATCTTCCGGTACCCGCCGCCCTCCACCAGAACCCTTTTTCCGCCGAAGGACTGCAGGTTCAGGCGGCATTTCCGTTCCGCCTCGTCATACAGCCGCTGAATATCCCCGTCTTCGCACTGAAAGGCCACGCCGGTTTCCGGTATATGCATGGATGCATTTCCCCCTTCGGATCGCGTCAAAATACGGTAATATCATATCATTTTTTCTGCTGAATACCCATGTGCAAAATTTTTGCATGTTTTTTATGTGCCAAAAACCGCCCGAATAATCCCTTTTCGGGTCCGATCAGCAAAAATTTTGCTTCTTCCCTTCCGACGTCGGTTTTCTTAGAATCAGAGCAGAAGAAAAGCCGCTCCGTTCTGATCATTCTCTTTGGAGGCATGTTTATGACCCAATTATCCACCTTCCGGAAAAAGCCCCTGGGATACCGGATTTCCCTCTCCATCCGCCGGGACTGGCAGCTGTGGGTTCTGCTCCTGCCCGCGCTGGCTTTCTTCATCATTTTCTGCTACTTTCCCATGTACGGCGTCCAGATTGCCTTCCGGGATTACAAGGCCGCGCTGGGCATCACCGGCAGCAAATGGGTCGGCCTGAAGTATTTTGAAAAGTTCTTCTCCAGTTATTACTGCGGAAGAATGTTCGCCAACACCTTCCTGCTGAACCTGTACGGCCTGATCGTCGGCTTCCCGATTCCGATCCTGCTGGCCATCATGCTGAACCAGCTGAACCGGAAGCGCTTCAGGGGATTCGCCCAGACGGCCATCTATGTTCCCCACTTTATTTCCACTGTTGTCCTCGCCGGGATGATATATCTGTTCTTTTCCCCCACCAACGGCATCATAAACCATCTGATTTCGGCCTCAGGTGGGAAACCGATCTATTTCATCATGGAGCCGGGATGGTTCCGGCCACTCTACATCGGATCGGACATATGGCAGAATGCCGGGTGGAATACCATCCTCTATATTGCGACACTGACCGGCATTGATCCCCAGCTGTACGAAGCGGCGACGATTGACGGGGCCACCCGCTGGGACAAAATCAGGCACATCGACATTCCCCACCTGATTCCGATCGCCGTCATGATGCTGATTCTCAACTGCGGCTCCCTGCTGGCGTCCAACACGGACAAGGCGCTGCTCCTGCAGACCTCCGGCAATATGGCCACCTCGGACATTCTCGGCGTTTACGTTTACAGCGTCGGAATCGCCGCCTCCAAGGCGCAGTACTCCTACGCCTCCGCCATCGGCCTGTGTCTGAACGCGATCAATTTCGGCATCATCATGCTGGTGAACTTCATCTCGCGCAGGCTCAGCGACATCAGCCTCTTCTGATCCCTCCGAATCAAGGCAGGAAAGGAGTTCAGTTCCCTATGACGGAAATCGCCCTCCACCGAAAGCACCGGCGGATCCGGGAGACCAAAAAGGACCGGATCTTCAATGGCATCAATCTGATCTTCTGGATCATCGTCCTGTTCATCGTGCTGTATCCCCTGTGGCTGATTCTGATCGCCTCCGTCTCGGATCCGGACGCGGTGCTGCGGGCCGAGGTGCTGCTCTGGCCGGTGGATTTCTCCCTGATGGGATATGAAGCGGTTTTTCAGTACAGCGACCTGTGGGGCAGCTATCTGAACTCCATCCTCTATACGCTGGCCGGATCCGCGCTCAGCGTGGTGGTCACCCTGGCCGCCGCCTACGCCCTGAGCCGGAAATTTGCGGGAAAAAAGCTGGTCAATCTGGCCATCACCTTCACCATGTTCTTCAGCGGCGGCCTGATCCCGATCTTTCTGAACGTTGTCAAGCTTGGTCTGTATGATACCCGTGCCATCATGATCATCATGAATCTGGTCTCCGTCTGGAACCTGATGGTCGCCCGGACATACATCCAGACCACGATTCCCAATGAGCTGTACGAGGCCGCCGTCATGGACGGTGCCGGGCACTTCACCTATTTCTTCCGATGCGTCCTGCCGCTGTCGGGGACCATCGTGGCAGTGCTATCCGTCTACTACGGCGTGGCGCGATGGAACGATTATTTCACGGGGCTGGTCATGCTGCGCAGCCGCAGCCTGTTCCCGCTGCAGCTGGTACTCCGGGAGGTGCTGGCTTCCCTGACCTCCACCGGCAATTCCGACACCTTCTTCGCCGCCTATGCGGATAACCTGGGCGGCCTGCAGGAAGCCCTGCGGAAGGCGGAAGTGGCCAAATACTGCTGCATCGTCGTCTCCACAATCCCCGCCGTGCTGCTGTACATCTTCATGCAGAAGTATTTCGTCAAGGGCGTCATGATCGGATCGCTGAAGGGGTAGGCATTCAAAATGCATTCCTGCATGGTCCGGTCGGGGCAAAGGACGCTTCGGGGCCGTCCGCAGCAATGCGTGCGGCCGAAAAACAGGAAATAAGGGCTTCCCGCCCTTAACAAATCGAAAAGGAGGACATCCCCATGAAGAAACTCGTATCCCTGATTCTTTCCCTGTGCATGCTGATGAGTCTCAGCGCCGCCCTGGGGGAGAGCAAGACCGAACTGACCGCTTTCCAGTATGCGCTGGAAAACCAGAACACGGACTTCAACAACCTGTGGTTCTTCGATGAGCTGGAGAACAAAACCAACATCCATGTCACATTTGACATGGTCAAGGACGCGGATTGGGACACCAAGGCCAACATCATGTTTTCCATGCCCGACTCCATGCCGGATATGATCATCCGCCACCCCGTGGACGTGGAAGAATACGGCGTCAGCCAGGGCCTGCTCCTGCCGCTGGATGAATACCTGACGGAAGAAATCATGCCCAACTACATGAGCCGCCTGCACCTGAACAATGCGGACGCCTCCATCCCGGCCAGCGACGGCAAAACCTATTACATCGGCTATCTGATCGCCCAGAACGTGAACCATTCCGGCACCTGGTACATCAACCAGACGGAGCTGGACAAGCTGGGCATCGCCGCGCCGACCACCATCGCCGAGGTCACCGACATGCTGCGGAAGATGAAGGAAGACGGCATGCAGTATCCCTTCTCCGCCTCCTATACCCGCTTCGGACCGGAAACCATCTGGAACCAGTTCGCTTCTTTCGGCGTTCCGGAGAATACCTACTATTACTACATCGATGAGAACGACCAGGTGCAGTTCACCGCTGCCCAGCCCGGATGGCGCGCCTGCGTGGAATGGCTGCATCAGCTGTATGAGGAAGGCCTCATGGATCCCGAATCCCTGACGCAGGATTCGAACCTCTGGGCCAACAAGGTCAATGAGGGCCAGGTGGGCTACTTCTGCTATCTGCGCCTGAAGGCCACCGCCATCCAGGAGGACAAAATCGGAAACTTCAAATCGATCCTGCCGCCCGTGGCCGACGGATACAAGGCCGCCGTCTCCTCCATTCTGGAGCTGCCGGAGCCCGGCGTATACCTGACGAAGAACTGCAAGGATCCGGTGGCCGCGCTGAAGTGGATCGACGCGCAGCTGGAAACGGAAACCATGATGATCGCCGCCAACGGCAAGCTGGGCGAGCAGATTATTCTCAACGATCAGGGGAAGTATGAAGTCATCAACAACCCCGGCAACGAGCTGTACAGCTTCGTGCCCGTGATCATGGGCCAGTTCTTCGCCCCCGGTGACTATTACACCGAAATCTATCAGATGGCGCCTCACCGCGTGGAGCGTTATGAGGACAGCAAAACATACGCGGAAGCCGGCGTGCTGGAGAACAAGAGCTTCCACTACCTGCGCGATCTTTCCAAGATGAGCAACGAGGATTCCATCGAAGCCGCCGACATCTACACCGAGCTTTCCAAGCTAGTGGAGGAATCCTTCGCGAAGTTCGTCCGCGAAGGTGTGACGGATGAAAGCTGGAACGACTTCCAGAACCAGGCCAAATCCATCGGCGTCGAGCGGTACATCGAGCTGTATCAGAATGCCTACAACGCTTACCTGGCCAAGTAAAAAACAGAACGGATGCGACACATTTCTTGAAGGCAGCCTCAGTCAGTGGTACAATCAATACAGCAGGAAATGTGAAGCCGTTCAGCAGGGGATCAGTTTTCCTGATCCCCTGCCTTCATGTTTTCATTATCCGCACCGGAAGGGAGAACCGAATGAAACGCCTTGCGCTGATCCTGGCCGTTCTGCTTGCGGCCTGCCTGCTTTCCGCCTGTTCCGGCGGCCGGCCGGCCGAATCCGCCGCCCCGCCGGTCACGCTCTCCGCCCTCCAGTATGAGCTGGAAAACGTGGCGGTGGATTTCAACAATCTGTGGTTTTTTCAGCAGATCGAGGAACAGACCGGCGTGCATGTGGATTTCACCGATGTCAAGGATTCCGAATGGACCAGCAGCGTCTCCCTGGCCTTTGCCCGGGGCAGCCTGCCGGATCTGATCCTGCGCGGATCGCTGGACGTGGAGGAGTACGGCGTCTCGCGCCACCTGCTGCTCCCGCTGGATGAGTATATGGAGAAAGGGTATCTGCCGAACTACACCGCGCGGCTCTCCGAGCCCGGCCTCCGGGAACAGCTGACCGCCTCCGACGGTCATATGTACACCCTCGGCTTTCTCATCTCCCAGGGCGTCAATACGAACGGTCATTTCTTCATCAATCAGGACTGGCTGGACGCGCTGTCCCTGCCGGTGCCCGGAACGCTGGAGGAGCTGACGGAGGTTCTCCGGCGCTTCCGGCGGGATGATCCGAACGGCAACGGCCTTGCGGATGAAATCCCGCTGGAGTTCACCTTTGATGATAACATCACCGGGATCTATAACCTGTTTTCCTTCTTTTCGCTTCCCCTGAATGAGGATTACGTCTTCGTGGATGACGCCGGGCGGGTGCGCTTCGCGCCGGAGCAGCCCGGCTTTGCGGAGGCGCTGGCCTGGCTGCATGACATGGCACAGGAGGGCATTCTGGATATCGATTTCATTTCCCAGGGCAGCAATATCTGGGCGGAGAAGGTGAACGAGGGAAACGTCGGTCTCTTCAGCTACTGGCGACTGCAGAACACGGCGCTCTCGCCCTCCGTGATCTCGATGTACCGGGTGATGAAGCCCGTCGGCGCCGGCGGCCGGAAGGCCTGCCTGCCCCGCCTGATCGACCTGATCGAGTTCGGCGCCGCGCTCACGGCGGACAACCGGAATGTCGAGGCCTCCCTGCGCTGGCTGGACGCGCAGTTCGAAACGGAGAACATGCTCGTCTCTCAGAACGGTGCCCTCGGCGACACCCTGACCCGCCGGGAGGACGGCCGGTACATGGTGGCCTCCGTGCCGCCGGATAACGCGCTGTACCGTCAGGTGCCCGTCATCTGCGGCCAGTTCTTCGCCCCGCCGGAATACTATGCCTCCGTCTATGTGCCCGCCGCCCATCGACAGGAGAAGGCTGCCTACTGCAGCCTCTATGAGGAGGCCGGCGTGCTGGAGAAGGTTTCCGCCAAGGTGCTCACGACCGTCGCCCCCCGCACCTCCGACGAGGACGCCCGCCTCTCCCGGCTCAAGACCTCCCTCAAGTCCCTGACCGACGCGGCCATTGTGGACATGGTCACCTCCGGTCCCTCCCCGGAGAAGCTGGAGGCGCTGCGCCAGGCCTTCGCCGCCGCCGGCAGCGCGGAATACTGCGGGATTTATCAGGATATTTATGACCGCTGGACCGCCTCCCGTCCCTGAGAAAAGGAGGAATCCCCCTTGCGCCGATCGATCTTTATCCGTTACGCCCTGTCCTATATGCTCGTGCTGCTCCTGCTCTTTGCCGGGCTCACCCTTTATCTCGTGCAGTCCTCCCAGCGTCAGGTGCAGCAGGATATCATCACCGGTCAGATCAACCGCCTGACCCGGATCGCCATTCAGCATGAGGGCAGTATCTCCGCCATGCTCTCCACGGCGGAAGCCATCGGCCTGTCGCCGCATATTGAGCCCTTCCGCTTTGCAGAAGAGCCGTGGAAGGCTTACGATCTGCAGCTGCAGCTCGTTCCCTATACCGCCGCCAATTCCTTCTGTGACCAGATGTATCTGTTCTTTCCGGAGGATGACCGCCTGTATTCCTCCTCCGCCTCGATGCCGCTTTCCCGGTTCAGCGGCATGACCCGGTTTGAGTCCACGCCGCCGGAGGAAATGGCGCAGGCCCTCCGCTCGGCGGAGCGCCTCGTCGTCTTTCCCGCCCAGCGGATTGTTTCCTCCCTCGTGGACGGGTCGGATCCCCGGATGGTCACCTTCATTCTGCCGCTGGGCGCGAATCCGGTCAGCAGCAAGGGCACCGTCCTGTTCCTGGCCAAGGAGCAGACCTACCGTTCCATGTTTGCCGATGCCATTGATACGGATCTGAATACCTACATCTGGTCCGGCGACCGGGTCCTCGCCGCCTCGGAGGATCTGCCGGTCCCCGCGCGGGACATTCTCCTGCCGGAGGGCGGCGATTACTCCCGGATCTTTTCCTGGAACGGAGAATCCTTCCTCGCCGTGGCCCTCCCGCGCCGCAGCTGGGATATGCGCTATGCGACCGTCCTGCGGATGGCGGATGTCAATGCCGCCGTCCAGGGCAGCCTGCGGCATCTGCTGCTGATGCTGCTGCTTCTGCTGATCCTGTCCGTCCTGCTGATTCTCTGGGTGGCCCGGCGCCATGCCCGGCCGATTGAAGCCCTCTCCGGCCTTCTTTCCTCCGAAGAGGAGGAGCGGAAGGATGAGCTTTCCCGGATCTCCAGCGGCATCCGCCGGCTCACCCGCACCAATGTGGAGCTCACCAGCCGCCTGGACATGGCCGTCCCCATGCAGCGGCGGGATTTTGTCTTCCGGTTTGTCCGGGGCTGGTTTGACACGGATGAGGAAGCTGTCTCCGCCGCGGAGAATGTGGGGCTGGATATCCGGAAAAAATATTTCGCGGCGATCCTCTGTTCCCTTTCCGCCGACAGGGAGGGCCCCTTTGATCTGAAGCAGGCGCCCTTTTCCACCCTCTCCGGCATGGCCGCCGCCGGCGTCGAGCTGGTGGCCATGAAGGCAACGCTATATCTGGCCTTCTCGGATGATCCCGCCGCCTTTTCCGCGCTGGCGGAAATGATCCGTCAGAAGGGGAGCCTCGACGGAGGCGGATGCGTGACGGCCGTCTCCGCCGTTCATTCCCGCCGGGAGGAAGCCGCAGCCGCCTTCCTCGAGGCAGCCTCCGCCTATGACAACCGCTTCGTCATGGGGGACCGCCAGGTCCTGGCCTATTCGGATCTATCCTCCAACCTGGAGAACATTCTTCCCCGCGCCCGGAAGATCACCAATGCCATCTCCCAGGCGCTGGCCCTGAACAGCCGGGAGATGCTGGACGACCGGATTTCCGAGCTCATGCGCTTTCTGAAAAACACCCGCATGTCGCCCTTCGCCTTCCGGATGATTTATAATCAGGTGATTGATACCCTGACGCGGGATCAGGTGACCCGGCTGACCTCGAATCATGACGCCCGGGATTTTTATGATATTTTCTCGCTCTCCTCCTGCCAGTCCCTCGATGATCTGGATGAGATGCTGCGGCGCCTGTGCGACCGGCTGATGGAGGCGCATCCGGATGCCTCCGCGCCCGCTTCCGTCTCCGAAGGCGATGAGATCGACCAGGCCATCCGCTATATAGATGACCACTTTACCGATCCGGAGATCTCCATGACTGCCATCGCGGAATCGATCGATCTTTCGACTGCCCGCCTCTCCCTCTCCTTCCGGGAGCGGATGGGCATGACGCCCTCGGATTATCTTTCGCTCCTCCGCTGCGAAAAGGCGCGCTCCCTGCTGGAGGGCACCGCCCTTTCGATCCGGGAAATCAGCGCCCTCGTCGGCTATTACGATGCGGGCAGCTTCATCCGCCGCTTCAAGCAGATCACCGGCGAAACCCCGCTGCAGTACCGGCGCGCCCATTCGGCCGAGGCCGGATCCTGATGCACTCTCCGTGCTTTTTTTCAGAAAGGAGCCTTCCCGCCATGAAAACATCCGAAATCAATCTCCGGGATCCCTTCGTTCTCCTCCATGACGATACCTATTATCTCTATGGCACCCGGGGCCCGACCTGCTGGGGCCCGGCCACCGGGTTCGATGTCTATACCTCTTCCGATCTGGAGAACTGGTCCGCCCCTTCCCCCTGCTTTGAGAATGACGGTTCCTTCTGGGCGGACCGGAATTACTGGGCGCCGGAGGTGCATCCCTGGCGCGGCGCGTTTTACATGTTTGCGTCCTTCAAAAGCGAAACCCGCCGCCGGGGAACGGCGATCCTGCGCGCCGCCTCGCCCATGGGGCCCTTCGTTCCGCTGTCGGACGGGCCGGTGACCCCGGCCGAATGGGAATGCCTGGACGGAACCTTTTTCGCGGACCGCCTCGGCAATCCATGGATCGTCTTCTGCCATGAATGGGTGCAGGCCGGGGACGGAGAAATCCTGGCCATGCCGCTGTCGGCGGATCTCAGCGCGCCAGCCGGCGCGCCGCACCTGCTCTTCCGGGCTTCCGAAGCCCCCTGGGTGCAGCCCGTGCATCATTCCTCCGGCATCACCGGCTATGTCACGGACGGGCCCTTCCTCTGGCGGGATGACGGCGGCCGCCTGCTTCTGCTCTGGTCCTCCTTTTCCGCCTCCGGTTATACCCAGGGCCTCGCCCTGTCGGAGAGCTGGGACATCTCCGGCCCCTTCATCCAGCTCCCGCCGCTCTTCCTGGAAAACGGCGGCCACGGCATGCTCTTTAAAACCCGCGAGGGCCAGACCCTCCTCGCGCTCCACCGCCCCAATGAGCATCTGAAGGAGCGCCCGCTCTTCCTCCCGGTCAGCCTCTGATTTTTGCCCGCGGTGCTGCCCCGGGCTTCTCTCCTTCCTGCAGCGTGGGATCCATCCGCCTGCGCGCCATTCGCGCCCGCTCAGGCTTCCGGCCTTCCGGCATAGATCTGCGCCAGGCCCCCGTGGGAGGTTTCGCGGTATTTTTCGTTCATGTCCTTTCCGGTGCGGTACATGGTTTCAACCACATCGTCGAAGGAGATCTTCCGCGTCGAATACAGAAAGCGGGACAGATTGACGGAGCTGATCGCGCGCATGGCGGCGACCGCGTTCCGCTCGATGCACGGAATCTGCACCAGCCCGCCGACCGGATCGCAGGTCAGGCCGAGGTTGTGCTCCATCGCGATCTCCGCGGCGTATTCAATCTGGTCGATGTTCAGCCCGTGCAGCGCGGCCAGCGCCCCGGCTGTCATGGCGCACGCGCTGCCGATTTCCGCCTGGCATCCGCACTCCGCACCGGAGATGCTGGCGTTCGTCCGGATGATGTTGCCGATTAGGGCGGCAACGGCCAGCGCGTCAAGGATCTCTTCCTCCGGGAAGCCACGGTCATGCTGCATATAGTACATCACGGAGGGCAGCACGCCGCAGCTGCCGCAGGTCGGTGCGGTCACGACCAGCCCCTCGCTGGCGTTTTCCTCGCTGACCGCATACGCATATGCCGCGATCAAGCGGTTCATCGTCACGTCCGCGCTTTCGTTGTAGCATCGCTTTTCATACAAAATCCGTGCCTTTCGCGCGACCCCCAGGCCGCCGGGCAGGATCCCGTCCGTCCGCAGCCCTCTTTGAACGGCGTCCTGCATCGCCCGCCAGACCTCCTCCAGATCTTCCCGGAGGGAGGGCGCCTCCCGCTCGCGGATAAACTGTACGAGGGAGATGTCCCTTTCCCGGCACTGGCGCAGAATCTCCGTGAAGCCCTTCTGCGGATATACTTCCTTCTCCTCGTCGGATTCTTCGCCCTCGAAGCGGATGGAACCGCCTCCGATGCTGAAAACCCGGCTCTGCCCGATGATCTTCCCCGCCCGGAGGGCTTCAAAGCGCATCGTGTTGGGATGAGGCAGCTCCGCCTCCGGCGTCTCCCGGTCGAATCGGATCTCCGCGCCGGGCAGCCCCTGCCGGATGGACTTCCCCGTGCCGTGGCCCTCACCGGTGAAGGCCAGCGATCCGTACAGCGTCACGCGGAAGCAATCGGCCGCAGGATACCTGCGGCCGAATTCGCATGCGGCCCGGAAAGGACCGACGGTGTGGGAACTGGATGGACCGTGACCGATTTTATATACGCTTCGGATGCTCTTCATTCCTTATGCTCCTGCTCCTTC
>OCVV012882907.1_pt1 | contig 14477 bp, 27 predicted proteins | sample 1539721 | NCBI WGS metagenome assembly OCVV01 (sample SAMN02144230, study PRJEB22623) | gut metagenome | biome: sheep rumen | host: Ovis aries | place: New Zealand
ACCTGTCGATGATTAGCCTTTGTTGAATGGTCGGTTGCCTCGGGCGAGGCTTCCGAAATTCATACTATCATAGATTTCTTTATGTTGCAAGAGAGGAGGAAAGATTATGATTTAGAAAATTCATCGGTATATTTCCAAATATATCCACAAGCGGTCTTGGATCGACCTGCACAACAGTTATGTATATTTTGCTTGTTAAAGCCTCGTGATTCAGCTTCAACAAGTGAAAAGGTATCGAGCAATTCACCATTGATCGAATACTGTTCAACGATTCGTGAAGGTCTTGGTTTTCTGTTTTTATATCGCTCTGTGTATATAGGCTTATAAGATGCATGGTTTATCAAATCCTCATAAGTGCAGAATCCTTTGTGTTTTATTGCGGATTTATACCTACTATAAAGGCTTTTGTCATTTAATCCTAATATTCTCGACCATTCGGAAATAGTCTTGGATTCGCCATTGTGTTCAACACGAATGTTGTTATTGCGATTCCTCTGTTGTTCTGAATGAGTTATCCATCGGCAATTATCGGGGCGGTAATCACCATTGTTATCGATCCTATCAATGGTGAGGTTATCTGAATATCCGTTATTTATTGCCCATTGTTGAAAAGAATCAAAGCTATATAACCATTCATCACATATAGCTATGCCTCTTCCACCATAGTGAGGATAATGAGAATCTTTTGGATTGGTGCATCGTCTTTTTATACCACACCAAATATTACGAAGCCTATTGGCTTTTGACATATAAATACACCTGCCTTTCGTGTAATCGCCTTGATAAGAAGTGCGGAAACCGCAAGGCATCACGGCTTTCGGTAGCTATCCTATCCGCAAGCCTATTATATCACTTTTGAACATAATCCTGCAGGTTATGGAAATAAAAATTTTATAGTAAAGGAGATGATTTAATTGAGTCTTACTACAGGTGAGATGTCTGCCGCAGACCTTGCGGCAGTCGTAGGCAACAATGGAAACAATGGCTTCGGTGGCTTCGGAAATGATGGCTGGTGGCTGATATTGCTCTTCCTTATCTTCGGAAACGGATGGGGAAATGGTTACGGCGGTTCAAACGGAGGTGTAGGCAGTCTTTATCCGTGGATGAATCAGACCGAGACCATCAACGATGGATTCAGAGATCAGATGCTCAATTCCAACATCACTTCTATCCGTGATAGCATCGGTGATATTTCCACACAGCTTTGTAATGGCTTTGCAGGTGTAGAGCAGGGTGCAAACGCAAGACAGATAGCTAATATGCAGACGGCATTTGGTATGCAGACAACTATGAATCAGGGATTCAATTCTCTCGGTTCACAGTTAGCACAATGCTGCTGTGATAATCGTCTTGCTACTTGTCAGACGCAGAACATCATTCAGAGCGAGGCTTCTGCTACGAGATTTGCTGATGCAAATAACACAAGAGACATCATTCAGAGCCAGAGCAACGGAACGCAGGCTATCCTTGATAAGCTTTGTCAGCTCGAATTGGATGGTGTTAAGGCACAGGTTGAGGCGAAGAATGATCGCATTGCAGAATTGCAGAGACAGCTTTCCGAGGCTAATCTGCACGCTTCGCAGACAGCACAGAACGCTTTTATCTCACAGGGATTCTCTAATGAGGTTGATGCGTTGTATAACAGGCTGAACAACTGTCCTGTTCCTACAACTCCTGTTTACGGCAGAACACCTATCTTCACCTGCAATCAGAATGCAGGTTGCGGATGCGGTTGCGGTAACTTCTGATAGGAGGCGATAACTATGGCAGAATATTTTCAGAGAGATGCTATCGAGAGTGTTTCCTTGAATACTCCGATAACATTCGATAGTTCTATTCCTTGCAATCGTGGATATGTTCTTCACGAGAACGGCACAGGGAATTTTATTCTCCGAGGTATCGTCAATAATTCATGCGGTTGTTTCGCTCGGTATCAGGTTACCTTCAATGGAAACATTGCAATTCCGGAAGGCGGTGCGGTAACTCCTATCGCTGTCGGTATCACTCTCAACGGCGAATTAAGGCAGGGGAGCAGAGCAATCTTCACTCCTGCCGCAGTTGATGAATACGGCAATGTTACGAGTACGGCAATTATTACTGTTCCGAAGGGTTGTTGCTTCAATGTTGGTGTTGAGTATGTAGATGCTACGACAGACGATCCTGCAACAACACCGACACCGACTATCAATGTTCAGAACGGCAACCTTGTTATTTCAAGAATCGCATGAGGAAGGAGGAAGAAGTTATGCATACATATTACGATGCAAAGGATATGCTCAAGAAGGAACTTGACGATATTGTAAAGAAGGGTGAACTGTCCGCAGGTAGCCTTGATACGATTGATAAGCTCCTTAACTCGATCAAGAATTCCTGCAAGATCATCATGTATGAGGAGTATGCCGAGGATGGCTATTCCTATGCTGACGGAGACATGGATATGAGCAATTACTCTTATGCTCGTGGAAACGGCAGAGGAAGAGGCTCACAGGCTCGCAGAGATAGCATGGGAAGATATTCCAATGCCAGAGGCAGAAGAATGTATTCCAGAAGAGGCGGTTATTCCTATGACGATGGCGAGAAGGAAGAGAAGATCGAGATGCTTCGAGACATGATGCAGGAAGTAAGTTCCGATGAGGAGAGAAGAGCCTTACAGAAGATCATCAGAAGGTACGAGCAGGAGTAAACTTTATGTTCAGTAAAAGTGAACTTCTCGATGCAATCGAAGAATTGGAGATGTCTCCTGCAACATATCAGAATGCCGAGAAGCTTGCAACCTTCTATAACTTGTATGACCATCTATACGTCCGGAAAGAGCCTGTTAGCCGAATAGAATCAATCAATGAAGTAATAGTAGATGATTATGGGGATTCGGAATTCTTGCAGGCTGTTGCAGGTAGGAAAGCGGATCAGATATGGATGGTCATGGATGAACTGATGGAAACTGTAAAAGTTCTTCAACCGAAATTATATCAGGCTGTTATCGATAAGATAAACGGAGATTGATAGGGAAAGAGCCGAGAAATCGGCTTTTTCTTTTGCTCGAAATTCGGTATTGCATATGCCTTTGTTATCTGCTATACTGATGTTACATTCAAAGAAAAGAGGTACATATAAATGAAGAATGTTGATTATTTCAAGGTACAGGTAAAGTATTCCGGTTCTTTCGAGGACTACGAGGAGAAAGATTGGAGAGCAAAGGCGGAGAAGCAGGCAGAGAGATGCGATGCTTACGACCATACCGATCTTTTGGATGATGATACGGCATTCAAGGAAGATGGTTGTATGTGGATCAGAGACATCTATCCCTGCAATAAGATTGCGGAAGTCAATTGGGCATACATCAGAGAGGAGGATGAAGAGTAATGACAGGAGTAGCATTAGCAGTAGGATTATTCATCGGCTTCGGGATCGGGTTTATCTTTTGCAACATCAGGGACATTGAGATGTTCCGAGAGTGTGACCGGATGCTTGAAAAGGCAGAAAAGGCAATAAAGGAGGCAGAAGATGAGATATAAATGCGCGTATTGTGGTTGCATCTTTGATGAAGAAGATGCAGGGAGAAGGACAGAGCATGAGGAATTTTGGGGTGCTTCTTGCTCAATCACATACAACATTTGCCCCGAGTGTGGCGAGGATATATCCGATGAGGACGAGTACGAAGAGGAGGAGGAAGAAGAATGAAATTTAAGCCTTTAGATATGTTTATCAAACAAACGGATGAATTGAAGGCATTGATAGCAGAGCATCCGGATTATCCAATAGTTGTTCTGTGTAGTAATGAGGTTTGTGCTGATGATAGTTTCATATGGTGGTATGCTCCTTGCTTGAGCTTTTGCATTGGAGAGATTCTTGACTGTGAGCAGGATATCAACGATGAAAGAATCTATGTTGATCGTGATCAATTTGAGGAGGATCTTCAATATCGGCTTGCTGATGATGAACGATATGAGAATTTGACGGATGTGGAGTTTGACAAAATAGTAAAAGCGGAATTGGCAAAGTATGAGCCATATTGGAAGAATGTAATAGTTATCAGAGCTGATGTGTAAGGAGGCAGAGAATGAGCAAAGTCTGTTGTAATTGCAAACACAATATCAGAACAGGCGAAGTCCCTAATATCGAGAGCCATTGCGAAATTGACGGCTCGTATATTGGTTATGTTCAATGTATGACGCATTGGTGTAGGCATTGGAGCAAGGAGAAGGAGATAAGCAATGAATAAAATCATAACATTAGTCGCTGTGATGTCACTTGGGATAAACCTCATAAAAGCACCTGTTCCGGATGCTATCCGATGCGGAATGACGGAAGAAGAATTCGACTTCATATCTTCTGTCGTTGAAGCGGAATCGGACAGATGCGCCGACAGCACCGAGGGCAGAAGGTATATCGCATTGGTTATCTTAAACCGAGTTGCCGATGATCGCTTCCCTGATACGATAAGTGGAGTGTTAAATCAGAGAGGTCAGTTCTCGACAGTAATGAACGGGCATTCGGTTGTAGGCAGGACAGAACTGTCGGATCAGGCTGTTATCGAAGCTGTGGAGTGGATAGAATCCGGAGAAGCACCGACAGACCTGCTCTTCTTCAATTGTGTTGGGTTTAACATCGGTGAGCCTTATGGAATATATGGCGGCAACTACTTTATGAGATTGGAGGTGGAAGGATGAAAGCGATAGCAATAACAGCCATTATCTGCGTAACATTGGTTATGATCTCATGGATCAATAAGGATAAGCCGAGGAGGAAGATATGAGGAATTACAAAAAGAAAGATGCAATATGGAGCATCGACTACGATATGCATGAGGATAAGTGTTACGACAGACCATCTTGCCCAGAATGTCATGCTCCTGTCGGTAAAATCGCAAATGACGGAAAGTACAGGTGCTATTCCTGCCATAAGATATGTAATGTCGATCAGAAGATGCTCGATTGGTTTGCCGAGAGGGAAGGCGAGAAGATAGAAATGCGAGATTGTTTTGCTTGCGGAGGTATTGGAACATCGGAAGATCACCTTATTAAGAATGACATTACTCTTGAATGGCAAACAGCTTGGGGAGTATGCAAGAAATGTGGAGCGAGGTTTATAGTATGACAGAGACAGAAAAACATCTATTGATTAGTGCGGCACAGACCATAGCAAAGTATTGCCGGAATCATGTCTGCACAGATTGCCCTTTGAACATCGGGAACAGGAATGACAGTATCCAGAAGGCTCATTGCGTTTGCGACTATAACATCCTGCATCTTCCAAGCACTTGGAAAATCGAGGAATTGAAATAATTATCGGGGAATGCAAAATTGGGTATTGCATTCCCTTTTTCTATCTGCTATACTGTAAATACCTCGATAGAGGAATTCATTCAAGGAGGTACAAGATATGACATTGTACGAGATCAACAAGGCGATTGAGGATGCGATCCTCAACATCTATGCACAGGTAGATGAGGAGACAGGCGAGGTATCGGATGAGGCGATGCAGGTTCTTACCGATCTCCGGATGGCGAGAGATGAGAAGCTTGATAACATCGGATGCTTCATCAAGAATCTCGAAGCAGAAGCAAAAGCCATCAAGGAAGAGGAGCAGGCATTGAAGAAGAGGAGGGAATCGAAGGAGCATCAAGCAGAATCCCTTTCCAAGTATGTATCGCAGATGCTTGGAGGCGAGAAGTGGGAATCCTCCAGAGTGGCATTCACATTCCGCAAGTCGAAGGCTGTCGTAATCGATGAGGCTTACATCGAGAACATTCCGAGGGAATATCTCGTAGAGCAAGATCCGAAGATTGATAAGAAGGCTCTCAAGGCAGATATCGAGGCTGGTAAGGATCTCGAAGGAATTGCTCACATTGAAGAACGAATCAATATGTCGGTGAAGTAAAGGAGGTACGCATGATAATATTCACATTGGCATTAGGCATTCTGATCGGAGGATTTCTCGGGGCGATAGGGACATTCCTCTTCATCAAGGAAACGAGGATTGACTATGAATTCATTCCCGAAGACGAAGAGAAACCTGTGGTCAGAGAATCAAAGAAGGACATCGACATTCCCGATCCGTGGGAAGACAAGGACATCAATGAGATAATCGAGGAGGAGATCAGATATGGCGGATTCTAATATCAATTACAAGGACATCGAGAAGGTCAATTTGACCATCAAGACAACGAACATCAGGGGCAAGGAGTATGCCGAAGTAAATCAGCGAATCAGAGCATTCAGAATGCTTTATCCGGAAGGCTCGATAACAACAGAGATCATCAGCCTTGAGAATGGTATTTGCGTAATGAAGGCTTCCGTCATTAACGAAAAAGGCGAAGTTCTTGGAACAGGCCATGCATTCGAGAAGGAATCAGCTTCCTTCATCAACAAGACATCCTATATCGAGAACTGTGAGACATCGGCTGTCGGCAGGGCATTGGGGATGTGTGGCATTGGCATCGATATGAGCATTGCATCATATGAAGAGGTTGCCAATGCGATGGCGCAGCAGGAAGCACCGCAGAAGACGCAGAAACCCATCAAGAAGGCGCAGGCAAGTAAGAAACAGGAATTTATCTGTAAGAATTGCGGACAGCCTGTAACGGACGCAGAGGGGCATTCTGCTGAATCCATCGTTGCCAATACCAAGAAACAGTTCAACATGATTCTGTGTATGAACTGCGCACATGAAGTAAAGAAGTATAAGGACAGCCTCTCCAAGCAGGAAGAGCCTGTCGCAGAGCAGAATGACGGGTTACAGTTGCCATTCCCGATAGAAGATTAAGGAGGTTACACTATGGCAGAGTATTTTGGTCTTAATGAGACAGTATCAGTAGAAGAGATTGCTAATTGCCTGATCTCACAGTTCCCGGACAGATGGAAGGATTTCAATTCCTGTAGCAATCATATCAGAGGTGTTATTGCCAGAGAATTGAAGATAATTCCTATTAACGATCACAAACCGTGGGCATATGCAAGAGTTGATGCTTTAAGGATCATAGAATATATCGGTGCGCATTGGCAAAGGAGAAAGAACATCGGGCAGATATCCATGCAATTCCCTGCCGAGAAGAAGGATAGAAGGCATATATGCATCAATGATTACTCCATCAATATAACCGAGAAAACTCCTAAAGGCGATATTGCTATAAAGATTCTTGATGAAGAAGTGGCTCGAACAGGTAAACCGATGTCAGTTTTGGTCGCAGATATGATTATTGAATACAGAGCAAATCATCCGATTCAATTAACAGAAGAAGATAAACTCCGGATTGAAGTCAAGAAACTCAAAGAACAAATAAGACAATTGCAGAAAGGAGATAATACATGAATAAAGTAATACTGATTGGAAGGTTCACCAAAGATCCCGACACCAAGAACACAGCCAACGGAACGACAGTAACCAAGTTCACACTTGCTGTTGATAGGAGATTTAAGGATGCAAATGGGCAGAGGCAGACGGATTTCATATCCTGCCTTGCGTGGAGGCAGACAGCCACATTTATATCATCTTACTTCCACAAAGGCTCGAAGATAGCCATTACAGGAAGCATTCAGACAAGAAACTACGATGATAACGATGGCAAGAGAGTTTACGTCACAGAGGTTGTAGTCGATGAAGCTGAATTTGCTGAATCATCCGGAGGACAGAATAATTCTCCATCATCCGATATCGATTTCTGATTGAAGATGTGGTAGAATAGATGCACACAGATGGTCTGTATCAAGTGCGAGATGATGCAGGCTTGATACAGACCTATCCCTTTGGAACTCGCACTTCCAAAGGGATTTATTTTTACAGGAGGCAATATGAAATTCGAGGAAGATGGAAATTACATAACAATTCCCAATCGTAATAATAGCCTTGTTTACTTCTTATTACAGGATGGAGATGTTGTTTATGTTGGCAAATCGAGTATTGGAATAGCAAGACCATTCATGCACAAAGATAAACAATTCGACACTATTAAGATATTATTTTGCGATAATTCTGAACTTGATCTCATTGAAGATTATTACATATGCAAATACAGACCAAAGTATAATAAATCTCGTAATTATGGGGTGATTTTCTCGTTGAACAGAGTGAAAAAGCTAATTCGAGATTATTATAGACCGGATTTCAATTTATGGGAATTGAAGAAGATTTTAAACAAATTAAACATAATTCCATTCAATGATGAATACACAGGTAGTGTTTATATAACTGTTGATGAGTATCATAAAGTGGAGCAATACATCAAAGGGAGGTTGGAAAATGAAATATCGCAGACATAAGAAGGACAATTACACTTGCATCGACAATCATGTGTTTAGAGATAATTCCTTGAGCATGAAAGCCAAAGGTCTTCTTGCGCAGATTTATTCCCTGCCAGACGATTGGGAGTATTCAGTAAAAGGTCTTACATCTCTTTTCTCTGATGGCAAAGATGCGGTAAACAGCGCATTACAGGAACTCATAGATCACGGATATATCGTCAGAACGCAGAGGATAAACAAATCCGGAAAATTCGATGGTTACGAGTATGATATATACGAAACACCACAGACCGAAAAAGCGGAAAAACCGATTACGGAAAATCCGTCAACGGATAATCCGATAACGGAAAAATCGACACAATTAAATACTAAAGAAGAAAATACTAAAAAAGAAAATACTGAATTAAAGGAAGTAAGAACGAAGGCATCATCATTTGACGAAATCCTCGATTCTGTTCCGGTCATTAGAGATAATCCTTCCCTTCGAGACACATTCATCGAATATATCAAGATGAGGAAGTTGATAAAGCATCCTCTTACCGACAGGGCATTGCAGATAAACATCAATGAGGCTTATAAACTGTCCAAAGGTGATCCGGTCTTAATGCAGAAGTTAGTCGAGCAGAGTATTAGCAGAAGCTATCGAGGCATCTTTCCTTTGGATGAGGGGAGGACAAATCCACAGAATAAACCACAGGAATTCGTTAATCCATTTACTGAATTAAAGAGGAGGCAAGGTAGAATATGACCAGAGACGAGATATCAGACCTTCTTGAAGAACTAATCAAGGCTTATCCTTATTATTCGAAGAATATTACTGATCCTGATGGCATGATAGATACATGGGAGAGAGAATTCGGAACAGAAGATGCAGGAGCAATATTCAAGGCGGCGAGGCATCATATCAATACATCGAAGTGGTTTCCTACTATTTCTGAAATAAGGAAGGCTATCAATAAGGGACAGATGATGTACGGACAGCCACAGCCTTCTGCTCCGGTCATCGAAGCACCAAAAGCACCACGCAAGCTAATAAAGACAGAGGAAGAGAAGTGCAAATTCGAACGATGCGTCTTATATCACGACCTTTGCAATGGATTAGATGATAATGGGAAATGTCCATTTGAAGGATTGTGAAATCGCTGATATACTATAAAGAGGAGGTATAGCATATATGACAAAGACAAAAGCAGAGAGAGAATCACAGAAGAGATATGAGGCGAAGTGCAGGCATTTTATGATTCGTCTTCGCTTGGATAAGGATGAGGATATCATCGATTGGCTTGCATTTCAGCCATCAGCCAATGAGAGGCTGAAGGAACTGATCCGAGAGGATATCAAGGTAGGAAGGATAGAGAAGGCTTCTGTATGAGTGATATCGTATATCAAGCAACTATACCGATTCATCCTATCACGAAGAAGAATAATCAGAAGATCATCACCAACCGAAGAACGAACAGACCGATGATTATTCAGAATGAGAAGTACATCACATATGAGAATCAGGCAGGATGGTTTTTGAGGAAACCGAAACAGCCGATAGACTATCCTGTGAATATCGAATGCAGATTCTACAGGAAGAATGCGGTAAGATGCGACCTCACTAATCTTCTTGAAGCTATCGATGATGTGCTTGTAAAGTACGGCATAATCAAGGATGATGCATTCACGATCCTCCAGAGCCATGACGGAAGCCGAGTATATGTCGATAAGGATAAGCCGAGAACAGAGATAATAATTACGAGGTGCGAGTAATGGAAAACAGGAGCATTAATGAAGAATATGCAGAAATAACCTCGAAGATAATCGAGGAATCATCGATAGATGGGAGAATCTGACAGGACAGAAGGCGGTGAGGATAGATGCCGAGGAAACAGAATGAGAATCTAAAAAAGGGGAAAGCCAATCAATTCAAAAGCGGTGTGGAAGCGGCGAAGAATGGGAAAAAAGGTGGAATTGCATCAGGAGAGGCTAAAAGGAGGAAGAAAGACCTCCGGCTCGCCCTTGAAATGCTCCTCGAAAAAGACATAACATCCAAAGACGGGCAGAAGATGAGCGGTACAGAGGCGATAACAGCCAAGCTTTTCGAGCAGGCTCTTAAAGGTAACATCAAAGCTTTTGAGACCATCCGATCTACAGTTGGTCAAGATCCTGTGCAGAAGGTAGAACAGGTCAATATCGATATGGAGTATGAGGAGTCTGTAGAATATCTCAAGGAATTGCGGAAGAGAAGGAATGGAATTACGGAAGAAGAAGGCGATTGATGAATTATATTCCGATATCAGCGATTATCCATATCTGATAGCGCAGGATGTCGGTTTTTCTGATGTCCGATTATTTCCGCATAACAGATGGATGAAGAATATTCTCTTTGGCACATCAGATTACACTCTGATGGCGCATCGAGGATCATATAAATCATCCATCTTATCTGTTTGCATTGCTTTGTTCATGGTCTTCTTTCCGGATAAGAATATCATCTTCCTTCGTAAAGCAGACAACGATGTCGCAGAGATGATTCGAATGGTCAAGAAGGCTCTTGAATCAGATGTATTTCGAAAGATGGCGATTATTCTATACCAGAGACCGATTCAATTCGTGAAATCATCCGAATCGGAATTGACCACTAATCTATACAAATCAGCGAGTGGTTCGAGTCAGCTTCTTGGCATCGGTCTTAAATCCTCTATCACAGGTAAGCACGCTGATATCGTTATTACCGATGATATCTGCAACATTTCAGATAGAATCTCCAAAGCAGAAAGGGAGAGGACAAAGCTTCAATATCAAGAATTGGAGAATATCAAGAACAGAGGCGGAAGGATCATCAACACAGGGACAAAATGGCATAAAGATGATTTCTTCTCTCTTATCGATGATGATGAGATCGATATATACGATTATAAGAAGACGGGATTGATATCGGAAGAGCAGGTAATTGCATTAAAGGACAAGATGTCTCCTTCACTTTTCGCTTGTAACTATGAATTGAAGATTATAGCCTCCGAAGATGTTATCTTCTCTGATCCTGTCCTTCATGGAGACATCACCAAGATATATCAAGCGAAGTTCTGCCACATCGATGCCGCTTACGGAGGAGAAGACTACACAGCCTTCACTATCTGTCGTAAAGCTGATGGCAAGTATTATATCTATGGCAGGCTTTGGCAGAAGGCTGTTGATGATTGTATTCCAGAGATGCGAGAAGACAGGGAGAAATTCAATGCAGGAGGTTTCTTCTGTGAGAGTAATGGTGATAAAGGCTATCTCAAGAAGGAACTGCAGAGGCAAGGAGAGCGATGTTCAGTCTATTGGGAGGACATGAACAAGTACATCAAGATCGTTACATACCTCAAGGGAGTATGGAAGGATGTTGTATTCGTTGAAGGTACAGACCAAGATTATATAGATCAGATTCTTGATTACAACGAGTTCGCAGAACATGATGATGCTCCGGATTCGTGCGCTTCTGCTATCCGTAAATTGTGGAAAATCAATGATAATTCAGTATCTGCATTTGGTTATTAGTGTATAATCCAAGTAAAAAGGCTCGAAGGAGGCAAGAGAAGATGAGGACATATCAGGATTGGCTCGAATATGCCAATAAGACGGAACAGGAGAGGATGTCTTTCATCCGATCAGCGATTAACGACCATAAGGGAAGTACGGGATACAGACGAGCCAAGACAGGCGAAGACTATTATCGGGGACAGAACACGACTATCCGTGAATTCGAGAAGATCATATACAATGCCAAAGCGCAGGCTATTCCTGATTACACAGGAGCGAATCATAAGATAGCATCGAGATTCTTCTTCCGTGATGTTACGCAGGCTAATGCTGTCCTGCTTGGCAACGGCATCAGATGGAAGGAAGGAATCGGAGGCGAAGTTCTCGGTAAGGATTTCGACAGGAAGGTAATCGATGCCGGGCGAACAGCGCAGGTCGAAGGAAGTGCATTCGGCTTCTTCAATAACGGAAGAGTGGATATCTTCGATTTGACCGAGTTTGTACCATTCTACGATGAGGAAGACGGAGCATTGAAGGCAGGTATTCGCTTCTGGCAATTAGCCGATAACAAGCCTTTGAGAGCAACGATGTTCGAGTTGGATGGCTATACCGAATATATGTGGGATAAGGGTGGAAATGCATCTATCAAGCAGGAGAAGCGAGGATATATAGCAGAGATAGGAATATCCGAAGCTGACGGAGAGGAGATATACGATTATAAGAACTATCCTACATTTCCTATAGTTCCTCTGTATGCTAACGATATGAGGCAATCAGAATTAGTCCCTTTGAGGGCGACTATCGATTGTATTGATTTGATTTCCTCATCATATGCTAACGATGTAGATCAGGCGAATATCATCTATTGGACAGTAACCAATGCATCCGGAATGTCAGACGGAGATTTGGTAAGGATGCTCGATAAGTTAAAGAAACTTCATGCGACGCAGGTAGAAGATGACCAAGTGCTGACACCTAACAATGTTGAGCCTGCCTATGAATCGAGAGAGGCATTGCTTGAGAGGTTGGAGAAGCAGTTGTATAAGGATGCTATGGCACTCGATACAACGGATATCGCATCTGGTGCGGTAACAGCTACGCAGATAGAGGCGGCATATGAGCCTTTGAATGAGAAGCTTGATCTATTCGAGGCACAGGTGACCGACTTCATCCATAGGCTTCTGGCTGTCGCAGGAGTTGAAGACGATCCTGTCTATGAGAGAAGCATCATGATTAACAAGACAGAGACCATAAATTCTATCACGGCAGGTGCTTTGTATTTGGATGATGAGTATGTGACCGAGAAGATAATGACAATTCTTGGTGATAAGGATAAGGTACAGGATGTCCTTGATAAGAAGGCAGAAGGCGATTTGAACAGATTGACGGGCGGCGCAGATGCCAATACGGAAACGGAATAAAGACGATTTCATGTCAAGAGAAATGGATGAGAGGCTTTCCGAGATGGAAGCCTCAATTTCTAATGTCTATGAACAGGCTGTCGAGGAAACGACAGCAAGGCTCAATTCTTACATGGAGCAGTACGAGGAAGAAAACCGAGTAATGAGGGCGAGGCTTCTTGAAGGCGAGATCACGGAAGCAGAGTATGAACAATGGGCGAGAAGGAATCTTCTTCGGACACAGCAATACTCAACTACTATCGATTCATTAACGGAAATGCTCGTAAATGCCGATTCTGCGGCGATTGCTTTAGTGAATGGCGAATTACCTTATGTTGTAGCTGAAAGCTATAATTTCACGCAATTTATCGGTCATATCATTGCAGACCATGAAGATACACCGAATGTATCATTCCAGATTTATAATGCTCAATCGGTGCAGGCTCTTGTAAGAGATAATCCGCAGGTATTCCCGATAATCGATACCGAGTTAGATACTGAATGGAACAGAACTCGGTTAAATAGGGAAATTACACAGGGCATCATTCAAGGAAGCACGATTCCGCAGTTAGCAACAAGGCTTCAAAGAGTAACGCAGATGGATAGGAATTCTGCTATCCGTGCGGCGAGGACTTCCATGACATCAGCCGAGAACATGGGCAGGAACGAGAGCCACAGGCGGATTACATCGCAGGGCATCGATATGGTGAAGCGATGGAGTGCGACCTACGATGCAAGGACAAGAGATACCCACAGGCTTCTCGATAATACGACAGCCAATGAGAAAGGTTTATTCGGTGAGGGTATTCTCGATAAACTTGGCGAGCCTTTAATGGAATATCCTGCTGATCCGAATGGTGCGGCGGCGGAAGTATATAATTGCCGATGCCGTCTGAATATCGTACCTCCGAATTATTCGAGAGAAGCTAATGCACAGGCTTATGAGCGATGGATGCAGGAGAATTATCCTGCTGATTATCGTGCTTTGAATGAGGACAACTACTTCGACAGACTTCATAAGACCGATGAATGGACAGCCGAGGCACAGCAGAGAGTTGACCGAAGGATTGAGAAAAGGAGGAAGAAGTAAATGGATATAATCGATCACTCACCAGAATTTATCGAGGAAATGAAGAGAAAAGTTGAAGCAGGCTTGGCGGCTTTAGGTGAAACGGCATCAGCGAGGGCGGCGGATGTTGCTCCTGTTGATACAGGTAGGCTGAAGAACTCGATATCGTGGGCAACAAAGGATCAGAACGGCGGAAGGGATGCAGACAGCACACCTCTTGCCAATCCCGAGGATAATGCGGTGTATATCGGCACGAAT
>OCVV012845012.1_pt1 | contig 14470 bp, 11 predicted proteins | sample 1539721 | NCBI WGS metagenome assembly OCVV01 (sample SAMN02144230, study PRJEB22623) | gut metagenome | biome: sheep rumen | host: Ovis aries | place: New Zealand
CATGCACTCCACGGAAGCATAGAAAGACTTCAGGTCGATGGCTGCATAGAGCCTGCCGTTTCTTTTCATAATCTTCTACCTCCGTTCTCCCCAGAAGACAAGATCGAAATACTTTTTATAGTCACCGCCCGGATGAATCGCCTCGCCCATCAGTTCCCTGAGTTTGCGTCCCATACGGTCTATCTTATCTTCAAGATTCTCCCTGTCAGAAGCTTTCTTTCCATCATCATAGTAGATATGGAAATATCTATCCTTCTTATCTGTCGCGTACAGCTTTCTCTTTATTGTGGTTCCGCTGACCTTAAAGGCCCTGATGCTGTTCCGCCGGTCGTTTTCGAATGTCCCCTGCGCTTCCAGGACCAGTTCGCTGACCAGCTTCTTCATTCCCTTCACCATGATCACAAAATCATATCCATTGTCATCCATGAACCGTATGTTCTCTTTACAGAAGTATCCGCGATCAAGAATAAAGCCGATATGCTCATATCCGTAGCTTTTCGCTTTTTTCAAGGTATGCTGGAGCTGGGATACATCCACGATACTGCCGGGATAAGACTCATAAAAGAGCGGTTCACGATTGTTCCGGTCGTAAGCGATCGCGTAATTAAAAATATCTTCTTCGATGCCTTCCTTCGCATGGCCTAGTTCGACCATATCGATCTCGCCGGCCTGACTTTTTTTGTTCGTGGAATCGTAGGAAATGTAGATTCTTTCCCTGTGATCTCTCTTTGCATTCCATTCGATTAGAAACTGGATCCGCTGGTCGATCGTGACATCACGCAGAAAGTCCGAAACCTTCGAATCGCTGTAGACTTTCATGTCATCTGTAAACAGGGCATGGTTGTAGGCATAATCCGGATAATACTGTCCGGCATTATCCTCCGTGATAATGGAGTATGCCGCCAGATCCAGAAACAGTCCGGCATCTTGTCCAATGATCCGTGCGATCATTTCATCCAGCTTATAATCGGATATGATCTTCCGGGTGACAAAGAATGCTCCGACATGGATGCATCCGCTACGGAACCTGCCTTCTTTTTCAGACGAAAGCAGTTCTCTCGGAAAGAACTTCAGGAATTTTTCATTCGGGAACATAAAGTCAGGCTGTTCCGAATCCCGTTTTCCTATACAAGTCCGCTTCGGGATACTATACTTCTTTTCTTTGGAGTAAGAACGTCCACGCTCGATATAAACATATGGAGTCCCATTGATCGTTTTGATGGTAATGTTTCCGCCATCTCACTTCTCCAGCCCCCTCATCCGCTCCCACCATACGCCGGCCTCTCACTTCTCCAGCCTCCTCATCCGCTCCCTCGTATACGCCGCCACCTCCCTGCGCAGCGTACTCAACTGCTTTTTATGCGCGCATAGCCTCTCCGTGCAATTCCTGCACATCAGATACTCATTCGTATTCTCGGAGAACCTTTCCGGATGCAGGTAAAATGTCACCTCCCACCGCACAAGCAACGCAATCGAAAGGACCAGAAGGCTCCACGCATAATTCTCCCTCACGAAAAACAACGGAGTGAACATCATGGCGTAATCCCAGTTGTAGATACGGCAGTTGCCGCAGCATTTGTTCTTCATGAACCACGTCTGGAACGGGCAGAAAAACAGGATGCAGATAGTCATATACTTCAAGTATAAACACAATTAATGGCAAATGAAACACTTTTCTCTTATCCATCCTCACTGCCGACAAATGAAACTTGTTTTGCAGCTTGCCACGGTGCTCTTGACAATCATCCGCTCATATTCTCACTATTCCCTAAATGATAAATCTATTTGTTTTTTACTATATGAAATCTACCATTTCCAATTTTTTATTCAAAAATTCTATAGGAGTCATTTGAAAAATATTAGGCTTTTCATCCGAAGAATATAAATTTACGTCCAAAGTCTCAGATGAAGAGGTTTGGCTGCTTTCTTCATCTACAAAATCCGTGCGATATAATAAATATCCTATTGTTTGATCTGATGCCAACTTATACTCAGATTGAGTGCATTTTATAAGATTCCCAACACTGCTACGGAAATAGCCTCTTGCAACTTCTCCGGCGCTGACATAATCATAAATTCTCATCTCCATGTCACACATCTTCTTATTTGTAGTTAGGATATCTCGGAGTATTCTATTTTTGTTTAAATCATTATCTGTAGAAACATTCTGTGCTTCATTATCATAAACATAAAATGGGATTTGTGTTGTGGAATCTTTCAACAAGATATCAAGTGATTCGAAATTATTTTTCAAGAAGCTCTGCCTGTAGGAATCAGGTTTTTTATATTTATACGACAGAAAAAAGAAATAAAGAATTCTGGAATATGCGTTCTCACTTTCTTTTTTCAAAGTACTTTGTTCTAGTAAATGCAGACTTGATAAAACTATTTTTAATTCTCGCAATGAAAGATTAAATCTTTTAGCTATTTCAACAAATGTACTGATTACAGGCTTCGAAAAATCATTCCAAGCAGAGGCTTTCTTTTTAGCTTCATTATTGAATAGTTCTATCAATGGCCTATAATTTCCCTGAGGTAAATTTGATATATAGTTAAAAAAGCGCTCCAAATAACCTTCTGCATCAAATTCAGTACCATATACTTTTTTCACACAGTGCCTTAATTGACTAATATCTAATGTAAAAATAAAAACAATCCCAGGAATATTAAAAAAGTGCTTAACAATTTCCAATGTTTGAACAGCGAAAAGGGGTTTGCATCGGTCTAACTCGTCTATTACAATGACGATCATTCCTTCTCCATTTTGATTGGCTTTAAATTCCTCGACAGTTTTAGTTAGAAGGTCTTTTAATTTCTGAACAGCATTGCTAAATGCGACATAATCAGGGAATATGTTATCAATGCTGTAAATGCCATCCAAGATTCTTTTCCCGTCTTCTCCGACAGTTTCTACTGATTTTTTTATCGCCTCATATGTATCACCATATTTATGGTTCATGTATGTATCAAAACCAATAGAAATAACTTTCCCTATTATTTTTGCAGTAGATATGATTTCACTTTTTCCAACACCCTGGTAGCCTGCAATATCATTAATGACAGTGTTATAAAATGGTTCAAAGGCATTATTCCAGAAGTCGTTACTCCAGGCATCGTAATGTATGACCCGTTTTCTGCTCAGATAATCATCTTTCCCTTTCAAACCAGTTCGTTTTTCAGCACTACTTATTTCATCCTTACCGAGACTTGGATTTTTCCATTTTCCGCAAAGATAGTTTTCCAACATCTTTACAAAATACGTCTTCCCTGTCCCCCATGGAGCATCAATTCCAATCACAAACGAAGCATTATCGTTACTTCTTACGATATTGTCTGAATTCTCAATTATATCTCGTATATTACTCCCATATGTCCCAAGTCCCAGATAGTCATCACCGCAGAAATATACATCATTCATATAATCTCCCTCACAATAAAATAGCAAAAAGAACTAGTTATCAATGATAACTAGTTCCTTTATAAATCCTTCTTAAGCTTTTCCTGCTGCTTTCAATTGCTCGAAAGTTTTGTCAATAAGCTCACTATAATAGTTAAAGCGTTCCTCAAAATGGATATCTCTTTTACCTAACAACGTGTCATCAGATAATTCATAACTCCAATTTACTGGGTGTAAGGAGAACGCACTTTCTCGATTTTCTCCAATATCATCTAAATATGTATCATAAAAATCGTCCGTTTTTTGCATTAGTCTACCACTCTATTCTTATAAATATGCCACATATTAAAATGTGTCTTATTAGTTTACTATGCGAAGTTAGCTCTGTCAAGTGTTTTTTCTTTACACTAACAATTTTATATAGAGCCCTTTAATACCCCTTCCTCATACGATGTGATGCATTCATTAAAAAATTCATACAACTCTACAGCTGAATATCGACTCATATAATTATACTTTCCTGAATTACTAAAATGACTATACATAGTTCTTAACTGAATTAATAATGTTTCTTTTGTAGGGCTATTATTCACCATCCTTTCTATATTTTTACGACATGCTAAGGCATACCTTACCGCATCTTCAAGTACAATTTTATATCTTAGATAGTTATTAGAACCATCAAGGAACGATTCAACCTGAATTTTCCAATCTTCATCAACGTTATCATCTAATACTGATTTACCTTCCATTCCTCCTGAATTTCCAACTGTTGCAACAGCATCAATCTTTTCAGGTGCATTTATTTTCAAATTTTTATGCATAACATATTCTCGGGCTTTTACAACGATATCTTTGTTATCACCATTAAAGACCGCGCCTTCGCTTAATGAAAAGCTTTCAAGGTACTCAGTAAATGTTGAGCCTAAAATGTACTGGGAAATTGTATCAGAGTATATTTCTTTATATATATACATTAATGTATAGACAACCTTAATAATTATGTCTGATGTTAAAATAGCATGAATGTTTTCTATAACTTGATTCATCAGCAAATTTATGAGGTTCTCACCCTTTTCTCTGTTGTCGCCCAAAGTTTTTATACCATTTCTAATTTTATTTAATTGCTCCTTTAGTGAATCTACATCTTTTTCTATTTGACTTTTCTCTTTTTTTTCAATAGAAACATTATGTGGATTACTAAAATATAACATTGTGGTTTCCATACGGATTAAATATTTTTTACACAAATATATTAGCTTCCGCCTTAACTTCTTAGCATAAAGAGATTGAGGATCTTCAAACAAGGCTTCCGCATTTGACAAAGATAACGTCAAATACTCCGATAATTCATCCGCATAATGCACAACCAAATTCTTTATTATTAAATTATCCCAGAAGCGCTGTAACTCCTCATTGTCATCCATTATACCGGACGCTTCCTTAGGTGGTGCAAACATCCAGTGAGCTAATATATAACCAATACTTTCCGCCAGACATAACATTCGAACTTTTCTATTTCTTCCGTCATTACCGACATAATGTCCTATCTCATGACCAAGTATTACCATCATTGCCCTTGGAAATACAAGGCTTCTATGAGACATTGTCACCATGATCAAACAGTTTCCTCCTTCACGCTTGCCAAAAGAGATTCTTGAAGTTGTTGGGCGAGCCTCGCTTACCGGAGAAATCAGAAATTGGTATTTTGTTGCTTTATCTGAATCGTCATAAATAACTTCTATCAGCTTTTCCATAAACGCCATATAAAACAGCTGGAGCTTAATTGGAATACTGTACGATGTTCCGCAATATCCTGGCAACATGAGATAAACTTGGTCTGTATGAATTGTATGATACATCACAGAGTTTATTGCTTCTAAATAAGTTCGTATACATTCTTTTATATCTTTTATATCAGCCTGATTTTCAGGTGCTTGATATTCCAAGCCATTCAAACCATTGATTTCTTGTTTTTGATCGTTAGTGTAAATAAAAGCTTTTTCCAATTCACTGTAAAACATGTCAAATGATTTGAAAAGCAGGCAATAAATATCCCTTGCCATTGTAAACCCACCATACTGCGCTAATGTGTTCAAAGTATGTGCAACAGATAACAAACCTGCATATAAACTTTCGTCGCTACGGTCAAAACGTGATTGTGCCATTTTTACAAACTTTTTTATTTTATCTTCACACCACCTCCAGGATTCCTTGTATTCCGTTAACAGCCCATATGTTTCTGCGCTCATATCTCTGCTTTGTCCGCTTTTTGCTACTTTTATCTCTTTCTCGGTGAATAAGTTTTCGCATTTTACAGTAAATCCAGTCTGAATATTGTATATTTCGGAACCGTAGAGAGGATTCTGATGTGTTACAAATCCCCCCGGTACAAGTAAAGATAATACACTTCTTACATCAGATTTCTCTATTAAAATATTAAAGCTCTCATGACCGTAAACATAAGAAAATGTAGCATCTTTTATTCCGCTTATATGATAATTCTTATTTGAATTAATAATAGATAGAAGTTGTTCCTTTACACGCCTTTGCACATCGCTATTTCCTGAAGTTACAAACTCCAATGTAACATGCTGAATTTTCTCACCAAGATTACATGAGACTTTTCGGCCATTCACTATCCATGCCTCAAACTTCTTGTCCGGTTGCGCAGTAGCAAATGAGCGGAGAAATTCTTGATGTATTCCCTGAATAGTGTGTATATATGCTAGTGATTTACTATTCTCTATACGATTGAGCACACTTTGAAGCTTTTTTACACTATTACTATGAGCGAATATTACTATATCAGAATTATCAAAATTGAAATACGTTAGAACTCTTGCACACTTTTTTTCTTCTACAGGAAAAGAAGAATCCTGAATTCCAATATTTTCAATTTCTTCTATAGCTGTTTTGAAATCGTCTCTATTTTTGAGTTGAGCAAATCCAATTGCAAAATAAGGAGTATAGTCATTCTCGTCCCAAAACCACTGACTATTATTATTAGAATCCCTAAACAGCCCTATAGTTTGCATTCCTTTTAAGCCATTAAGCTTCTCCGCATATACATCCTGAGCTGCATACCATAATGAGGAAATCGGAGAGTCAGATGTTTTTGTAAATAATTGCCGCTTTTTTTCCTTTTGATCATTTGCATCTATAATATCAAACCCATCATAGTACCCCAAACTCGAATAAGTACTATTTAAGGGGATGTTGTAATTATCTAAATAGTGCTGCTTGTAGATTGTGAGAATCCTCAAGTCCATATCCATTGCGTTAACTCTCTTCCTGATTTAAGTTCTAAATAAAAAACGTATAAAAAAAAGAACCTAAACATTATGTTTAGGTTCTTTTACGCATCAAAAAAGAAGATTCCAAGTATTGCATTTTCTATAGTGCCTAACTTCATAATTTAATCCTCCCATATATGATGCACAAGACGATTATTTTATAAATATTATACTGCCTTGGCATTAGAAGTGCAACATCTTAATTAGTTTAACACTTCTTTTAAATAATAATAATGCATACTTTTTAATTGCATTATCTGCAAATACACTATTCGGCACAATCACCGCCACCTCAATCGCAACGTTCTGGTAGCTATCCTGCTGTATAGTATCCACAAACCGGAAGTTCGCAGCTATTCCCATACTAATCCATATTCGTTATTCTCTGCCGTTCTCATATACATCGTGCTGCACGCTCCCCTTTTACTGCCATGTCTTCCACACATCCGGCGCATACCCGACCGTGGCCTGACGGCCGTTCCGAACAATCGGCTGCCGAATGACGCTCTGGTTCTCCATCACTTTTTCCGCGCGTTCATCCGCTGAGATGTATGTGACCAAAGCTAACAAATCTTTATCCTTGCAGTCCGGATCAATCATCGCGTCCACACCGCCGACAGCCTGCATGACTGAATTGAACTCGCCCTTGCTGAGCCCCTTTTCTTTCAGGTCGATGAACTGAAATTTAATTCCTCTCTCCTTGAAGAAACGTTCTGCTTTACGTGTTTCGGAACTTTTCTTTGTTTCAAAGATCTGGATATTCAATATAAGCGCACTCCCTATGCTCTGAATTTTTTTCTTAATCAGTTAGGTCCTACCGTATCTCCCTCTCCTCCCCTACAATCTCCGCCTCGCAGTTCTCCTCCACGAACATCGAAATCCGGTCCATCAGGCTGTCTGCAAATGCATTATTCGGCACAATCGCCGCCACCCCAATCACAATGGTCTGGTGGGTGTCCTGCTCATCGATTTCCGCTGCCGACAAATGGAACTTGTTCTGCAGCTTGCCCACAATACTCTTGACGATCATTCGCTTCTCTTTGAGGCTGTGTACCCAGGGGGCACGTAACGTAAAAACTATGGTTGCAACTCTCATATCTCTCATATTTTCACTCAATATTTTAATAAACTTATTAACCTATCTTCTGTCACTATAGAGGTTTTCACACTCTTTGGGATATCCCGAATTAGCGTTTAAATTCCTCCCCCTATCACTCGCTTAAATACCTCATAATTCCTGCCCCCGCCCGGCGGACAATATACCGCAAATTCTATCTGCCGGAACACCTTCGGAAACTCCTCCAGCGCAACCTTATAAGCCCTGGCCACAACCTCCGGATCATTCTGAAACGCCCCGCATCCGAATGCCCCGAGCACCAGAATATCTGCCCCCTTGGCCGCGGCACATGTCAGCATATGGATAGCCCTCTTCACATGATAACCGAAAAGCTCCGCAGAATTCATATAGGTGCCGCCGCTCACGAGCGGGGCATGTTGGTTGGATTTATCTCTCAGGTCCGGCGCCGCGATGGTGATCACATCCACCGTCACCCATTCCTCCTTCGGCATCCTCTTCGGAAGGTCTTCATCTGTCTTGCAAATAATCACGCCCTCAGTGTACACCAACGAGTCGGTAGCCTTCGCTGTTCCCAGATCATGGTGATGCTTGTAAAATGTATCCCTCAGCGTCCTTCGATACAACAGCGGATAAAGCGTGGAGGTCCGGTACAGGCTCTCTTCCTGTGCGTTGCTGCCCTTCCTGACCCCGCCGCCGGCATGAAATGCATTTGCAAAATTCATGACAGCAATCTTTGCTTCCGGATTTTCCCGGTGAAGCCTCATTGCCGCCTGATAGCTCCTGTCCCCCGAGAAAGTGACAATAGTTTTCTTTATCTCCGAAATATCAAATGCCGGATAATCGGTCTCGTAATAAATCGTCGTATTCTTCTTTGCAACGGGAATGGACGCTGAAAGATTCGGATCGGATTTGATCCAGTTCATTGTGTCCCAAAATATCTCTATTCTTTGCGATGGTGTGGACATTTTCGCCTCCTCTTAGATATCTGCTATACATATATCTCTTGCCCCCCAATTAGGACATGACATATTTATCAGCTTCATTTCTCCCTTAATCCTCATCCGCCATCCTCTTCACCCTCTTCCTCCGAGTCCCGGCCCTTTTCTCCTGCGCAGGCACTTTCTCCGGTCCCTTCGGAACACTATCATCTCCACCATGACCGCTCAACGACATTTCCGCATCGAAAACGTAAAGCTCCTCCAACGCCCTCGTATACGCCACATACTTCTCATTCTCGCTCATCCGCCCGGACACAGCCACCACCGTCTCAAACTCAAGCCCCTTCGTCTGCTCCACTGTCATCAGATTCCACCGGTTCTTATGCAGTTCCCGAGGCTCTATCGCCAGCTTCTGAATCCTGTTGGCATACTCGGGAACCAGGGCAAGAATCTCCTCCGCCTCCTGACGGTTCTTCACAATGATGCAGCTCAGCCCCGGATTCTGAGGTCTCATAAACAGCCGTCTCAGAGTCTGCTCAAATCCAATTTCACCGGGTATAATATGAACGCCCTTTCCATCAAGATTGATAGCACGCATATTTAACCCGAAGCGCTTATTACAGTAGTTCGTAACCTGCCGGGCATTACGATAATTCTCACGCATATTATACTTTTTGAACGGAACAATGCGCTCAAAGCTCTTCCAGGTATCTACACCTTTCGATCCCTCCATATGCTGCTTCACGTCGCCGAACAGATTAAGTACGACCCTGTCATTGTTCACCGCCCTGATCAGTCGGAGCTCCTCCGGCATAAGGTTCTGTGCCTCATCAATCGTGATCAGGCTCTCCTTCTGCTCATTATGACAGCCCTTAAAATGGTAAACAATCTGAAGATACATATACGGAGAGCAGGGCAGAGCATACGGATTACCGGATTTATCAACATCGGCATTCAGCTCCCTCATCTGCTTCAGATAGATCAACGGAACCATATTTTCCAGCAGCTTAGTATAATAACTTATCGTATTGTTCAGTAACTCACTGTCTTCGTAAGCCAGCCATTGCGATCTGTACTGTCTGAACCGGTTGACCGATGAGTTCATCTTTTTCAAATGTTCCGTTATACCCACCGGATTCACCGGATATTCCGAATAAACATCGCCATACTTCAGCAGGGTATACTTTGCTGCATTAAAGAAATCACTTATATACTCTTTAAGATTGTAGATGCCATAAAGATCTCCGTTCTTCATACGTGAGAACTCTTTGTTGTAACCCTTGAGTCGCCGCATCATTTTTTTGATATCGCGATCTGCAATTGCTCGCATCTTCTCAAAATACTCGTCATCCATCTGAATGATCTCAAGTGCTTCGTGAAGATTGTTCAGCTTATCAGCCCGCGCTTTTATTGATATTTTCCTGTTTTCATACGCGACCGAATTCTCTTCTTCGTCTATCTGACTGATCTCGTCATGCAGTAACTCCAGCTCCTTCTGCGTCTGCATAATCTGCTTACGTATACCGTTCACAACTGCCGTTTTACGTGTAGTCAAGAGATTTGAAAGTTCTTCAAACCCACTCACCACATCACGCAAAACGGTATGGAACTGCCGCTGCCTGGCATATAACTCATTCTGAATCTTCTGCCCCTCAAGAATCTCATTTTGGATCTGTCGGTAATACGTCTCCGATTTATCTGATATCTTTTCCGGCTTTTTCAGCTGCAAAGCAGAACACCAGCCACTGTAATTAACGCAGTGGGAACTGATCTCCTCTTCCATCTGTCTGCAGATATCATCGATAAAAGTATGCGAATACACATACCTCATAACGCTTTCAGTCAGATGGGCTGCAGCTTTCATTTTGCCGTAAGCACCGGAAGGAACATTGTATAAAGCCAGCACATGATCGTAATACTGATTCAATGTCCCCATATTCAAGTCATCAATTTCAAGGTCAATCATCATATTGTTGGCCATCTGAATATAGGTAAGAGACGGCGTAATAATATAAAGATTCCCACGATTCAAACTGTTGGGATTATCATAAAGCACGATCGGGAGACGATGTAACATAATCATCGACTTCCCGGATCCGGCACACCCCTGCACAATCATATTCTCCTGAAAAGGTGCCTGAATAATTTCTCCCTGCTGCTTCTGTATAGAGAAAACGATATTCTGAAACTCTTTTTCCGACCTGCGTTTCAGAAGTTCTTTCAGAAATTCATCTGCAATAATCCCCTCATCTTCTTCATCGACGATCGGGAACACCGGAACGACCTCAGTAATCTCATCAAAATCCAGCGTGACATTTCTCTTCTTCTGCAATTCGTAATAGGCCCGATATCTCGTGCCGTCCTTTTCCTTTACAACATTTTCAAAATCAACCGCCGCATTATCCAGTAAATAATGCCTGCTGACAGGCATTTTCCAGCTCATGATAAAAACATCCGATCCGTAGACAAATGAATGCAGCCCAATCTTTATATCCTCTTCCTGGGTTCCACGCTCATCCGTGCATAGCACTTCTATACGTGTTTTATAAAGCTCATCTCTCGACTGCTCCAACCGCTTTGAGCGCATAATTCCTTCGTTTTTGGCAGCCTGAGCAGACACAAGATCGCCATATGCTTCCGGCAGACAGGCCGCCCTCGCTTTCTTGATCTGCAGTTCCCTATTCGTAAGATCTTTATGAATCTTCAAGAGCGCTTTATCCATCCTGCGAATAAGCTTATCCAGCTTTTCCTGTTCCTGCTTGATTAATGTATCCCGATTGCTCATAATCGATATCTCCCTAATCAATAAGAAAATTCAAATATCGCTTTCAGCATTCTTGCCGTATGCTTCCCATCAAAGCGCATGCATGGAAAATACTCCGTTCTTATCTCAGCCCCCTCCGAAATAAAGTCGGCCGCAGAAATCGGCTCTCCGAACCACACCACTTTCTGATCAACAATGGTAATAGGATTCGTCACATAACCGTGAGGAACTGCGTATTTTTTCATGAAGTCCGGCAGAATCAAACCCTCAGCATATCGTATCTTTACCTTAACGCCCCGCCTATGGGCACCTTCGACAGCAGCTCTCAATTCTTCCAGAGCGTTAAGATCCTTATCTATTTTCCCGGGAACATCCATGAATACATACCCCTCAGCATTTTCGATATCCTTCAGATAGCGCTCCCACGAATCGACCTCATCCCGATCACCGAGGAACATATCCGTTGTCTCATCCCCAGCGGTCCCAAGTGATTCATATATCTGCTCTCCCTCAATTCTCTCATCAATGGATCTCAGTGCTTTCGTAAACATCAGATCCTTTGAAATGTTTTTCCTGAACATGTAGTCAAGATTCGCAACCAGTAAGAATTTTCCCTGTGCCCTCGTCAGCGCAACATTAAAAAGTCTGTTTGCCGCATAATCCTTTTTTGATGTCAGAAGAACTCCCGGAAACGCCATCCGAAAACAGTCTACAGCATCATATATTATGACCGGCTTTTCCGAACCCTGAAACTGATGAACGGTCGCACAACTGACAGCCTTATATTTCTCATCCACCTCCTGCAGGTCTCGAATCATCGCAAGAATCAGCCTGGACTGTGCACTGTAAGGCGTTATAATGCCCACACTGAATTGCGGCAGTAACAGTTCCGCAAGCCTGACGCACATCATCGCAGACATCAGGTTGATGCGGGACTGATCATTTGTCCGGATGCAGACGGAATATGTCAGACTCAAATCCACAATACCCATAGCCTCCCCATTAAGAGGAGCACAGTCGGCAATCCTCTGCCGATGCTCCGTGATCCTCGGGGATGAATCAAGTCTTCCGCCATACATATGCTCACTGACAAAATCGGCAATATCCGGGTGCATTCGAAACTGCTCATTCAGCATGACCAGCCACTCATGCCCATAGTCATTCTCAACGGCATACGTTATGCCGGTATATTCAAAAATATCTTTTTTAAGGAATGCATCCTCCGGATTCTGAACAATGGCAGGCAGCTGCCTGAAATCTCCCAGACAGCAGAAATGCTCTTTGGCGAGTCCCGCTGCAAATACGATCTGCGGAACATACGCCATACTTGCCTCATCGAAGATCACCATGTCGAATTTCTGCTGATAAATTGCCTTATCAACGACCGCCTTCGAAACTGTTGTTGCGACAAATGCAGCCTCGCCCACCAGCTCCTTCTCATAGTCCAGAAGCCTGCTTCTGATTGCATTCAACTCCTTATTTATCTCTGTTCTTTTAATATCGTTTCTTCTGAGTTTCTTTTTTCGTTCAATCAGTTCCCGATACTGCTCAGCCAGTTGCGGTCTCTTATTCAGCACATATGAATAGGACGTCAGCGTTTTGCTGTCCAGAAGTTCTTTCACCCGAGGGTACCCATAGCGTATAATCTTTCCCGCCGGATAATCCGACATATTCGCTACCTTAAGAAGAGCCCCATCCACCGAAACGTTACTGTAGGAAAGCATAAGGACCCGTTTGCCTTTTGACAGCTCCTCCAGAGCAATTCGTGCCAGCGTAGTTGTTTTTCCGGTACCCGGAGGTCCCCATATAAACGTGATCGGTTCTTCGGACGCGCGTCTCAGCGCATAGCTCTGTCCCAAATTGATTCTGCCAAACTCATTAATTCTGTTTTTTCCGGTACACGCCAGCATATAAGCAATCGGAGACTCCGGCACCTTTATCTCTTTGATCCTGTCAATCAAAGACTCCATGAGCTGCCATGGTTCTGACGTAAATTCAATGCTGTTGACCTTATCACCCAGATTTTCGTGCGTCTGGAACACAAGAGTGAACTCCTCACATGACAGCACATAGGCCGGAACCCATCCTTCATTCCATGCCAGCTTGATGACCGTCCCGTCAGGGAAATGGAGTTCCGTGTCGGTGTCAAAGCTGTAAACATAGACACCATTTCTGATAGAAATGCACTCTCCGTCTATCGCCCTGTAGCGCTTTCCTCCGGTTTTTCTCAAATAGGAAATCTCGCCGATGATGGCTCCCGAATACTTCTTCTGGAACTGTGCAAATGCAGCCTCCGCTCCCATCTCCTTCGTCTCATTCCGCAGCTTCTGATTTTCCAGGATTATCGTGCTGCCCAGAGCCGCAGGATAGGCAAACGTTTTCAATTCCCCATGAAAATCCACGGTCATACAGCCAGAGGCAGTATTTATATCAACTATGATTCCTCGCTTTTTAGAGGAGCGCATCATCACTTTCTGGCCAATCAGTTCACTCATTCTTATCTCAATGCTTTCGTAATCATTAGCTGCTTCAAAACCACCTCTGTCATTTCGCTGATCAGTATCGGTTTTGAGCATTCAGGCAGTACAATTATTGTCTACTTTACCAGTATAACCCACTCTGAGAGTAAAAAAACAAGCACTTTTCCAGTAGATTTTGGCGGGAAAATATTTTCCCTTCAAGGGATAAAAATGCAAAAACCTTAACGGGCTGCCCCGTTAAGGCTTTATAATTCTAATCTCTCTCTACAAAAAAATCTTATTGAATCTCTTACTAATTAATGTACTCCGTTTTTCTATGAAGCTGTGTACCCAAGGGAGCATATTAGGCAAATACTCGTTTATATTTCTTTTCTTCAGGCTCATATAACAACATTAAATCATACCAACTTCTATCGTCGTTAAGATAAAGTCATACACGACCTGTTTCTTTTTCCCACCGGCGATCCAGAGGATATGACCGGTTTCCATGTCGATGATATGGGTGGCATACCGATGC
>OCVV012855986.1_pt1 | contig 14461 bp, 1 predicted proteins | sample 1539721 | NCBI WGS metagenome assembly OCVV01 (sample SAMN02144230, study PRJEB22623) | gut metagenome | biome: sheep rumen | host: Ovis aries | place: New Zealand
ATACAAATTTTTAAATAAATTAAATTTAAATATTGAATTTTTATATTAAATAAAATATAACTAAATAAAAAATGAATAATAATGAAATATTGGATAAGCTCTACTTAAATCCAATTCTCGAAGTCAATGAACACAGAAAAAAATTAATTCCAATTCGTCAAAAAAAAATAAAGCGTTTTTCTTCAGTAGATAAAGCTTTACTCTCCAGTAAATCAGTCCCAGATATATTTAAAGGTATGAATGGCACAGTTATTATGCAAAATTGGAACACGAGAAAAAACATACCTAAAGATATAGGACAATTTCTTAATTTACCTTCATTATTAGACAGAAAGAAATTTATAAAATTAGATAAATTAGATATAAAAACAATAACAGAAAAACCTCATGATAAACTAAGCTTATTAGAAAAAATCAAATTAAAAACACTCACCAAAAAACATATAATGGATGAACCTAAAATAGTAAATGAAATGCTTAATAAAATAGAATCATCATCCAAAAGACCCTCTTTTAGCAAGCAAATGAAACGAAGTAACAGTATGATATCAATAGAGAAAAAAGAATCCGAAGAAAAAAAGGGCGAAATGGTTTTGTTTCAACAAGTTCCAGAAACAGATGTTGTTGTAAGAGGAAGCAACAGACAAAGACCGAGAAAATTAAATTTATTAAAACCAGAATTCAAAAAACCTGAACTTATTGATTTTTCAACTTTTAAACAACATTTATTTTTAAAAGATAATGATTTCCTTTATGCTAAAAGAGTTGGAGGGCCTGTCGATTTTGTTCTTTGCTCATATCAAGATATTAATAAAAAAATGAAAATTGATTTTGGTAAAATGTCATCGAATAAATTATCGAATAATGTCATAAGTAAAAATATTGAATATATAACTATATCTAAAAACACTATTATTCAATATCAAAAAGGTGTTCCACATCTATTTAGTATTAGTGAATGGACAAACAATTATGTCAAGTATAAAAAATTATTAAGCATTCCTTTATTCAAAAATTTCAAAAATGCAGGATTATTCGGATTATGGAAGCGTTATTATCGCAAAAAGAAAAGAGTATATTACACAGAGAAATTAAAAAAGAAATCTTTTTATGTCGATAAAAATTTATTAAATGGTGTTCTAGAAATAAGACGTATATTTAAAGATATGACTGCATATGATTTATTTAAATTGAGTATCACACAACCAGTTTATTTAAATAAATTCACCTCTATATATTTAGAAGGTCTCAAAATAAACGATAGAAAATTGGACCAATTCCGTGTCAAAATAAAAAAGCTTTTATCCACAGCATGTAATCAATCATATAAGCAATTTAAAAAAGAAAAAAATATCACATTGGAAGACCCTTATCAAGAAAATGACGAAGATGACCAAACAAAAACAAAAAATACAGAAAAGGATAAAAAGAAAGGAGTAATTGATGCAAAAAAAGAAGAAAGAAATAATTTAAAATCTTTTTTGAAAGATGCAATACCTTATGCTCAAGATGCGACTCGAAAGCGTCATTTTAAAAAATTATTAAAATATATACGCTTAATAGACTTTTTATTCAACGATACAAAATTTAATTTAATAATAAATTCTTTATCAATATTAGATAAGCGTTTTAAACGCTTATATGAATCATATGAAAATAATTGGGTTGATAATCCATTGATAACTACAATTGTTGTAAATCTGAACGGGAAAATAAGTTATGCCCCTTCAATTGAACTTATAGGTGATTCAATATTTGAACACTTTATTCAAGGTAATATTTCCGCAGTAATAAAAATAAAAAATTTTATTGACCCACAAGAATTCCCTCAATATATGGTTTGTTTCGAGGAAGTTTTCGAAGTAAGTGTTGACCAAAATGGTTCATTATCTGGCCGAATAAGAGAAGATGATGCTTATATAGATTTAAATAATTCAATAAAAAGTTCATTTGATAAATGTCGAAACGCTTTAGATGAAAAAGCGAGTGAATTATCACCATCTTTAGCTAATTATAATAAATTTAATAAAATAAATTTTTCCCAGGTCGAAAAAGAAGCAGATCATAATGAATTAAATGAATACATAAATAGTTTCAAAGCTGAAGATGAAAGGGTAAAAAAATTTAGCAAAAAAATAAATATAGGAATATTCGAATTTCATCTAGAAGACTTCCTTAATCAAATAATCGGGGTCCCCACCGCATGTTTAAATAAGACATTTCAAATAATTCCTAAAATATTAGTTCGAAGAGTAACAGAACTAAGTGAAGAAATTGATGAAAGTTATAATAAAATAAATATAGCAGTGGCGGCTGGGGATGTTGAGGCCTTCATTAAATTAAAAAAAGGCGTGGATGAATGCAATGAAAAAAGAGCAAAAGTTGAGGCCCAAATGGATGAAATTAGTGATTTGAATAATATCATTAATAATTATAAAGAAATAAAGTTTGAAGATTTTGATAGAAAAAAATATGATCATTTAATCAATATAAGAACGAAATATGAAAGATTTTTGGATTCAATGATTTATTTCATTGATCAAAATATAAAATTATATAGAGGGGAATTAATGGTAAAAATAAAAAAATATGATGATATGTTAAATAAAATTCATGATGAATTAAACGAGGAACAAATTAATAATTACAATGAAGATACTTTAGGTCCGCTATTATTCCTTGAAGATAAATCTTTACTTATATCAAAAGCGAGTGAAAATAAAAAAATTTTCCAACAACAAGAAGTCGATATCGAAATGGATCCACATGATAGATCCGATTTTAAAAATTTAGATTTTGTTTCTTACGAATATGAATTGAAAAAAAATGTCTGGAAAAATTTAGCTGAATTTAATGAGATGACATTAGGATGGGAAAAAATGCAAATTATGGAAATAAAAGTGGATGAAATGCAAGAAAAAATAAAAAAGTGGAAAGAATTGGCAATTGTCGCCACGAAAGATTTAGATAATTCTCAAGTTTCGACTGAATTTCTCAATAAAGTTTTAAGATATGAAAAGTATTCACATATATTAGCCATTATTCATAATGAAAATATTCAAAAAGTTGATTATTTAAAAGATTTATTAAAAGCTGCATTTGATTTATCGAGTATAGATTTTAATGATTTGTCATTTACTTTAGAAAAAATAATAAACATAAAAGACTTGTTTAATCAAATACCAACATTGGATGAAATAAACAAAAGAGCGAATGAAGAAAATAGAATCAAATTATTATATAATGAAAATCAAGCTAAATTTACTTCTCATCATATTCCTCTTAAATTAAAAGTAGATGAAAAAGGTGTTTCGAAATATATGATAGAATTCGATCAATTTGACCGTGAACAAGAATTCATTCAGTCACTTTTAGCCATACTTAATAAGGAAATGCTGAATCCATATGTAGCAGTAAGAAGTACAGAAATGACAAAATTAATTAATAGTATATACAAATATCAATATTTTCTTGATGTATTTTTAGATTATCAAATATATACATTTAAAACCGATACATTATTAGTTAATACAGAATTTAGCAAGGAATTCCCAAGTGAATATAAGAAATTAACAAGTGAGAATTTAACAAAGAATTTAACAAAGCTTTTTAAGGATAATAATGTTTTAGGAAAATATATAGATTATGCACATGAAAGAATCATAAGTAATTTAAAGACATTAATAAATAATTATGAAACAAATTATAAATCAATTCATTTATATTTAATACGAAGACGAAAAGAATGTCAAGAATATTATTTACTAAATGATGATGACTTAATAGGATTAATAGAGCTTAAAGATTCATATGAAATAAGAGAAATACTTCTTAAAAAAGTTTTCCCTTTTATAAAAGATATTAACCCAGGAAAAGAAAACGATGAAAAATTAACCATGACCACTAAATTTTTTGACGAAAAAATAAATTTGAAATATACAAAGGCTTCCAGAACATTTAAAGATGGAATCGAATGTATACAATTAGGTATGAATAAAAAAATAAAAGATTATCTTAAATCATTTAAAAAAACTTTTGATAACGCAATTAAGGCTAAAGATTCGAATATTAATCCAAAAGATTTAATACTCGATTTATTTAAAAAAGATGATGCTTTATATCAATTATATTTTATCTGTTTTTATCATATAATTTATTACTATTTAGAAAAAACTTTAGAAAAAGAAAACGACGCTTTTGATAAAATGTTCGATTTTTATAATGAAATAAAAGACGAATGGAAAGTTAAATATATCAATATGTTAAAAGATAAAGAAAATACCCCGATAAAAAATAGACTTATTATAACTATCATAACTATTTTAGATTACATATTTAATTCTACTGAATCACTTTTGAGAGAAGATGTATATAAAGTGACTGAATATACTTTTACTAAAGTATTACAAGTTAAAATAGATGTGGATTATGTAAATATAAGATTAATTAATTATAATTTCGAATACGGGAATGAATATGTTGGATTATATAATGACTTTTTCACCATGCCGCAAACAGAAAAAACATTTTTGTGTATTTTATACTCTCTTCATTTACATAAAAGCTTCGTTCTTTATAATAATCAAAGTTATTTCAAAAAAGAAATATTATCTATGGTTTCGAATATTTTAGGAAGGAATATTTTTTATTTCACTGCTAATTCTGATTTTAGTGTAACTGGATTAAACAATATATTATATGGAAATATGAGTAGTGGAAATTTAGTTTGTGTGAATAATTTAGAATTGATGCAAATGGATTGTTTGAAAGTAATAGTAAATAGAATAAGCGAAGTTGCACGATTATTATATTGTAGACAAGAAGAAGGATTTTATAATGATATTGATGGAGAAAAATATATTTTAAATAATAAAAAATTCAATGCATTTTTAACTTATAATATAGATAATTCTAGTAATTTCGATATGATAATACCATATACTATGAAAAACAATTTTAGAGTTATTGGAATAAATGAAATAGATTTAAAACTTTATTTAAAATTAGCAATTGATGCATATTCTGTGCCAAGAAACGACGAAATTTGTAAAAAAATAATTTTTATAATAGAAGCGTTAGAATCAAGGACATTCCTTAATAAAAATAATTTAAAAGAAAAAATAATTCCGATATTTTATGACCATATTAAAAATAATTTAATCGATAATATAAATAATTTAAATAGGAAGTCAATATATGATATCGTCAAAAATTTCTTAATAGAAAAATTTTACCCATTTATGGAAAGATATAAAGAATACAAAGATGAAGTTGATAGTTTATTGCGAATAATATTATTCGATTTTGAAACAAAAGATAAGGCAGCAAAGAATTTGAAAAATTTAAAAAATTTAAAACATCAAGAAGAACAAAAACATTTAATGGGAGAAAATAAATTAAATTTAGATCCAAAAGAATTAGAATATGATGCAATATATAATGATGTCTTGTCTAAATTTTCTTTTGGTAATGAAAATTATAAAGAAAGAATCAAAACTATATATAGCACTTTTGATAAAAATAATTCTTATGTTTTATTAGGACCGTCTCTTACTGGGAAAACAAATGCTATTACTTGCTTGAGAGAAATTTCTGTAAAATTAAATAAAATTGATAATGATAAATTTCCTGTATTTAATTATATAAAAATATATCATAATTCTAAAGAATATGATCAAATTTTTATCAAAGATGATCTCAGAGTTAAATATCAAGTAAATAATGTCTTTTTTAAAAATATGATTTTCTTATTCCAAAATAAACAAAATATTAGTGAATTGCAACATCAATATAAAATAATGTCAAGTGCTAGAAATGAAATAATTCCTAAATTTGAATATAAAGAAGAAAAAGATAAAGAAAAAGACACAGATAGAAAAATGGAAGAAAATCAGGAAAATAAAGAAGAAAAAAAGGATGAAAATAAAGAAGAAGAAAAAAATGAAAAAAAAGAAGAAGAAGCAAAAGAAGAAAATAAAGAAGAGAATAAAGAAGAAAAAGATGATGAAAATAAAAATGAAAACCCAGATGAAGAAAAAAAAGAAAATGAAGAAAAAGAGAATAACGAGGAAGTAAAAAACGAAGAAATAGTGAAACCAGAACCAAATGAAAATGAGCATTATAATATAGAAAATAAACCAACTTTCCAGAGGAATATAAAAAATGCGATAATTTTTGATGGTTCAATATCACCCTTATGGTATTCATATCTCATTAATTTATTTGATCCCAATAATTTTTTCACATTAAAAGATGCAGATTATTTAGATTTATCCAAAGAAAAAATTTTATACGAAACTTGTAATATATCAAATGTGAGTCCATCTTTTGTAGTAAAGCAAAAAATAATATCTTTTGATAGTGAGACTTTTAGTTGGTTAAATATGGCTTATGCCTATGCTGAGAAAAATTATAAAACTTCAAAAAATGAAGAATTAAAAATTTACATTAGAGGATTATTCGAAAATTATGGAAATAATATAATCGATTTTATTGAAGTTAATAAACTAAAATGTTTCGATTTTTGTATCAATCCTAATTATATAATAAAGAATTTAATAAATATTTTTGACGCATTTTTACCAGATTTTGATTTCACCGATGTGAAAATAGGTCGTAGAAATGTGGATTATATTCCCAGAATCGATGTTATCAAGCGCCAAACATTATGCATATTTATTTATTGTAGTTCATGGGTCATGAATTTATTAACCAATTTCTTAATTCGCAACAAGATAGAAAAAACGGTTGGGGATATGTTTAAATCAGACGATTTAAAAGGGCCAATATTCGATTATTATTTAGAAGAAGATAATTTTACCTTCATTCTTTGGTCGCAACTTTTGCAGGAAGAAAAATACGCCCCCCCGAGCTATCAAAAGAATACAGTGTTTTATTATAATCATATTTTTGTAAACACTATTGAGAATATTAGTTATCAATATAACATAACTAAATTATTGAGTGAACAAGTGCCAATGTTAGTTGTGGGCAGACCTTGCAGTGGTAAAACTATGATAATTAATCATTGTTTGAATGAATTAGAAAATAATGATGGTGAAATTAAAAAAATAAATTTAAATATCACATATAAATTCACCACGGAAGAATTAGAAGAAAATATTAATAAAAATATGGATAAGATTTCGAGAAAAATTTTTGGAGATAAATATTCGAGAAAAACCGTGGTATTTATTGATGATATACATATGAATGAAAGAACTAATAAATTAAATGAGTATATGAGGAATTTATTAAATACTAAATCTTATTATGACCCAAAAAATAATTTAATGAAATATTATAAAGATTTTAATATTATTGCATCAGGAAATTATTGCAATACAACATTATCAATGATGAATTTAATAACAGAAAGAGAAATTAACTCAAAACATGAATACCAAAATAAATTAGACGATTTTTGTCGTTTTATAAATACATTCACCGTCATAAGTTTAAATTTACCTCAACCGAATTTTCATAGTATATACAAGCCCACTTTTGAATTCCATTTGAGAACATATATTCCAAATACTTCAAATATCACAGCGAATCAATATTTATCTGTTTTATTTAAATTAAATGAATCTTTAAAGAAAGATATAAGTCCTACATATAATAATTTACATTATAATTTGAGTATGAGAGACATAACAAGAATTGTTCAAAAATTTAATATGTTTTTATTCAGGGGAACAAATGAATTTCCTGAATATTTAAAAAAATTATTTTTATACGAAGTTTATTCTTTATATACTAATAAATTAAATCGATCTTTGGATAAAGATATTTTCAAACAAAGCGTTGTTGAAGCATATAATTCATCATTTAAGCAAGATAAATTAGATATTAAAATCTTTGATAATATTGATCTTGATGAAAATTATATTTATTTCAAAAATTTTGTTGATGTATATGAAGAAAATAAAGAAAAGAAATATATAAATCCAAAAGATATGCAATATGTATATATTCCAGAAAAAAAGACAATTAAAAATTTCATAGTTGAAAAAATCAAAAATTTTTATACAAACTATTATAATGATGGAGGAGCTAAAGGCACTGAGGAAATTCATTATTTAATAAATGAGAATTATAATCAAATGATAAATTATATTATTCGAATTTTAAATTTATTAAATTCTGAGCAGCCGAATATGATTGCAATTGGTAAAGATTTTGTAGGAAAAGAATTACTTATAAAAATATCTTTATATATAATGAGATATAATTATACCGAAGCAAATATAAATTTATTATTAACAAAGGGTCATAAAGTCTTTAATAGAGAAGTAATAATAAAAACTTTACAAGAAGTGGCTTATAACAATAAAAAAATATTTTTACTATTTCCTCAGGAGTTATTCGAGAACGCATCAGACACAGATAAATTACTTATATTAGATGATATATCAAATTTATTAGACATAAATCAAATATTAATAAAATTCACAAGTTTTTTAAACGTGGCAAATACTGAATATGCCAGTATTTCTTTGTCTTTAGAAGAAATAAGCGAAAGAATACAAAAAAATTTACATATTATTATTACCACAAATCCAAGTAGTTATACTTATAATAAACTATTTTTGAATTATCCGATAATAACTGCAAAGTCGGATATTATATATATAAATGAATATAACGAAAATAATTTATCTATATTATCAAATGCTGTTTTTGATAAAAACGATTGTTTAATAAGTAATAATTTAACTAAGTTATTAATTGATATTTTCAATTATGTCAAAATATTATATGAAGAATTCAGCCATAAAATAAATATAGATCTTTCTATTAATCAACGACATTATTTACATTTATGTAATTATATTTCCCAAAATTATCAAAAATTCAAAAATGCTCTGATTAAAAATAAAGAATTCTATGAGAAAATTGACATCAATATGAAAAAAGCATCTGAATCAATTAAAGAAAAAGAAATCGAGATTGAAAAATTAAATCCACAAAAAGAAGCGAATGAAAAAATAATAGATGAAAGTAGAAAAATAATAAATGAGAAAAACTTAGAAAAAAATAAAATAAAAATAAAAAGAAGTGAGGAAGAAAAGCCGATGAATTCAGCTAAAGAACTACTTATTAAAACTAAATCAAAACTCGAAGATGCTTTAAAGAATATCAAAGAATCGATCAAAAAATCCGGGAATAATTTATCCAAAGTCAACGAAAAAGATATTTTAGATTGTAAAAACGCCTGGGAAAATTTCGCTTTCGGGAAATTATTACTTACGAAAATATTTGATTTATTAGGAGAACCAAATTGCGAAGATTTTGAATATATCAAAAAAAATATAGCCTTAAAACATTTGAAGAAATTAGCAAATACCGATTATACTAAACCCCAAGAAAAATATAAGGAAATTGTTAAAACAATTGTATCTAATCCTGACTTTGGTGGGAATGATAAATTTAATAAACCTTATAAAGTTGCTGGAGCAATATGCGAATACATTAATAGGATAAATAAATATAATAAAATATATGATGAAAATTCGGAATTGGTTGAACAAATTGCAGAACTCGAAAAAAAAATTGAAGGACATCAAGTATTATTAAATAAGTATTTAAATGATTATAAAAATTTAGAAAATGAAATAATCAATATTGAGTCAAAGATATCAACCTATGAATTAAGCAAGGCCAATTCCCAAGCACAAATTGATAAAATAAAAAATTTATGCAAGGCTTATAATACATTTATAGAATTAACAAATTCAAAAAAACCCATATATGATAAAAAGCGCGAGGATAATTCAAATTTACTAAAATATTTCGATTTTTATATGATTTACATAGCATCCTATTTATCCTTTGCACCTATATTAAATTATCATTTCAGGGAAAAACTAAAAGGCTTTTTATTACAAAGTATTAATACAACCTTAGAAGAAGTAAATAAACCTGAGGAAAAAGATGATCAAATTAAGAATATAAATTTCCCTGAATTAATGTTTGATATTCTTGATATCACTGGACAAGATAAAGAATTATTCACAAGTAGTGGAATATATAATGATTTTATTAAGGAAAATTTCATATTTTTACACTTAGCAAAAAATCGTGTTCCTTTCATTTTAGATTATATGCAAAGTGCGAATGAAATTGTTCAGGAATTTCTCGAATTTGATAAAATGCAAAATTTCACGACATTAAATTATAGTAATTATACTGAACAATCTAATGAATTCAAAGAAAAGGTTGAAAATTCTGTAAAAGTTGGAAATAATTTATTTATTAACAACATAGTAGATATAAATAAACCATATTACTTATTTTCAAATTTCATAAATCAGAAAATAATTTTATCCAATTCGAAAAAATTGATAAAATTCGAAGATCACGAGTACGAAATAAACGATAAATTCCGTCTATTTTTATTCAAAAACATTCACGGCAATAAAATGATGAAAATAGATAATAACATGTGGTTCACATTAATTTTTATCAATTTCAATTTGCCAAAAGAAGAATTAAAGGAAAGGATATTTTTAGACATATCAAAATTACGTAATGAATTAGCATTTAATGGTTATAAGCGTTTTAGAAACGAAAAAGCGAAACAAACTTTGAAAAAAATCGAATCAGAGAAAAAAATGATAAAAACAATATTACAATTCGATTTGAGCGGAACAATTGATAAATTAATAAATACAGAATCCTTAAACGAAAAATATAAGGGGGAGTGCACCCAACACTCGAATTGCGAAAAAATGTTGGAAATTGTCGAAAATAAAATTTTGAAACAAAAATCAGGTTTGATGGATAATTATATCAAATTATGTTCTGATAGTGCCAAGATATTTAAAACCCTATATAAATTTTGCTATTTTAAGACATCGTTTTTATTCCAAAGAAATTATTTAATAAAAATATTGAACGATTTTATCAAAGAAAAAATATCAATAAATAATGAAATAAAAAATTTCACTCAATTAAAAGGTTATGAAGGAATTGATGGTGAAAATTTCCAAAGGCGAATGAGTAAAAGAAGATCAACGAGATTAATAGAAAAAAAAGAAGAAAAGGAAGAAAATAATGAAAATATCGAAGAAGAAAATGAATTCGAAGAGGAGGAATATCTCGAGGAGGAATTGGGCGAAAATCAGGAAGAAAATCCCGAAAGGGCTTTGGAACATGTAAATCCGGTAATAAAGGAAGTATATATTTATAACGGGGATAAAGATGTGAAATCTCTGATTTTATTTTTTTATAATAAAATAAATTCAGTATATGCGAATAAAGAAATAAAAGAAAGTCTTTTGTTATTCTTCGCGTTTATTAATGTTAGTTTGGAAAGTAAAGTTCCTGTACCTTTTAAACAAATTTTTTTGAATTGTCATTTGTTCGATAATAATTTCGATGAATGCTTCGAAGAAAATGAGATAGATAAATCGCCCATAAATAATATAAGTAATAAACAATGGTCAATTTTGAAAAAATTAAATACAATATCAGGGCAACTATTTCAAGATATTTTTGATAACATTCAAAAAAATAAAGATCTTTGGGGTAAATATTTAGAAGATAGTTTGACCGATTTATCGAATAATTATTACTTGAATAATTTAGCATTCCCTGACCAGGAATTAGAAAAATATATGAGTCCTTTTATTAAATTTATTTTTTTCTATATTGTAAAACCACAAAAAAGAGAATTTTTGATACAAATATTTCTGAAAAATCATTTATTGAATTATAATTCTAATCCACAATATGAAGATATTGTCTTCTTGGAAAAAAATGGCAAAAATGAATATTATAGTCATATGATCAAATCACAAATTGAAGATTTAGATATAACTAAAGCTTTCAAAAATTTCGTTCCTTATAAAGATCATGCTTTAATATTAATAGCACCAAGTAATAATATGAACATATATGATAAAATATTATACGAATATTGCTATTTAAAAATGTTCGCATCATCAAATATAAATACAAACTCAAATAATCCAAATGCTGAAACCAAAAATCAAAACCAATCTCCTAATAGTAATAAGGGTTCGAAACCACAAACTGAATTATCTAATAATAATTTAAAAGAAAAAGATAGTAAAGAAAAAACAGAACAAACCCCAACCCAGGCAAATGGTGCCCAACCCCAACCAGGACAACCAGTAAAACCAGAACAAGGTCAAGGTCAAGTAATTTCATTATTAACCGAAATAAAATATAAAGAAATAATTTTGGAAAATAATACTGATTTAACTGGACAAGATTTCGAATATATTCGAAATTCGATAAAAACAGGAGGTGTTGTAATAATAAAAAATGCTCATTTAATCGGAAATATATTTAATGAATTACTTAAGGAAATAACGCAGGCAAAACCCGAGGAAATTTCGTCCAACTTTAAATTTGTGTTAATATGTAATCAAAATGAGGTAATTCAAAATAAAAGTATTTATGAAGAATGTCGTGTGATTAATGATAATTTAATAAACGAAAATGATAACAGTTTAAATCAAATTAAATTATATAATCTCCAAGATAAATTCATTTCGGTTAAAGATCGAGTTCTCACTATGGTTAGTAAAATACCTTTACAAATGTTCACACTTATAATAAATACCCCGCTTCAATTTTTCAGATTATTTTTAAGAAAATTAATATATTCTTATATCGTATTATTTTCTGTTTTGGAAAGTTTAGAAATGAAAAACCCGTTTACTTTCGGCAAAAAAGATTTTTATGTAATGTGCAAATTCATCGTGACTTATTTAGAAGGAGAAAATTACACCGAAGAAAAATATAAAAATGAATTCACTAATTTAGAAAATACCACGGGATATAATTATATGACATTTATTACTGTTTTAAATACAATATTTGTATATAATAGACAAATGGAAATAAGTGAGGAACATAAAGTTAATAAATTAGTAAATTATATATTCAATTTCAAAACATTTATGTCCACTGAATTTTATTTGGATCTTTCTAATATTAAAATAAGTATTAGAAATAATCATTCCGATTTAACTTTTAATGATATATATCGAGCGTTTAATCATTTCTTTTCCGAAGAATACGAAAATTTATTACCAGGACAAACCATCGAAAAATTAAAAAGCAAAAGCGAAAAATACACCGAGAATATTTTCAATAATGTTATAAGTGTTTCTGATTATAATCAGGATATAGAATTACCAATTAAATCCAGGGACGAAATAGATTTTACAAAAATATATACAAATCTTACAAAATTTAGAGAATTAGTGCCAGAAAATATACCATATTTGCATCAGGAAGATATAGTTGATGTGGAAGGAAAAGAAAACGACATCAATGCGGCTTTATTCAAAAAAAATAAATATGGACTCTTTTTCAATAGCTTTGATGAATCTTTATTATATGAGATAGTCGATTTTAATAAACGTTTAGATGAACTAAATAAAGAATTAAATATTTTATTAGGGATGTTAAAAGGAACATATACTTATGATGAATATCATTTACAAGTTTTCGATATTTTAGGGAAAAATCGAGTTCCGAAAGAGTTAAATATTTTTTACGAAATTCAAAATTATAATAAGAATATAAAATTCAATTTATATAAGGAAGTTTTATTTAATCGAATATCACTATTTAAAACATGGCTTAAAGAAGGTAATATGAAATGCTATCATTTACCTATTTTCACAAATATTGAATTATTTATGTATTGTATCAAAATGCATTTTTCCCAAAAATATTATGGAGAAAATGATTATTCAAAAGTTACTCCAGAAATGATCAATTTAAAATTCATCACGACACGATATTCAACATATGAAGAATTAGCAAATAACGAAAAAGATTTGAATTATTATAATAGTATATATCATAATGAAATAATATGGGTCGATGGTCTAATATTAAATAATGCAACAATTGACGCTTCTAATAAACATTTGATTTTTAATAATTTGCAAAATAATGTTAAACAAAAATTAAATATCGTTGGTATCGCATATACTGTAAAAAGGTTCGAAAATTCCGATGATAATGAACAGGAAGAAGAAGAAGAAGAGGAAGAAGAAGAGGAGGAAGAAAATAAAGAAAAAGAGGAAAATGAAGAAAAAAAAGAAAATGAAGAAAAAAAAGAAAAAACAGAAGATGAAAAAAAATATGAAGAAATCTTGGAAGAAAATAAGGAAGAAATTAAAAATGAAAATCAAAGTGTGAAAATTTATATATATGGGAATACGGGAAATGTCATGGTTAATAGATTTTATAATGAAGAGCCTATTGGATTCTTTGAATTCAAAATGATTAATAGTGATATTAGTGGACAAAGCTTTATAAATGAAAATGATATTAAAATCACTATTGATGACTATGATGATTTTGCAAAAAATTCAAAATAAATATATATTTTTTTTAATTATTAATATTAATAAAATTTTTAATAAATATCAATAATAATTTTTTATTATGATTATATATTATAAAATCA
>OCVV010651323.1_pt1 | contig 14451 bp, 23 predicted proteins | sample 1539721 | NCBI WGS metagenome assembly OCVV01 (sample SAMN02144230, study PRJEB22623) | gut metagenome | biome: sheep rumen | host: Ovis aries | place: New Zealand
CCGCTTAGTTTTATTAAAACGGCGATTGCGGAATGTGCTGTTTTGCTTCTTCGTATAAGATATGATTGCCGTCAAAGAACAAATCAATATACTCTCCTTGAGACATCTGCATTCCATTACGATTAAACGTTACTTTAAGCTTTTTATTACCGCACTCAATACCATCAGCTTCAATTTCTTCTGGAGTTTTGTCTTGAATCATACAAATCGTACTTGCGTTTCTTGCAATTTTTGCAGAATCGGCTAACCTACCTGTTCCTGTCGCTTGAGCCGCACCTATTGCAGCGATATTCATATCTCCGGCGATCTGATTCTTAACCATATCAACAAATCGTCCTAACTCTGCATAACTATCCCACGCATCTCCGTCACCTTTTGATTTGAAATAATCAACAATCAGCACATCTATGCCTTGTATATGGTCGATTCTTTTAATCGCTGTATAAATAGACTGAAGATCAAATGTGGGAATATAAATATGTGTAAACTTCTTTGTTTTAATCCATTGAATAGCATTATCAATCTTCATCTCTTCTTCTTTTGAGTATGCTCCTACTAAAAGTTTGCGATATTCAATACCAGACAAATGAGCTATTACTCTTGCAGTAAACATTCTTGTATTAAGCTCGCTGTCAAGATATAAAACCGACTTATCTTGCTTTAATAAATCAATAGCACAGTTTAGAAGTAACATACTTTTACCTTGCTTTGCTTCAGCACCAAAGATTACTAATTCCCCTCTCTCAATCGAGACATAATCATTTAGTTTCGGAAACTTAAATGGTATTCCTGAGTATGTAGAATTCTGTCTCGACTTTATCTCAGCCCAATACGCATCAATTACATCTTTGTATTCAGGAAAATCATCTGCATGAGTATATGACATTGATATTTGATCAATCTCGTCATATATCTTTTGCTCAAGATTGTCGATTGATTCGTTATAACAAAACTCTTTACTCTTATCAAGCGCAGAAACCAAATCTCTTCGCATTGCACAATCTAAAACTTTATTAACAAGCAGTCTATATTCTTCCACTGTGTAACGAGCAATCACGTCACTCATTTCAATCAGTTCTTGTAGCTGAGTTACTGATATTTCTTTAGCAATTCTTTTCGTAGCTTCAGAAGTGTCTAATATTTCAAAAATGTTATACGCATCCACGTTGGTTACACCCTGTTCAACGAGCATTTGAATTGCTGTGTAGATATATGCGTTCTCCGATATTGAAAAATCAGCAGGATGTAAATTCTCAGACATATATATAAACTCTGGATTATGTATAAGAGTCGCAATTATACCGGCTTCACTCTCTACGCTGCATATCTTATTGTTATCCACGCTATCACCTCACTTTAATTATTGAACATCTGATAATACTCACAAGAATTATTTAAACCACACAGGTATTTACATCTAAAATATTCTATTTCTGGATTGAATTCATCTGTTTCTTCGATTTTATGAATAGTATCAATTGCCCATCTTTTAATTTCTTCATATCGTTCTAATCGAAAAGGTTCTTTAATAAAATTATTTGCAAGAAAAGAATTGATACATAAATATTTCGGTAACCTTTTATACTCTCTTTCTATTGGAACTGCGTATAAATATAACTGATCAAGCGTCTTTTCGATATCTTTATCATTCTTTGTTAAACGTTTCTTTTTTGAACGAGGTTTTAATCTTTTTGACTTATGATCTACTATACATAAATCATTTCCGTCTAAACCTAAATAATCAATTACTCCGACAAAATTATAATTATTTAATTTAAAAAACTGTTTTGACTCAACAGATATTTTTTCAAGAGGTATAGGTTCAAAACTATCTAAATAACTAAGCCCATCCTTGATATATTTACAAACAGTTTGTTCGCTCGGACGCTCTCCTTTAACCTCAGATGAGAAGTTCAGTAAAAATTCTTTTTTTAAATCTTCTTTTTTTATCTGTCCATTATAGAATTGTTCTAACAATCCGTGCATAAATTTGCCGAAACTCGAATAAAACATCTCTTCGTTATTCGCTTTATATATATATCTTAAAAAAAACTGATATGGACATTCTTCAAAACATTTAATACGAGTGTAGCTCCATGTCATCTTGTCTATGATTGGTTTATATTTTGCCATAATCAATTACCATTCAGTTAAAACGGTAACGGCTCGTCGTCGATATCTAAGTCTCCCTCAACGGGTTCAGGATCATCCTTTGAAACCGTTTCTTCATTCTTTTTATAATTTGAGGAAACAGATTCAAATGAAAAAACTTTATATGATATATACTCTCTTTTGGTTTCTTTGTTATAGGATGTTGAAACATCAACCTCTCCGAGTTTAATTCTATCGCCTTTCTTCAATGCTAATGCCTGCTGTGATACTGCAGAACCAAGACATCTGACAATTCCTGAAAAATCAGTTATGTATCCCTTATCTTCACTTTTCTTACTAATTGATACCCTAAGTTTTGTTACATTGTTTGAGATTGATTCAACTTCCCAAACCGTAGCATATGCGCCATTTCTAAATCCCATACTTAACACTCCTTTAAAAATTTGTTTTCTTTAAAAATTTATTTTCAAATTCTGTTAAAATCTTTGAAGCCAAAACAGGTTCAGATACTTTTCTGTAATCTCCGTCTTTCACATACTGCGTCATAAATTTACGAACGTCATCTGTTCTTTCTGGATTAGCTGCCAAATATACATTAACATAATCTTTGATTAGACCTTTAATCGATTCGAGAGTTGCTTTCTGTTCAGCAATTTCAGCTTCTTTTTGTTTAGAACGATATGCATCTACATCAGTTTCCATCTGTGCGATTTGGAAAAAGCTTATAAGAAAATATCTTGTACAATAAGTAATTGCACTACCGAAGCTTTGGCTGGGATCAGCCTGAGAACCAGTCAGGAACCACCTTACATCCATTCTATCATCAGGATTATCGTCATTAATCCAAGTAAAAACCATCTCAGCGGTAACAAGCATCTCAGTTTTTGTTTCGTCATAAGTTCTTCCTTGTTTATCAACCTTAGTGCTAACATTAGTAATCGAACTAACTTCTCCTGTAGTTGGAACGATTGAAGGAATAAGTGAAACTCTGTATTTTTCCATACCGGCAGTTATCTTTGCAAGAATATTTGTGATATCAGAATACTTATAGTTGTATCCTTTTTTATCCTTCTTTACGGCTTCTGCAAACTTTCTGATCTTTGAAAGCTTTTGAACGAGATTAAGCTCGCTCTCTGTTGTATTATTCTGTGTTGGCATTTAATACCTCCTAATTAAAAATTACTTGAGAACCAACGGAGTTGAACCGCTGCACATCCCTTGTTCTCGTATCGGGTATATTTTCTGTATTGATATGTATTAAGTAAAAAGATCCTTTCGGGTCTTTTTACAATTAAGTATTAATAATAAAAAGCAGCTTTCCATCTGTCATAGTCTATAGAATAGTCTGTAGCAATTTTTCTGATAACGTTCTTTTTTGTGCACTGAGCCGATATTAAATCATACTCCCTGCCCTCAGTATAGAACTCAGCTTCATCTATAAAATCAACAGGCAGTCCGGCAATTTCTTGTTCGTACTTACGATAGAATATCCCAGAATCAAATAGCCTTTTATAACTTAGCCTGCTGGAAACTTTACCATCGTTAAATGCGTTACGTATTTTTCTTGTTACTTCTGTGCTAATATAATCAATACTCCCAGCCGTTTCTTTAGTTCCTCTTAATATAGAGGTTCCATTAAATCTTGGCTTATTAATCTTTTCTGCATACATAGGATGAATATATACAAAATAATCATTATTCGCACAAACTTTAAACGCATCAATGGCTTCTCGGTATATCGGATATTTTCTTCCATTTAAAATAATACTCATTGATCTTAAATGGATGTTTTCTTTAGTAATTGACAATAAGTCTTCAATTCTGATTCCACTAAAAGCACACCAAAGATAGCATCTGTATACCGAATCGTGTGTGCCTAATGTCGGCGGATCAAAGACCTTATCAAGAAATGTTTGTAGCTGTAACGGATTGGCGACCATCTGCAGTTTGACTTTATCCAAACCGACACTCTCAATCCCTTTAATCGAATCACACGCCCCTGGGATATGATTGTTGTTTGCCCATTTAAAATATTCACGAAGAACATTGATTCTTGAAATATGAGATCTACTCTTCCTTGTAGAAATATTATCAACCACAGTTTGAAGTTTTTCTAAATCGAATGTACATATATCAGCACCAATTTCCTGCTCCCATTTTTCTGTAGCATCAAACACATGTGCAGCATCTCTTTGAGACTTTAATCCACGATATCTCTCGTCGATAAATCGCTCCTTTATTTGTGCGTTAAACATAATGTCCACTCCTATATTTAAATTATTATGCAACTCTATTTAAGTCTTTAGCCTTTTGCCATATTGATAATAACAAATTCGGATTGATATATGCAATCGCTGATGTGGCTAATAAACTACCTTCAGCAACTTTGCTCATTTCGTCTTCGGATATGGTTGTTAAATAAACTCCTATGTTGTCCTTCGACATCCTCTGTGGATTTTCACATAAAACAATGCTGTTATATTTTAAACCAGTATCGTCTGCTGAAAGAAATACGTGTGTCGGCTGACCCATTTTCTTAATTGCCGTGGTCAGAGGGAGCGCAATGATATTAGGACTATGAGAATTACCTACATTGTTCTGAAAAACCAGTCCGGGTCTCCAGCCCTGCTGCTCGCAGCCTTCTCCACTGAATTTCATAAGATATATTTCTCCAATCTTCGGAGATGTTCTTTTATTATTATCGTACATTTAATGCACCCTTTCTTTAAGTATTGCTTTGTTATTGTTTGAGTGCATTATAACATTTTTAAAGAATAAGTCAATCCAGTTTTTGTGAATATTTTGTTAACATTTCCTTGCAGAGAATGTATATTTAACTATTTTTCCTGTGATAGAAGTACAGCAAGCTACAAAAAAATCCCTAAATGATGTAGAAAAATCAATCTTTTCAACGTATTTAACTGATCTAAGATAGACTTTAGAGTTCCCGTTTGAAAAAACAATATAGTTAGGATTAAAATAAAAGTCAATACTATTAAAAATACCGCTAACTCCAATACACATATTTTTATTTAAGAAATCATTATCTTCTGGAACTATTGAATATTCACAATATGTTCCGCTCTTACATATATCCTCTAATTCATAAAGCTTAAATTTTTCCATTATGTAGTATTCCTCCATTGACAAAATTACCAACAATGTGTTATACTACAGTCGGTGATAACTTGTTTGCTGTCCTTTCATTAATAACTTTATTATTGAATAGTATATTTTGCTTTCATTGTTGCGAACAGGTAATCATCAACCGGCAGTAGTTTACTGTTGGGCAACGATCTTGTTAACGGCGAGATCGTTGTTTTTTTTTTATGCGTTGCCGAACAAATGTTCGTCTATATAATATCACGCAAATTTCGGTATGTCAATAACAAATTTAGGAAAATATTTATTAATCACCTTCCGAGACCTTAAAATCGTACTTGATTCCTGTTTTTAAATTGTCCGGTATATTATAATACTCTGGCAAAGAGTCGATGTACTCTAACAATAGAGTAGGTGTTCCGTCATCTTCCCATGCTCTTTCATAGTCTTGCTGGTATTTTCGATTCATACTCCATACAAAATCATGATTGCGACCCATGTTGTGATAATATAAGTTAAGATATTTATTTATCCAGTCAAGCCTATAGCCATGTTCCGCATAATACTTTTTTAGATTATATTCAAGCCGTTGCGTAAATCTATAAAAATAAATCATTTTATATTTAGAGTCATCAGGTGAGCTTAAGCAACTATAACTCAAGAAGGGTTCAGCTTGTTTATGATATATTAATCCATCGTGCGATAATAATAAATCCAGAATTATTTCTCTTCCTGAATATGCATCTCTAATATCTGGTAAATATAATCGACCTTTTTTAAATGCTATCGAATTCTTTCTATCTTCATACGAAGCATTGTTAGGAATGTTGTTATAAAAATCTAATAAATATTCATCTTTTTCCTTTGCTGCGTTTTTATAATCTTTATCAGAAAAAGCTACAGGATGAAAAAACTTCTTATAAGCTATATAATAATTATTGCCATAAATATACTTAAGGTCATCAATTACGTCACTGATTATTTCTTTCTGAAATGGTATAGTTTCTTTATTTGACACAAATGTGGAATCATCAATCTTTTTTTTTAGTTCATGCTCCTTGTCATAGTTAGTAAATCTATTGTTCATATAAATACGTTCTCTTCTATCTTTGGCAATCTTTGCATCCGCATCAGCACTCTTACACATGTCAATATTAACCTTAATTATCAACGCTATAACCGCAAATACCAGAATTACTATGTACATTTTACGCCATAGCCTCCTGAACTGAATTTATCACATCGTACAGCGACTCAAGTGCATCGTCTAAATGACCAGCCGCATCTTCAATATTCTGAAATCTGTCCGTATCTGCAAAGCTCTCTGGCATATTATCAAGAGAATCCTGTTCTTCATCAGACACGTCAGATATTATTTGTTCCGCCTGTTCTAATAAACTTTCAACCTGTTCTAAGCACTCTAATGCCTTTGAAAGTCTCTTCCTTTTCTTATTGTTCATCTTATTAGCATCCCCTTTTTGTCCAAACGCTTGGATATGTAAAAGATAAGACAACATAATCTTCGTTATATTTGTCAGTAATAATATCAAAACTCAAGCTATTGGATATAAGTTTACAAAATATTTTTAGATTTTGATATACATTTAAAACAATGCCGGATAATTCTATTTTAATGTCATTAGTTCTTTCGTCAATGACCACAGAAAAGCTATCACTATCTATTTCATTACTTAAATAGTCAAAATAATCAGCATATTCTGTTAGAATACTGACATAGTTATCAATTAAGTTATATTCATTCTTAATCTTCTCGTTATAGAAGGCTACCGAAGCTATTATAATATCTTTACATTTTTCCATATCTTTTATCACCCTTCCTCGGAAATAAATATATCATTAAAACAAATCTCGAAATGAACTTTATTACCGAGTTTTCTATAAATAGAAATTTGAGATGCTCTACCAAGCGCAGTTGCAAATAAATTACTATTTATAAAATGCAAACTCGATCCCTCAATACATATTGTCCATTGGTATAATGCATACTGCATCGTCTCGCACTTAATTTTTATATCATTATGCAAAGATATACAGTTATATATTTCCTTGTAAGATTGAAGGAAATCCTCAAATCTACCTTTGTTTAATTTCCACTTAATATCATTTATATCTTTTTCGTTTTCTTCATTGAATAACTGAATTAAGTTATTAAACTGTTCTTCTTCTAAAGCGTTTAGTTCTTCTTCTGACATATATTCAATTGCTTCAATATTCAAAACTTCCTTAAAGAAATTCCTTAGTTTTTGCTCTTCACCGGAACCATCGTCTATTAGACTTACTCCATCGTTCTCTATATAATCTTTCTTGTTTTCAATATTATCCGCCATAACCATCCTCCATTTTTAAAACCATAATTTATATTATCATAAAAATAAAAACTATTCAAGTGTTCTATTCTTATTAAACGAATTCATCCAGTTTATTAATAAGTCCCTCATTCTCTTGCTCGGTACATAAATTGTTATAGGTTCACCTACTCTTATAGCGCTCCTCCAAATCCACTGAAGCATAGTCGATAACGCATATTTATCATCATTTAATTCGATTCCATTTCTATATAACATATTCTTAATTCCAACATTAATATATAGGTTTACGACATATGCAAGGTAGTTCTTATATATATACTCATTCGTTGCTCTTAAATTAAATACTGTATAGTTTTTTTTATAACCATTTATTGTAATTTTATCAAATGCTGACTTAAAGGTACTCCAAAGTAGATGGACATCACCGTCTAAATATCCTTGTTTTAGATAAGTGTTTAACGCTTTTCTTAATTCTACTATGCCTTTGTTGCCTTTACTTCTTTTTTTAAACCAGCTCTCAGACAAACTGTAATCAGCTCTGCCAACCATTTTATTATTTTTAACATAAGGCTCATAAATCTTTATTTTATCTTTTAAAGAATATATGTATTCTGGAATATAGTATTCTTTCTTGTTATCTGTAAACTTGATTTCGCCATCGATATCTTTGTTTATTCCAATATATTTATATTCCATTTTCTTCAACTTAAAAAGACCCCATATAGGCTGTCCTTCAAAGAGATATGTTAGCAGTATCACATCTTTAAAAGAGTTTATAAATTGTGGAGGTAACGCCCAATAGCATTCGATTATATGGTACTTTCCATCATCTGATTGTTCGCAATACCATTCATACTGTTTTAAATCAATTTTACTATAGAGTTCTTTTAATGACGAACCTTCATATTTTTCATCTCCCTTACAGAGCATTCCGTCTTCGTTTATATTAAAGCACTTACATTTTATTGCCATGTTGAGATCAAAATTGTCATAATAGCATACATCAAATGCGTTAATTGCCTCATCTATTATCAAATAATACTCTTTTTGTTTAATATCATCGAGCATTTCGTCAGAGAAATTTTCAAAAGAAGAATGAGTTGTTACAACATTATTCCCTTCTGAAATCAGTTTTGCTATGTGATTAATCTTTTTACCATCGCATCCATCTTCTTTATTACTTGGTGCTACAAAATTACGATCTGCGCACCCTTTCTGAACCCTCTCAACCTCGGATAAGTATGGTGTAATGTAAATAAATTTCTTATCTTTCTCCTGATTCATGTAGTTAATAGCGGCTGTTGTTTTGCCGCTGCCCATTACTGCATCACATATATAAATTATATGTATAGCCTCCTTTTATTAAATTTTGTAAACCAAATTATATTTATTTTTGTTAATTTGTCAATCAGGTTTTTGTAAACAAACTGTTAATTTGTTATATTGATTTAAGAAGTTTTATACATTTAATAATTTCTTTGGCGGCTATTTCCGCCTCATATATGTTGTTTTCTCTGGAGAAAGAAACTCTAAATACCGACCTTGCTTCTTCTGGTGTCAGTCCAATACTTGTTAAAACATGACTTGGATTTGTTATGCTATTATTGCAGGCAGATCCAGCAGACACGCATATTCCTTGTGAGTTTAACATAATAATCAATGTTTGAGTATCTATTCCGGGAACAAAGATACTCAAGATTCGATTTATTCCGTTGTCCTGATTTAGAAATTTCAGAGATATATTCTCCACCTCTGCTTGTTGGGTTAACATCTGAATAAAGTATTTACTCGTTTTAGATATGCGTTTATTTATATCTTTTCTATTGGATTTAAGCCATTCACAAGCACAGCCAAAACCAACAATACCTGCAACATTTTCTGTTCCGCCTCTCAGTCCAAACTCTTGAGCGTTGCCCCCATAAATTAACGGTTTAATTATTGATTTATCCCTGATGTATAAAGCACCTACACCTTTAGGAGCATGAATCTTATGGGCTGAAATCGATACGAAGTCATAAAAATCCTTGGTGACATCAATATCCAAACAAGTTATTCCTTGTACACAATCAGTATGAAATAAAGAACCCTTACTGTGACTTATATTACAAAGCTCTGCGACATTATTTATCGAGCCGATCTCATTGTTCATAGACATTACTGAAACCAAACCTGTATTCTTATCTATTGCTTGAGACAAAGAATCAGGTGATATCGTATTATACTCCCTGTTTGGGTATATTTTTTCGTGAATAAAATCCTCGTTTTGTGCTAACGCTTTTACAGAATTCAACACCGAATCATGTTCAATAGCCGATGTAATAATCTTTTTTCTACCCACAGACTTGAGGTGTTCTTTCAATCCAAAGATCACCATATTATTCGCTTCGGTTCCGCCCGAAGTAAAGATTATGCAATTCGGATCATTACAGTTTATTAAGGCAGCGACTTGTTCACGAGCTTTATTAATTGCGTTTTTTGATTTTATCCCTAAATCATAAATTGAACCTGCGTTGCCATACAATGTACCGATATAAGGTTTCATTTCTGTTTCAACGACTGGATAAACCCAGGTCGTAGCAGCGTTATCTAAATATATCATCTTATCACCCTGTCATTCTAAATCATATCCCCAATGACAGAATCCTGTCACTTCGGTGATATAATCACTAATTTCATCTTCACACTCATAGTTATTTAATTCTTCAGGAATTTCTATCTCGTTGGGCAGATATTCAAGTTCTAATGGATTATCAACATCCCATTTGATATTTATAGCTTTCATTACAAATCACCCTTTAATAATTTCTCATACCATGAATCTATGACAACTTTAATATGAGAAGTATTATAATCATTAGATGTTGTATCAAAGCTGCCTTCTCCAACGTCTTGCTGGTACAACCAAGCAAGCTCAGGTGAAATGATTTTAAATTCATATTCGCCGATTGAGAAATAATCTCCAACTTTAAAATCCCCCAAATTTGAGATAATTAAAGCGGGACGAATGCCGTAACTGATGCTGACATCGTCGCCATCAAGAAAGACATAGCCATTCCTACCGACGATACACGCATCATCACTGCTAATCCAGGGAGTGCGAAGCCACCAAGGATATTTATATTTTCTCTCTTGTTCGTTTAACAAACTTGATGCTTCATCTACAGAAAGAAGTGTTGCCCCAGAAAATTCAATGTTATGAGACTCCATTTTTATAACTTTTTTATTTAATATCATTTCTAATTTCCCTCTCTTTCAAACAATCATCGTAGTTCTTTATTTCAATAAACCTTGAGCGTACTTTCCAGTAAATCCTATCCGAAATATTAAGTGCTTGCTGAACAGATATGTATTGTTTTGCTTTATTTAATATTGATGTGGTTTTAAAACCAGTCCAATATTCACCATTATCAAATCGGAGAACGTAACTCATTTAAAGAGATCCTTTTCGATTTTATCTAATTTATATCGACTAACAATCGCCACAATTAAATAAAATAAATAGTATGCAAAACCAATTATTTCAGGGAGTAAAACATAAAACCAATTCCAATCAATTTTTCCTGTAAGTTTAAGCACGATAAAAACCACCGCAAGTATTTCTGTAAAGCCCAATTACTTCACCCCGCTTCTTCTATTTGTTGAATATCTTCTTTATTTCTATACCATCCGATACTTTGATGCCCTGTAACTGAGTTTTCTAATATCTCTACTGTAACATTATGATGAACTTCACACATATCATAAATATTAGGATCAATAGTAGCATACTCAATAAATTGCTTCAATTTTTTAACACATTTATTACATAACATATATTGAATATTCTCTGACACAGTAACATTTTGTAGCGTGTCTAAGTTCTGTTTACATCTATTACAAATCATATATCATCCTCCGAAAAACGTAGATGTAGAACAAGTTGTAGTTGGGGTGTTGTATACTGAGATGTTATGTATATTCGTAAAGCTTCCCATTGTTTGACCTATCGTAAGGACTTCATCCAAATTAATACCATTTATCGTAAAAGTTAATTCCTTATGCTTTCTTACAGCTATGGTTAAACATTCGTCTTCATAAAATAATATTTTAATATAAGCAAAATCCTGTCCGTCTATATTTATCATATCAATTTTCTTAATATCTTTAACAATAAGTTTCTGATTATTGTCTAAACACTTTTTAATATAAATAAGACTATCTGTATCCCGCCGATTCCTTGTATTCCAATCAAAAATTAAATCATTAGAATTATCGGCAGGTGCGAATATTAAATAATTTGGATAGAGTATAGATATTAATCTTGAGTTCATCAGCTTTTCATATTCAATCGATAATGCTTCGTCGAACGACTCAAACATTTTTTCGTCACTCCTTTTTTTTTATTTAAACACCGGGCAAAAGGCTACTTGAAAGGACGAACTTATCGCTTTAATTAAAATAATATTAAATGCTATTATGGCAAGCGTAAATAATATATCATCACGTATAACAACTATTATATTATTACGCTCCACTACTCTTTCTTTTACTGTCATTAGATTCAAAAACCAAAAGATAACAGTTGTTATGCCGATACCTACAAATACAATGCCTGAAGTTAATGCTAATCCTTTAATTAACACAATTAAAACAATTTCTAAACCACTCATAATACACCTTTCTTTATAAAATAGTTCTTTTGTAAAAAAAGTTAAAATACTTTTTCACTTTTGAGCTTTCTACTGCTACCTCTCCATCCAACAAATCAACTGTATCTTTATTTGTCATAACTCAATTATGACCATACGCAACTAATCCTGTTACCTTTGCAGTCAACGCATGGATGGTATAGCACCGCTCTGCATTTACCTTCTGAATAAAATTGGCAAACACTTTTTTTGTTCTGGTCGTCTGACCTAACATCACTCAAAAGAGTGTTATCGTTTGGAGACATCGTAATAGCAACTATATTTGCTCCATTAAAATAATTAAAGAGGGCTTTTTTAATAATACTGTCTGCATCATCAATTAGAATTCCTTTTATTGGTTGACAATGAAATTTACCTGTTCTAAATGTATCAGCCGTCATAGGTTCTGGAATTGTAATAGCAAGTTCTTTTGCTTTATTTTTCAGATTTTCTACTTGACTTTTACTATCAACAATAATTGTATATCCCGTTGCTTCACTTGTATAAAGAAGCCCTAATGTTTTTCCTGTTGCTCTTTTTTTAATTAAAATATTCATATCTTACTCCTTATTAATGCGCCTCAAAATCTTCCTGATAAGGAACGATTTTTCCTATCATAAATCCTCCTCAAATTGGTGTATAGAAATATATTGTTCATCATCTTCAGTATCTGTCAGGCTTTTATAATACGAGCCGTCTTTAAATAAATTTAAATCCAAACTCTCCTTATACCCATGTTCATTTAAAATATCCAAAATTCCCTCAATACTTGTCGCATAGTCGGTAAAATAATCACCGTTTATACAACCATCAACTACATATTCGTCTTTAAATATCCCAACATCATCATGCTTGTAGTAGACTTCGCATCCAGGCTCTTCGGCGATAAACGAAAATTTTATACAAGGAAAATTCTTTTTAATTATTTTTCTCCAAAATGAACTTTCAAAGTACCATGCTGTGAGAGTATTGATAGTGAAAAAATCATAATCATTATTGAAGGATTCAACTGATGAAACATAAGTTATATCTCCTCGTCCACCCTTGGCATAAGTGGGATCTGAATCCATATACTTAGCCCATACATTGCCAAGCCACCAATTACCAAAATCATTTTTAATTACACTTGGAGTTTCCTCCAAAGCTAAAAGTTCTTCATTAAATCTTTTAAGAACTGAATTGTTTTTCTTTTCTGTATAAAATGCAATAGATGTGTTACACCAATTTGGCATCACAATCCCTCTTTCCTTTTTAATGTTCGTTAAAAACAACAGCCTGTCCGCTTTCTAAAGTCCAGCATCCGCCATCGGTCTTTGCACATTCTGCACAATTACCATTACACTCTATATAATTTTCTTTAACTGTTGTTGTTCCATCTCTATATCTAACGTGCGCTTCAGGCAACGAATATTTGTTGTTATATTTAAAATCCTTCCAGATGCTAAATATAATATGAAGATTTGACGGAAACTGATGGTTGATATCTAACCATTTATTAATTATGTCATATCTTTTAGTAAAGCAAAGTATTTGACAGTGCTGATTTTTCTCTGCAATCTTAACCATATGATTAAGATAATCGTCATTAACTATGTCACCAGATACATGGAATCTAAAAAATCGAGTCAGCATAATTGCTGCCTCAACTTCTCTCCAATATGTATCAGGATCATTAAATAATAGTTCGAGGTTATGTTGATAAGCATCTCGAACAGTCTTCCTTAATCTTTCTAATTTACGCGCATAACATTTTGAAAAACATTTGCAGTTTTTTGCACATGTTTTACCTGCTGGCAAAGATACGCTTGGTATTGCTCCCATTTTAATATTACCCTGGCTGATTTTTACTTCCAAACTATCACCTCGATTACTGAAAAAAAAGTGAGAGCCATTTCTGACCCTCACTTTATCACTCAAGCATATCTTCCAGACAACTGATCTACAAAATAATCAAAAAAATCATAATGATCGTTATCGAAAAGTTCGTTTTCTAACTTGACCACTTTATTATATGCGTGTCTTAATTCTTGTTTCGCTGCCGTATACTCTGAAAGTTTAGCATTTCGCGCTTCGGCTTCTTTTTGTTTTTTATCGCGCTCTTCTTGAATACGTTTATCATATTCTTCCTCGTCGGTTTTCAACTCTTCGGGAGAATCATATAATCGTTTTAATTTTGTAGAATAATATTTCATATAGTCACCCTTTCTATATAATACTTTTATTTATTTTATTACTCAGCA
>OCVV011023059.1_pt1 | contig 14449 bp, 41 predicted proteins | sample 1539721 | NCBI WGS metagenome assembly OCVV01 (sample SAMN02144230, study PRJEB22623) | gut metagenome | biome: sheep rumen | host: Ovis aries | place: New Zealand
GAAGCAGCAGTAAAGGTCAAAGAAGAGACTTCCGATAATAAGCCGGACACGAAAGCCTTGATTGGTGGATGGACTACGGACGGTACGGAAACGACTTGGCTAGATGATGTTCTGATTAAAATCCGCAAAGAGAACGATAAGCCGATTGATACTACTCATATTAGCGTTGGATTGATTGACGGACAATCACTTCTGATTCCGGTACGTGACACTGGACAGACTTTAGTAGACGGAGAACCCATTCGCAATGGTCGCTTATGGGCTAATAGAGAAGGTCGTATATACGAGTTGCCGGAAGGTTGTTTCATCTTAGGAGATACACCGTATGAAATGGATCAGTGAAGAAACATTGCGAGACTGTCAGATATTCCGATACTCAAAGATGGAGAACGGAAAGGAAGGTGTGATTCCTGTCAAGGTCGAGGATTTGCCGGGAATTGAGATTGGAATTGATTTTGGAGAACCAAGTGGCGACAGAACAGGCTTTATCAAACATCCGTGTGAAAGTTGCCCGACTCCTGGTATCGAATGCGCTGATTGTAGTTTCTTTTAGAGAGGGGGATGAAATTGGAGAAAAGATTTTACGTGGTTCACAACGAAGATACGAATTGCGAGATTGTTGTGAAACTTACCGATAGTGAAGCAACAGCAATCGGGAACTTCATTGATTGGGCTGACTTGGATACATATGCAATTTGCCCTGTTGACGAATGGGATGCTGACGATTGGGGAAAGGAAGTGGGTGAGTTCTGATGGCATCGCATGATAGCACGGCACTGAATCTTACGAGGGAGGAAGCACTCAAACTTCACCGTCAGATGTGGACGGAAATGCAGGAGAAACTTGGCGATAATCCGAGTTCTGATGACAGAGAAGATTTCAAACGCAAATGGTGTCGAGAACACTTCCCCGGCAAAAATATTAACAATCACTGTTTTCTCTGCGAATATGTAAGTCATTATTGTTGCACAAAGAGAATGTGCAGAAGGTGTCCGATTGATTGGAGCAGTCTCAGCCGAGATGCAGATAAGGATTACACTTGTTGTGCAGACTACAAGGGCGAGATTGAAGAACCTGATAATGCAGAGATATTCCTTGCAGCCCCTATCTCTGAAATCCTTGCTCTGCCGGAAAGGAAGGTCGCCGAATGAACGATGACTGGACGTGTGACACTTGCGCTTACAGATGCGTGAAGATTTATGCAGAACCGTGTACAAACTGTGTGGACGGAAGTAAATACGAACCGATAGAGAAAGAAGGTAAAGCTGAATGACCATTGAAGAACTTCGCATGGTGAACCGCATATGCGCTTATATGCAGAGAGCCGAAAACCTGGACTACAAGACCGCATACAGTTTTGCATTGGCGGTAGTGAACAACAAGGAATATATCGGAAGGGAACTGAATAAGGGGAGCGAGGACGATGCTGACAACTGAACAGAAAAAGCACATAGATGCTTTTGAGTATTGGGTAAAAACCAACACCGAAAACGGAGTGAGTACCATTCCTGAATCTATTTGCAAAGACATTATTGCGATTCTGAAAGATAAGGACGGTGAGTAATGGAAATTTGGAAAGATATAGCCGGATATGCTGGGATATATCAAGTGTCCAACATGGGAAATGTCAGAAGTTTGCGGCGTGAAGATATTAAGTGCAAACAGGGATATAGAGCACTCAATGGGAGACAGCTAAGACCTGCGCAGGATAAAAAAGGTTATTTAATGGTTAGCCTAAATAAGAATGGGCAAAGCAAGACACGAAGAGTACACAGGCTTGTCGCAGAGACATTTATTGCGAATCCCGATAAATTACCACAAGTAAACCACAAAGACGAAAACAAATGTAACAACAACATAGATAATCTCGAATGGTGCACTCCGTCATATAACACAAATTATGGGAAAGGTAATAAATCAAGATCAGACACACTTAAAAAAATGTGGAGAGAACGGGAGCGTGAACAAAATGACACTTGAGCAGGCGATTGAACACGCCGAGGAAGTAGCGACTGAGCAGGAACGCCTTATGGGTCGATATGATGCCACAAGCGGTTACACCAGAAGCGGAAACGAAGCTATCCGTACTGAATCAGCAAAAGAATGCGAGAAGTGCGCAGAAGAGCATCGACATCTTGCCGCATGGCTCCGTGAGTTGCAGGATCGCAGGAAAGCACCGGAGATTGTGAGGTGCGGCGAGTGTGTGAATTTTGCCGAGAGAGATTTCTGCAAAGTGGCAGGTCACAACGTACACAGAAAATCAAACTGCATGCAAGTGTTTGGTGCGGAAAGGCGAACCGAATGAGTGATTTGGATATTATAATTTTTGCCGTTTCTGGCGTGGCGATCATTCTGATTAGCCTATACGTGGTTATATCTATGACGCAGGACATAAATGAAACCATACGTAAATGCAACGAGATAGAGGCTTGGGCAAAAAACGAATTGGAAAGGAGAACCGATGATAAAACCAATAAAGGTTCATCCTATTGAATCTGAATCAATAATATTGTGGGGCGATGATGGAAATAAGGAATTCGTGCTAATCAAGGCAAAAAACTGTGAAGGCTCTGTTATTGCGTTCGATAAGCGGCAGATATGGGAAGTATATCCATACAAAAGATATAGTTCTGATACGGAGTATTGTGGTGCGTGTGAACGTAAAGGAATATATATCAGGCTTATGCCGAATGATTTTAAGAAGATATTCGGGACGGATATATTAGACAGGGCGGAAAGGAGAACCGACAAATGAAGTGGGAAGCTGAATCTAAAGGCTATAGCTGCAACGACTGCTATCTTTCGATGCAGAATTGCCATGATCCGAGTATCTGCTGTGAAGACGAGACAGGGCTGTGCGACTGTTTTGAAGAGATTCCGACAGAAAGGAGAACCGATGGTTGATAACGAATTTATTAGAAATTGGAGAAATATGTTGAAGCCTTCCATATCCTCATGGTTGCTTAAAACCAACTATGAAGGAAAGGGCGAACAGGACAAAGAAGAATTTGAACGTGATTTCGATGAAATTCTTGACCTTGCGCTTATTGGATTGAAATACAAAACACAACTTTCTAAGGAAAACACAACTTCTGACCTGATAAGCAGGACGGAAACAGTTAAACAGCTCCAAGGAGTGCTTGATGTGACAGTACCCATTACCGATTATGACGAAGGCTATGTTGACGGTGTTGAGGTTGGTATTAGCACGGTATCTACCATGCCTCCCATACAGCCCGTTGCGACCGACACAAATGTCGGTGACACGATCAGCCGGCAGGCGGCACTCGAAAAGGTCAGAACCATGCAGACATACAAGCTGTTTGCTGACATAAGTCTGGTAGACAAGGCAGAAGTACAGACAGAGTTGATGATGCTGCCGCCCGCACAGCCGGAAGCATTAACGGATAAGGAACAGAGGTTATTTCTTGCGGCGATGGGAAGAGAAGAAAAGGTATGTAGACAGGTAGATGATGAGTGCAGAGATTGTCGTGAGCCATACGAGGACAGCCTTGTCAGAACTTGCCATGAAATTACAAGAAAGGTAAAAGGTGCGTTATGGACTTAATCAGTAGACAGGCGGCGATTGATGCGCTTCACACTCGGTTTAGGGATGGATTTGATGGAGATAAGTGGTGGAACAGTACTCATGTATTGGCGGCAATTGAAGGTCTGCCACCCGCACAGCCTGAACCGCAGTGGATTCCGTGTTCGGAGAGGATGCCGGAAGAACATGAATGGATAGGGACAAAAAAGTTCGGCACAACTATATCCGATGAAGTCTATGTCACATTTGAGAATGAAAAAGGCGAGAGATTCTGCCAGCACATGAAATTCCAGAATGGAGAACTTAGCCGTTACGATCAGTTCCATATGGATACTTGGTTTAAGGGCAGTAAGCCTATCGCATGGATGCCGTTACCAACACCATACGCAAAATAAAATCAAAGGAGAACGAACATGAAAAATATTAAATCACTTATCATTGGAGCAATTATCATCATCATCCTCGGTCTGGCGTGTGCGGTCAATACGGAAGCCGCAACAGTCAAGTATGCAAAGAACGTCAGCGATTTCAACTATAACCACCGTTACATTCTTGAAGCGGCGGAATACCCGATGTCATCCACTAAAAAGGTTGATGGATGGGTTGCCACACCGGACGCAGACGGATGGATGAACTTAAAGAAGTACAACGCAAGCACAGCGGACTCCAAGCATCAGATATGGTGTATCGAAAATTGGGTATATGACTACGAAATGGGAGAACTTACGCTGCCGACCTATACCATAACTAATTCAGACCCGTTACCGCACTGGTCTAACGATTTTATGGGAAGGGCAATTACATACACATCCAAGGGGTTCTACCGTCAGAAGGAAATCTACGGAGAGTTTGGCACGATGTATGAGCATTGGAACAGTCCGGCACAGCGATTCAAGATCGTCAAGGTCAGGACGGATGCCAAGACAGGCAGAGTGATTTTCAAGTTCGTGAACGTAAAATCCGGCAAGGCAATGTGCGCAGGTGGATATGCGTTCTTTTATGTGAGGATAGTTGAATGATCGCAATAGCTATTATCGGATTTATAGATGCACTCTTCTTTTGGGCGGCTCTTAAAACTGCAAGCGATGAAGATGATAGAAATGGTTGGGGGTGAATAACATTGATGAATTGGGAATCCCCGGTAACTATTGCTCAGGAAATTGCGTCACAGATTGCAAGAGACACGGACGACTATATTATGTCAGAAATTTATAAAACAGGTGTCACGGTCAATAAGGAAGAACTTATTAAGGCTCTCAACTATGACCGTGACCAGTACAACAAAGGTTATTGTGACGGATTTAACACCGCCGTTGAAATGGAGTGGACTTCCGCTGACCAGTTGGAAGAACACATTGCGAAACTTAATGAAATTCTGAAAAAGCTAAAGGGGGATGTGAAATGATGTTAATTGTACTTGCCATGTTGCTGATTATATTGTCGGTTCACTTTTATTCTTGATAGGGGGTATGAAATGATTGGAGTAAAGATTACGGTACTGCTTATTGTGTTGACGGTTATCTGGAAGTTTGTAGCGGAAATACTGATTAAAGGAGAGAGTTTGGAGAAGAAAGTCAGAATTGCCATGAATAATGAAGTAACTTGGTACATGGTGGTGTTTGCCGTCCTTGTCGTTGCTTCTGTTCTCGGAGTTCTGTATTCGGTGTTCTATCTTCTCTTCTTGAGATAAGGGGGGTCTGATGTTTACTCTGACGGAATGTAAGAAACGGAACACGACTTGCTATGATTGCGATGATAAGAGTTGCAATCTTGCCGGAGAGAAAATGTCGGACTGCCCGAAGTATCACTGCGATAATCCGAATGGTGTTGATGATTGTGACCATTGCGCTTTCATTGACGATTACATTGAGTATATGCGTAAGTCGTATAAAAAGGGGTGATAAAAATTATCATAGCAGTTGATTTTGACGGAGTTATCGTCACTGAGAATTTTCCTCAGATTGGCAGACCTCATATTGGCGTTATCAATGGTCTGATTGAAAGACGGAAAAAGGGTGACAAGCTGATACTCTGGACTTGCCGTTGTGGTCAGCAGTTGACAGATGCAGTTGCGTTTTGCCGGAACATGGGTCTTGAGTTTGATGCCGTGAACGAGAACTTGCAAATGATGGTTGACAAGTACGGCTCAGACAGCAGGAAGGTCTATGCGGATTGTTACATTGATGACCGTAACAAAGATGCGGATTGGCTTTTATTCAGAGCAAGAACTGAACGGAACACTCCGCAGTTGCAGGAGCCGGTTCCGAGAAAAACAGCACGGATCGTAAGGAGATAAAACAATCTATGAGATATGGGTTGCCGTATAAAGGCAGTAAAAACTTCATTGCAAAATGGGTTGTTGAAAATCTCCCACGCTCAGATTATTTTGTCGATTTATTCTTCGGTGGTGGAGCGGTAACACACGCCGCTCTGCTATCCGGTAAGTATAAGCACTTTATCGTCAATGACATAGACGGAAGGTTGCCGAAGTTCTTTCTTGATTGCGTAAATGGCAAGCACACAGTTGAAAATCATCCTGAATGGATAAGCCGTGAAGAGTTCCACGCAAAGAAGGACACGGACGCTTACATCGCTCTGATATGGTCTTTTGGGAACAACGGTGTTAGTTATATTTTCGGAGCGAATGTTGAGGACTTCAAGCGTGACTATCATAGGGCGGTCTATGAAGATAATCCAAAACTGCTTGAGCCATATGGTTATAAGATTTCATCATCGCATATCAAAGACATATATGAACGCTATCTTGAGTTTAACCGTCAGGTTAAGGCGGTTGCGAGATGCGATTGTGAATCGTTAGAACGGCAAAGAGAAATAGAACGGCTACAAAGTCTGCAACGGCTACAAAGTCTGCAAGGGCTACAAAGTCTGCAAGGGCTACAAAGTCTGCAAGGGCTACAAAGTCTGCAAGGGGATTATGAAAATGTCGGAATCCCAAAGGGTGCGGTAATTTACTGCGACCCACCGTATGAGAATACATCGTGCGGAAAATATGATGGGTTTGACTCAGGACGTTTTCATAAATGGGCTAGAGAACAAGACAATATCTTCATCTCCGAGTATCAGATGCCAGACGATTTTATAGTTGTTGCGGAAACCGAGAAGGTGGTCTTATCTACGCAGTTTGGTGGTTGCGGAAAAGCGACCGAGAGAATTTACACTAATCAAAGAACATACGACAAGATGGATGAACGGCAGAAAAGACTTATCTCTCAAAACACAGCGGTTCAAATGACGATAGATGATTTCTTGAAACAAGGAGATAGTTAATGAGCGGTGGAAGTTTAGATTATTTTTACTATACGTTGGATGACCATTCTAACGACTTTGACGACAAGGAACTGAACAATCTTGTATCGGACTTGGCTCAATTATTCCACGACCGTGAATGGTATCTGTCCGGTGACACTGGTTTGGGCGATTGGCGTGAATCCAGAGATAAATTCAAAGAGAAGTGGTTCACGGAGCATGGCAGACAGGAGCGGATTGAAAAGTATCTCGCTGAACTTGGCAACGAGGTCAGAGAACAGCTTGGTCTGAACCGCAAATACTGTAAGACCTGCGCTCACTGGTCTCAGCGGAAAGACAGTGACCATTACGGAGATTGCGAGTTCAAAGAACACGGTTTGGTGCATCGTTGTGAGTTTTGCGATAAATGGGAGCCGAAAGAATGATGATTGTTTTTATCTTGGCACTTCCGATAATGTACGGATTGCTGATACACGATGCGCTGACGATGCCGGAAGAAAGATTGAGGGAGTTTGAATGGCTGAATTAAAACCACTGATTTGTAAACGGTGCGGTGGCGAGATTGACCGACACGATATGAAGTGTCATTATTGCGGAACGTATTACATATACGAAGATGTTAGCACAAAATCAGTTATTAAAGTTGACGTTCCCGGAGTTGAAGTTCTTGGGGTGCAACAGGCTTTTGACAGATGGCAATTAGCAGATATGCCGAAAGAAGCGATTGCGGAAATCACTCACAGGGGTCTATGCGGGAAACTTGCAGAAGCACTCTATCCGTACATGGAATTTGAAATGAGTGACGACTACTTTACGGACAGCGCAATTATCCGTGGTCGCTTACGAGTCGTGAAACCTGATTACAGATTTTAGCGAGGGATTTAATGAAGGATAAACTGATCTCAGCGAATAGCATTTTACGGAAACTGAATGACCGTCTTGATAACTATGAGGACTTGCCACCTATGACGGTTGGAGACTTTATAAGGATGATAAATGAAGAACCAGGAGTGACGAATGAAGCACAGAACGACACAGTTTAACCGAAATTTTGCAAGGTTGCTCGATGAAAAAGACATTGCTCCAAAGCAGATAGCAGAAGCGACAGGTATTCCGCTTGGAAATATCTATCATTATCGTAACGGTGGCAATCCGCCTGTTGTTCCGAGAGCAGATACGCTACTGCGATTGGCAAGGGTCTTAGGTGTAACTATGGACGAACTTTATGGGGGTGAAGAACAGTAATGAATCCGTGCGAATTAGGTTATGTACTTCTCGGAGTATTTGTACTGATGGCTTGTGTCGTGGTTGCAGTTTCCTATTACGAAGGTTATCACGATGGCCTTGACGATAAAGAAGGGAGAAATAAGCGCAAATGATAAAATGGTTACTCTTCTATCTTCTTATCGGAATGCTCGAAGCGGTGGTGGGTCTTGACGGACTGATTGATGAACATATTTTAGGCTTTATCGGATATACAATTTTCTGGTTGCCTACAAATATCTGGTTCGCAATACAAGTTCTGCTTCATCCCGGCGAGAATATCCTTGATGAATGGGGCGATTACGATGATTGACGGAGTTGAGATTATTACTGTCGGAACTACCACTACTCCATTCGGAACGCTTATTGCATCTATTATCGTATTGGCGATTCTTGTAATGGCGTTCTGCGTGGTCGGATGGCTTGCGAAGCGTAGGGGCGATATAGCCCTTGCGCTGGTCATGTGTATCGCTGTATTGATTGTTACATTCAATCCGATAATGGAGTTATTCACATACAAGAGATACGTGGTCAAGGTCTCAGACTCCGTAACGATTGCGGAACTGACAAAGGACTACGAGATAATGGAGCAGAACAAAGATGGCACACTGGTCATAAGGGAGAAACGAAGTAATGGCAAGTCTTGATATGAGTAAAGGGTCGGACGGATTTAACATGATGGGGGATGTGTTCGCATTTCTCAAGAAGTACGGAACTCCTGAGAAGTCAGATGATTATTGGAGAACGGTGGTCGCAGAGCATCAGAAACTTTGCGATAAGTATAAGGGCAACGAGACCGTTCAGCACTTGCTCATTAACATTATGACCGGGGTCTTATCGCATCTTGAATCAGAGGTGACGGAATGGAAGGAATGACAAACAGGGAACTGGCTGACTACTGTACAGCACATTGGGCTCCGCTCAGATTTTTATGCGGAGACTGTAAATACAGGAACAACATCTGTCGAGTTTTCCGTAAGAAGTACGGAGGGGACTCTCCGTATATGCTGCATGTGCGGTTTCCACAGATTTACACGGACGAAGAAATTCCGAATCAGGGGACACCAATGAAACTGAGACAGATCAATATGAAAGCGACAGGTGAACGTATTCAGCAGTTGAGGAAGTACAATGGTCTTACTGCCGGACAGGTCACGGATGCGCTCGGAATCAGCCGTTCCGCATATTATCGCTGGGTGTGGGGCGACTCTCTTCCAACAGTAGACAACCTTGTGATGCTCTCTGATATTTTTGGAGTCAAGATTGATGACATAATCGTTGCGGAATAGGGGGTGGTCTTATGGAAATTATTTATCGTGGCGTGATTCCAAAGGTGCCAAAGTATGAAATCGAGTGTCATACTTGTAAGTCACGTATGCTCTGCACAAAGGACGAACTGCCGATAGCCGGAAGTCAGTACAACATAAGTTATTACTCTTACGTTTGCCCTGTTTGTGGCACGAAGAACTATATTGATGAAATTGATCTCGAAAAAAAGAAGGTACTTGGCTGATGAATGAGAATGAACGCTGTATAAACTGCCGTTTTTGCCGGAAACTCAAAGAACTTGTGAACGGCACATGGGTCATAAAGTCGTGCTGTACGTTTTTTCCAGAAACCGAGCCGGACAATGGATATGGCGCTTTTGCCATTGTAGTTGACAAAGACAGAGACAGATGTGAGTGCTATTCTCCGAGAGAAGAAGCCACAAAGAAACTTGTCACTGGTGGCATTGAAGATGTTATTGCGGAACTCAAGGACTTGACGCAAATGCACTCAATCGTATGTAGTCCGATAGTCAGGAAGATCTTGGAAGATGCAATTCCAAAATCGATGTCTAGCAATGCACTGTTTTTCAGCACTCCGCTATTAAATAATACTGATTCAATTTATGTTTTTGACGGTGATATTTCAGACCCAAGTAGTTATCTTTTGCCGACAAAGATTCCGATGACATTTGGAGAAGAGACGGAAGTATGAAATTTATATTATGGCTAATCATAAGCTGCATGGGGGTCTTTAATCCGTGTGAAGTCGAGGATGCACCAGACCCATTTAATGACGGATATACGATTGTAGAAGATGCGCCTAATCCGTATGAAGATGAATGGATAGTCGAGGACGCTCCTGACCCATTTGCTGATGAATGGATAATAGAAGATGCGGATGACCCATTTGAAGATGTTTGGATTATCGAAGATGCAGATGATCCGTTTGAGTGAGGTAGAATATGAAGTCGTCATGGAACGAGAAATTGTCCGAGGAAGAATACGAAGCCATGATAGCAAAAATGACGAGTGACGCAAAGGGTCTTACGCTTGAAGCGTGGTCGCAGGCTGACTCCGGCACTTCTTATCTCAAATTTGCCAATAGGGAGTTTAAAGAAGGAAATATAAAAGAAGCGATTGAGGATTGTGCAAAGGCGCATTATTTTCTTGAGTCTGCATTAAGGCTTATGTCTGGTGCAAGCGATTTGGGTAAAGCATTGAAGGAGAAAGTGAGTGACAAGTAGGCAACAGTCAATCTATCGTGCGGCTCACGGCTTATGTACACGTTGCGGAAAGCCTAACGACAGGGAAGGGTACTCTTCATGCTCCGTATGCGCTGAGAAAGCCATGAACCGATATAGAAAGCGTAGGGAAGGTCGGATATGCGTTGACTGTAAAAAGCCATTGGGCGGAAAGACAATCCGATGCCCTGAGTGCAATTCCCGAAGAAATGAATGGTGTCGGAAACAATATTGGGATTGCATTAACAATCATATCTGCACCAAGTGTCAGAAGTACACGGCAGTCCCCGGAAAGACTAAATGTGAGGTGTGTCTTGCCAAAGAAGCAAACAGAGCAGACCGAAAGCGCAGAAAGACGAGCAAAGCGTGAAAGATATATTTTCAGAAGGTCGAACGGACTATGCGTTGATTGCGGAGAAGAAGCCGTAGAAAATAGGTGCAGATGTTCCGAGTGCGCTGAACGGAACAAAGATACCCTCAAGGATGAATATTGGTTTTTCGTCAAAATGGGAATCTGCACTAAGTGCGGAAAATATACGGCTGCTCCCGGCAGAAGAAAATGCGAGGTATGTCTTGCAAAGGATGCAGAGAGCCATATGAAAAGGCGTGAAGCCAAAGGCAACGGCAATTCCAATCATAAGGATTATCTAAAGCGCAGGCGAGAAGAAGCGAAGAAGAACGGCATATGCAGGTCTTGTCTAAAGCGGAAAGCAATGCCAGGGTGGTCTATGTGTCATGAGTGCGCTTCTAAAAATCGCAGAAAGCTGAGAGAGTTGCACAGGGAACAAGGACACGTTACATATACCGAAGCAGTTGAGAACGGACTTTGTACTTGCTGTAGGCATGAACGATCAACGCACGGAAAGTTATGTGACGCTTGCTATGAGAAGTCGCTGATAAAACTTGAAAAGGCAATGCAGTCAAAAAAGACGCTTGAATACCGTGAACGTATGCGTAGGGAAAATGAAGCTATCTTTGCGCTGAACAGAGCATCGAGAAACAGGCGCACACGCTCTCAGAACGGCACGATGGTCTTAAATAGCAAATAGTCCGCACAACAAAGAAAATCCCCTAGAAAGTCTTATATGGCTCTCTAGGGGTGTTTTAAATTTGGCACGGTGGTCTTAAACGAACTGTCTCCAATAGTAACTCTGGTGGTCTTTCATAATCTTGAGGATTGTGTCTGTTCCGTACCATTTGCCCTTGTAATATGCCTGTCCTTCGATGTTTGCGGCATCCACGTCCCATCTTGCGTTGGAAATGGCTTCGATGTCTGTCCAGTCAATCGGTTTTTTGATTCGGAATTTTCTCTCGCTTACTTCTGGCTCGATGGACTTCCATTCAATTTGATACCAGTTCGGTGTCTGATAAACGATGTAGCCTGTTCTATCTCCACCAACGTCAAGCACGGTAAAACTTCTGTAGATTTCTTTTTTCATGGTACTTCTCTCCTTTTCTTTTTGGCACGGGGGTCTTACTTGATCTCCTTTAAAGTGTCATCGCATTAAGCCTTTCCTGAATTTCACGGAGCCTCGGGGTAAGCGGTGGAAGCGGACGAAACTCGTAACCGTTGCGCTCTATTTTTATCTGGCAGCTTCCGGATTCTCCGTTATAGGCATCGGTGTAACTGAATTTTACGATGTGGAAATCGCCCTCATCGTAATGGTCGGTAATCTCGATGTTTTCTGCCCGATGCTCGCAGGTCGAAGCTCTGATGAATAAGTCTTTCTTGTATCTTGCGATTGCGTTCTCAAGCGATATGCCCTCGATATATATTTTGTGGTCGGCTACTTTGAATTTGAACATAGCTTTTTCTCCCTTCTTAAACTGGCACGGGGGTCTTAGAAAAATTTAATCTTTTCTTCGTCTGAAATCCGGCACTCAATAATGTCGGACGGTTGGCAACGCAGGATACAACACAGTGAGTTCAGAGTGTCCGTGTTAATGGTCTTTCCTGCCTTAATATTGGCAAGGGTCTGCGTTCCCATGATACCTTCGTTTTTCAGTCGGTACGATGACCAACCATGCTTTTTCAATTCTGCAACAACGTCAATCTTAAAGTAAATCATTTTTGCGATACTCCTTATCTCTTTTAATTGATACATTCATTGTATCATTGTGCCTTGAATCTTGCAACTTGTTTCCGATAAAACTATCTAATTTTGGCACGGTGGTCTTTAGTTTCTGCTATGCGTCCTCAGATACTCGTCATACGCTTCTTCGATGCCGGAATCGCTCGTCCAATCAAGTTCGATGTATGCTACTGGCGCACCATCTCCGTCAAGGATCGCATAGACCTTCATGTCGGTAAAGCCGGAATACTTGTGTCTCACTTCGTCCGCATAGCGCACATTTCCGCTAATCCATCTGTCTTCTAATTCCCTTACTTCCTCAGAATTGCTATCGAGAATCCTGAAATGCTCATACACATTATTCATTTTGCTATCTCCTTTCGCTTTGCGCTGATACTTTGCTCAAAACGTGGCAAGCATTGAATCTTGCCACACGTTCAACAACTATCGGCACGGTGGTCTTAATCCTGCTCGGACTCCCATATGTCAATGATATAGGGGCTATCCCAATGGCACGGCATTCCGATATAGTTTGTCACTGCGTTGCGGAATTTTCTGCCGTTCGGTATCAACTCCGTAATAACGCAAGTTCCGTCTGTTCTCGGATAACGGACTTCCTGATGAAAACCTATGCCCTTCGGGGTCTTGCCCTCAAGGAATCGCTTTGCCTGCTTCTTGATTTTTCTATATTTCATAGTATTTCTCCTTTCAAAACGGCACGGGGGTCTTAATCACTCTCCAAACTGGCACGGGGGTCTCATAAAACCGGCACGGTGGTCTTAGATTTTCTTCACTGAAATTTGGCACTGGGGTCTTAGAATTGGCACGGGGGTCTCATGCGTTATTCCGTATCAACTTTCATGTAGGCTTTGATTGCCTTGATTGCGTCCATTTCCATTCCGGCATCGGCAGCTATGCACTTCTTAATCAGGGCGCGGAGTCTGTGCTTGCTGAGATTGACAAATGCTTTCAGGAATGGCATTGACGCTCTGCCTGTTCCGATATACCAGTGAATTGTATCATTTGCTACCTTGGCAACGTAAGCGGCTCTCTGGCTTGTCTCTTCGCTGTATCTAAAGTCAAGGCTTATCAGATACAGATTGTAAAGCTGATCGTCAATACTCTTGGCTGACACTACGATTTCTTTTTTCATGGTCGCTTTATCTCCCTTCTTAGTATAGCATGGTTTCCGGCAATTGCCACTTTTTAGGTCGCTCTTTTGCCTGTGTAAGTGGCTTTTGCCCGGTCGCTGAATATCCGTACTGCACTATACACATATGGTCGCTCATTGCCCTGTGTAGGGCCTCGCACGTCCGCACGTATAAGGGCGCTCTTCCCTCTGTGTAGGACTCTCCGGCACGGTCAATTTTCGGCTCGGATGTCCCAGGCGGATGACTGGCAATATTCAGCTATGGCCATGCAGGTGGCTTGCTCACCTATGACGGCTCTGATCCGTACATGGTCGCCGGGTCTCTGTATCCGGCAATGTGGAAACTGTGGAAAACTCGCTGACGGTCTCCGGCTCGGTCTGGGTGTCGCTCGGTGGCTGTTTCCGTCCCTGATTGGCTGTACTGGTTGCGGTCTCGGTCTCTTCCTGACGTTCTGACGGTCTCGGAGTCGGTGACGGTCTCCGGCTTCACTTGCCTTTGTAGGTGCCGACGGTCTCCGGCGCTTTATTTGGCTTTTTAAGGTGGTTTTATAGTTGGCTATATAGAAATACCCTTTTAGCGTTTCCGGCTGTCTATGGGCGTTCTATGGCTTTATACTCTGCTTTCCGCTCTCCGGCTGCCT
>OCVV011336944.1_pt1 | contig 14449 bp, 11 predicted proteins | sample 1539721 | NCBI WGS metagenome assembly OCVV01 (sample SAMN02144230, study PRJEB22623) | gut metagenome | biome: sheep rumen | host: Ovis aries | place: New Zealand
ATACTTTATCAGTAATTTCGACTTCATCAAAATCTTTAGCTATTTGGTTTATATATTTTTTTATTTCAAAATAGCTTGTACCCTTTTTTTGAAGAAATAAGGCTCCAATCTTTTCAACCCATTTTGTGACTAATTTTTCACAGTCACCTTTGTTTGTCTCATAACTTATAACCTTATTTCTCATATACATTAGCATATCACCATAAGTGATTGCTGCCGCTAAGCGTTTAAGTAGCAAAGTATTTAATCTAAAACCGGATTTTTTATCAAGTCCTGAAGCATTTAAGCTAATGACTGGTACATATTCATAATGAGATTTTACTAAAGCTTTCCTTAAAAGATGAATATAATTAGAAGCACGACAACCTCCACCTGTTTGTGTGATTAATAAAGCGGTCTTATGTCTTTCTTCTTCGCTCATGTGATCTAATTCATCAATAAATTGTCCGATTACAAGAAGAGCAGGATAACAAGTGTCGTTATGAACATAACGAAGACCTACTTGTTTAATTCTATCATCTTTATTTGTTAGTAAACGTGTTTTATAGCCTGAAGCGATTAATGCTTTTTCAAAGAAACGGAAATGAATTGGTAACATGGTTGGAATTAAGATAGTATGAGTCTTTACCATCTCACGAGTAAATGTTGGACTCTTAATTTCATAAGATTCATCAAACATATCGTTAATCATTTTTCTTTTCCTCCATTTCTTTCTTTTTTAGTCTTAATGCTTCAAATAAACTTCTTAAACGAATTTTAACAGCACCAAGGTTTGTGATTTCATCAATTTTAATTTGTGTATAAATCTTTCCACCTTTTTCAATTATGTCTTTTGTCTCATCTGTTGTGATGGCATCTAGTCCACAACCAAATGATACTAATTGAACTAAGTTCATATCATCTTGAGTGATTACATAACGTGCTGCACTATAAAGACGAGCATGATATGTCCATTGATTTAATACGTTTGTTTGGAATTTATCAGTTAAATAAGATAGTGATTCTTCAGATACAACACCAACACCAAATCCAGATATTAATGAATCAATACCATGATTAACCTCAGGGTCAACATGATATGGACGTCCACATAAAACGATAATTTCTTTTTGATTCATTCTACATTCATGAATTATTTCACGTCCTCTTTGACGAATTGATTCAAGATGATTTTTGTATTCTTTATATGCTTCATCAAGTGCTAATTTAATTTCTTTTTTGCCAACTTTGAAATATCTATTTAATATTTCATAAAGTCTTACTTCAAGTAAGATTGGATTATTTAGACTTAAGTAATCACTGATAAAATTGATTTCATTAATTTTGGAAACATTATTTTTAATGTTTTCAGGGTAATATGCTACAATAGGACAATTATAGTGATTATCTCCTTTGTTTTCGTTAACATTATATGTCATACAAGGATAGAAGATAGTAGTTATTCCATCGTTTAATAATTTCTCAATATGACCATGGACCAATTTAGCTGGGTAGCATTCTGTATCGGATGGAATTGTATGTTGTCCTAGCGTGAATATCTTTCTGTTTGAAAAACCACTAGTTACAACTTCAAATCCAAGATTTGTAAAGAATGTGTGCCAGAATGGTAATAATTCATACATGTTAAGAACAAGTGGAAGACCAATCTTACCACGCTTTCCAGGAATTCCTTTATAACTAGATAATCTATTTCTAATGAATTCGTAGATGTTATAATCTTCATTATTAATGATTCCAGTCTTGGCTAAAGGACGTTCACAACGGTTTCCTGAAATATATCGAGAGTTTCCACCAAAGTTATTTATGGTAAGAGAACATTGATTCTTACATAATCCACATTTTGTATATTTTACAGTATGAGTAAAATTTAGTAATTCTTCTAAATTTAAAATAGAAGAATGCTCGTTGTTATTTTCCATACTAGATAATGCAGCACCATATGCTCCCATTAAACCAGAAATATTTGGACAAATAACATCAACACCTAATTCTCTTTCAAATGCACGAAGAACAGCTTCATTATTAAATGTTCCACCTTGAACTACTATGTGACGTCCTAAGGATTCTACATTTGTTGTTCGAATTACTTTATAAAGTGCATTCTTTACGACGGAAATTGCAAGACCTGCTGAGATGTTATCAATAGTAGCTCCATCTTTTTGAGCTTGTTTAACTTGCGAATTCATAAATACTGTGCAGCGTGAACCTAGATCGACTGGCTTTGGAGCAAGTAAACCAATTTTCGCAAAATCTTCAATCTTATAACCTAATGCAGATGCAAATGTTTGTAAGAAAGAACCACAACCACTTGAACAAGCTTCGTTTAAGAATATGTTTGAAATTGCGCCGTTTTCAATTTTAAAGCATTTAATATCTTGTCCTCCAATGTCGATGATGAAGTCAACATTTGGCATGAAATGCTTGGCAGCTCTAAAGTGTGCCATTGTTTCAACCAAAGAAGTATCTAGTTTAAATGCGGCTTTAGCTAAGTCCTCACCATATCCAGTAGAAGCACTACCCTTAATGTTGATATGAGGGTAAGTTTTATATAGTTCTATTAGATTATTTTTAATTATTTGAGCTGGGTTTCCTTCGTTAAATTGATACCTTGACCAACGAATATTTTTATTATTATCAATTAATACCATTTTTAATGTAGTAGAACCACTATCTATACCAAGATATAGTGGAATGCTAGGGTCGTCAACTAATTCAATTGTAGGAACAAAGGCTTTTTTGTGACGAGCTCTAAATTCTTCAAGTTCAGCTTCGTCTTTGAATAATGGTGTTGAAAAACCATATTTTTCGTTTGTTTCATATTTTTCAAATGTTGATATCAATGAATCAATATTGTATATTTTATCTGCACAATATGCAGCACCCAAAGAAACAAAATATAATGAGTTGTCAGGGCAAATACCTGTTAGATGTAATGTTTCGTCAAAACTTTTTCTTAATTCAGGCATAAATGTTAAAGGACCACCTAGGTATGCAACAATACCTGTGATGTCACTTCCTTGTGCAAGACCACCAATTGTTTGGTTAACTACAGCTTTATAAATTGATGCTGCAACATCTGCTTTACTAGCTCCTTGATTTAAGAGTGGTTGAACATCTGTTTTAGCAAAAACACCGCAACGAGATGCGATGCTATACAATTTTTCATGTTGAGCAGCAAGATTATTCATATCTGTTACATCAACATTAAGTAAAGTGGCCATTTGGTCTATGAATGCACCTGTACCACCTGCACAAGTACCATTCATTCTAACATCCATTCCGTCTTTTAAGAATAGTATTTTAGCATCTTCACCACCAAGTTCAATGATACAATCAACATCTGGTATTAAACGTTTTGCGGCTTGGCGAGTAGCATATACTTCTTGAACAAATGTGATTCCACATCCGTTAGCTAGCCCCATACCGGCACTACCTGAAATAGCAAATAAAGTGTTTGAAGTAATTATATTATCTTCTTTTAAACTTTTTAATATTAATAAGACATTTTCTTTAATGTGAGAGTAATGTCTCTTATAATCTTTATAAACAATATTATTTGAATCGTCTAAAACAACATATTTAATTGTTGTTGAACCAATATCTAAACCTAATCTCATATATAACTACCTCATTTTCACTTGATTATTATAAGGCGAAAAATGTCTATTTGTCAATTTTATTACGCTAAAAAGGAAAATAGGTTATATATTTAAAATATATAAAAATTGTAAAATGCTAGAAAAATAGGACTTTTTGTAAATAAAATATTACTTAATCATTATGTTGTTAAATTATGTCTTTTAATGTATAATTATGTTAGAAAAGTATATGAGGTATAGGAATATGAAACGTATTTTTAAATTTATAGCAATTTGTGCTTCTGCCTTATTTATCATTCTATTTACAGCTTCATGCAATGATGCTAACAAAGATGTTACAGGTTCAATGACTATTACAGCAACTGCCTCAACGCTAAATATTAGCGCAACAGTAGTAGACGAAAAAGGTGCTGTTAATAGCAAATCTGTTAGAGCAAAATATGCTAAGCTTAACGAAGATGGTAATCCTGGAAGCTATACAAATATTACATTTACAACAATTCCATTAAAGGGTGAAGATGGAACATGGAATAGTGAGACAGGAACTGCATCAGGTCTTGATATGGAAACTACTTATAGAGTAATTCTATATTGTACAATTGGAACTAATTTAAAGACATTAGATGAGCAAGACGTTAAAACAACTAAAGCTGGTCAAGATGAAATAAATCCTATAATGATTAGTACAAAAGAAGAATTACTAAATATGTCAAAAGATAATGATGCTTATTATAAATTGGCAAATGATATTGATTTAGAAAATGAGGCAATTGGCTCCATTTTTAATTCATCAACAAAGTTTGCAGGACATTTTGATGGTGATAATCATAAAATCATGAACTTTAAGCAAACTGCAAGTGCCCAATACGAAGGTTTATTTGGCTATGTTGATACAAATGCTGAAATTGTTAATCTTGAAATTAGTGGCGCATCACAAACATTATCAAGAAATGGTGCAACATATTACGCTGTTCTTGCCGGATATAATAACGGAACAATTAGAAACGTTACAATCAGTGATGTAAATCTTGATTATACTATGACTAGTACAACTACAACTAGCCAAAATGTTGGTGTAATTGTTGGACACAATGATATTTCTGGTGTTATTGCAAATTCAAGTGTTAATGGAGATACTAAGTTAAACATTCAAAGCCATGTTAACTTTGGCGGTATTGCAGGACAAAATGATGGAAAGATTTTCTCATCAACAGTTAAAGCTAATCTTAATTTAGTATTATCTAGCACATCAACATCAACTAGTTTATATGAATATAATTTTGGTGGTGTTGCCGGATTATCAAGCGGTATTATTGCAAATTGTATTGTTGAAAACACTATTAAAGCTTCAACAACACTTAATTCTTCTAACTATACACGTAATTATTACAGAGGTAATAATATTGGTGGTTTAGTTGGTTCAGTTGTAGCAGGTAGTGTTCAAAACTGTGTAGTTAACTCTTCATTTGAATACAAGTCATATCAATCACCAGTTGTAAATCTAGGATATCTAATTGGTTTAACTGACACTAACCTAAACGGAATCAGTGCCTTAAAGCAAAATTCAGTTATTTTAGATAAGAATACATTAACAATTTCTCTTCTTGAAAAAGATAGTGATTGGCAAATTAGTGTTAAATCAGATGAAGAAAGTGATTCTACAACAAGTACAGAAACAACATCAACTTCATCAACTAAGCAAATTGATAGAGTTGCAAATATTTCATTGATCAATTTCTTAAAAACTGCTGATAAAACTAACTCAAAACTTGAGAATGATTTCTATGAAGCAGCCAATTATTTTGTATATGGAACATATGAAGTGGTAATTGATACTATCAATGATAACATCACAACTATTCCTTATTCAATTGTAGAAACAGCACCTGGTCAAGCAAGCTATACTGCTTTTGCTAATTTAGGTGAAAATGTTTCTTCATATCTAGCAAGCAAAACTAATAATTAATCGATTATGAAAAGCCAATATTTGATTGGCTTTTTTCTTTTTTTATTCTATTTTTATTTAGATAATTTTTTGAAATAAGTATGCCATAAATTGATAAATTTAATAAGATAGTTTATAATGAAATAAAATGGATATTTATGCGAATGGAGAATTATTATGGCTTTAAAAATTTATAATTCCTTAACAAATAAAATAGAAGAATTTATACCTAAAAATAAAAAAACTGTTAACATGTATGTCTGTGGACCTACTGTTTATAACTATATTCATATTGGTAATGCTAGACCTGTTATTTTCTTTGATACCTTCAAACGATATTTAGAGTTTAGTGGTATGACTGTAAATTATGCATCAAACATTACTGATGTTGACGATAAAATTATTAATAAAGCACTTGAAGAAGGCGTAAGCGAAAAAGATATTGCAACTAGATACGAAAAAGCTTACTTTGTTGATGTTAATCGTCTAGGTTCTAAAAGACCCGATTTTGTACCACATGCAACTGAATATATTCCACAAATGCAAGAATTTATTCAAGGATTAATTGATAAAGGATATGCATATGATAATGACGGTGATGTTTATTTTAGAATTGATAAACTAAACGAATATGGAATCTTATCTAACCAAAACAAAGATGAACTTGAAAAGGGTGTAAGAATTGATGTGTCAGATAAGAAAGAAAATCCTCTTGATTTCACATTATGGAAGAAAACTGAAAAAGGTATTCAATGGGATAGTTCATTTGGCAAAGGTAGACCAGGATGGCATACAGAATGTGTTTGCATGATTGATAAGATTTTTAACCATGAAGAAATTGATGTTCATGGTGGTGGTATGGATTTAAAATTTCCACATCATGAAAATGAAATTGCTCAAGCTAATGCAATGTATCATAACCACTTAGCACGTTACTGGATGCACGTTGGTCGTGTAAATCTTGGCAAGGAAAAAATGTCTAAGTCTTTAGGTAATGTCATTTGGGTTAAAGATTTTAAAGAAAATGAATTTATGCCTTATAGATTGTTAGTAATTACTACACCTTATAGAAATTCTATTGATTTTACTAATGAATTATTTGATCAATATAAGAAGATGTATGACAAATTCTTACGTGCTTATAAACAAGCTAATTTATTAGCTGATTTAGCAAATATTGATTCAAGCGCTATTAATGAAGAAGAAAAGCAAGAATTCATTAATTATATGGATAATGATTTAAATACAGCCAATGTTTTAACTCTTGCAAATGATATTTTAAAGAAGATTAACACATTAACAAGAAGTAAAGAAATAGAAGCTGCATTAGTAGAAGCTAATACATTAAAAATGATTTTTGATATTCTTGGTGTAGAACTAAGTTATGAAAAATTAAGTAATGAAAATAAGGAATTATACTTATCTTGGAATAAGGCTAAAGAAGCAAAGAATTTTGAAGAAGCTGACAAGATTCGTTTAGTTTTATCTGAAAAGGGAATTATCTAATGGATCCAATTCAATATAATGGTTTAACGCTAGCATATATTGGGGATGCGATATACGAACTAAGAATAAGGGATTTTGTTTTAAGCCAAGGATTGACTAAAGTTAATGATCTGCATTTGAAGGCCGTTAATTATACTCGTGGTCAGGCTCAATCTAAGGTTATGCATTATATGCTTGATAATAATATGTTATCAAGTCAAGAAATAGATATGTTTAAAAGAGGAAGAAATTCATCAGTTGCAAAAGTTAGAAAAAATATTAGTAGATCAGATTATCTAGAAGGTACAGGTTTTGAATCTTTACTAGGATACTTATATTTATCTAAACAATATGAAAGAATGGATGAAATAATCAATCTCGCAATTGAAATATTAAGTAAGAAAGAGGGGGCTTAATCTATGAAGAAAATTAATGATAGTGAATTAGATTTAGATGATGAATCTGAACAAACTAATAATAAAAAAGAAAAGCCTAAAAAATCAACTATTAACTTACTTGAAGAGGCAAACTCTAGTGAGGAAAATCTAGAAGTCAAAAAAGAAATTAAAGAAGAAAATACTTTAGATGATAATAAAGAGTTAAATGAAAAAGATACTCATGAAGTAAAGAATAAGCTTGATGAAACACAAAAGGAAGAAATAGATCCTCGCTTTATTGATAAGAAAGGAAATAAGCTTTCTGATAAAAAAATTCAAAAGATTTTAGCCAAGGAAGCTAGAGATGAACAAAGAAAACGTCAAATCGAATTAGAAAAAAAGATTAACGAGGCTAATAAAGCTGAGGCTAAGAAAAATGAAGTGTTAGATGCTGAAGAACGTCAAAAAGAACGTCAAGCATTAAGAGCTCAAAAGATTGCTAAAAAGTTATCTAGAAAACGTCAAACAAACATGCATTATGTTGATCGTTTTGATGTTAATAGTGAAGATGGTTTGTCAGATGAACAAGTTAATCAAAGAATTTTAGAAGGATTCTCTAACTTTAAGCCTAAGTCTTCAAGTAAGAGTGTTACTCAAATTCTTATTCAAAACCTATTTACTTTCTTTAACATCTTAACATTTACAATTGCCGGTTTTTTGATTAGTGTAAATGCGATAAAAGATTGTATCTTCGTTGTAATCATTACTCTTAATATGGTTATTGGTATTATTCAAGAAATTAATGCTAAACGAACTATTGATAGCTTATCACTTATTAGTGCACCTACCGTTAACGTAATTCGTAATGGTAAAGTTTCAGAAATATCAGTTAGCGAAATTGTTCTTGATGATATTATGTTACTTGAGGCTGGAAAACAAATTTCTTCAGACTCAGTTGTAGTTGATGGTACTATTGAAGTTAATGAATCACTTTTAACAGGTGAATCTGATTCTATAGTTAAAAAACCAGGAGATAGTTTATATAGTGGTTCTTATGTTGTATCAGGTTCTTGTAAGGCTAAGGTAGAAAAAGTTGGTAAAGATAACTATATTGAGGCTTTAACTACAAGTGCTAAAAAGTATATGAAGCCAAAGAGTGAATTATTAAAGTCATTAAAGATTATTATCTATGTGATGGCTGTAATCATCATTCCTATTGGAATTAGTTTATACTTTATTCAAAGAAATGGTGGAATGATTCATTCTGAAGCAATTCGTAAATCAGCTGGTGCAATGGTTGGTATGATTCCATCAGGATTATTCTTATGTACATCTATGGCCTTAGCTGTCGGTGTTTCTCGTCTTGGTAAAAAGAACGTTCTTGTACAAGAATTATACTGTATTGAAATGCTTGCCCGCATTAATGTTTTATGTCTAGATAAAACAGGTACTATTACAGATGGTTCAATGGTTGTAAAAGATACAATTGAATATAAAAATTTTGCAGGATTAAATACAAAATTTGCAGTAAGTGCCTTATTAAATGCATTAAATGATCGTAATATGACAAGTATTGCACTTGAAAAATATTATGGTACTGGTAAAATTCTAAAAACTAATGCAATTATACCATTCTCTAGTAAGAGAAAATATCAAGCAGCATCATTTGATAAATATGGTACATTTGTTCTAGGTGCCCCAGAATTTATTTTAAAGAAAAATTTCCAAAAGATTTCTAAAGATGTTGATAAGTTCTCAAAAGAAGGATATCGTGTTCTTTTATTAGCTTATACTGAGTCAGCAATTGTTAATAACGAAATTGATGCATCTGCTCAAATTGAACCGATGAGTTTGATTCTTATTGAGGATAATATTCGTCCTGATGCAATTGATACTATTAAATATTTCAAAGAATCAGGAGTAGAGGTAAAAGTAATTTCTGGTGATAATCCTCAAACAGTATGTAAGATTGCTCAACGTGCTGGTATTGAAAATGCAGAAAATTATATTTCACTTGATGGCTTATCTGAACAAGATGTTGTTCGTGCTGCTGGTAAATATACAGTATTTGGTCGTGTTTCACCAAGCCAAAAGAGATTACTTGTTAAAACATTAAAAGAACTTGGCAAAACAGTTGCTATGACCGGTGATGGTGTAAACGATATTTTAGCTTTAAAAGAAGCTGACTGTTCTATCGCTATGGCTAGTGGTAGTGAAGCTGCTCGTAACGTTTCTCACTTAGTTTTACTTGATTCTAATTTTGGTGCAATGCCAAGTGTTGTTGCTGAAGGTAGAAGAGTTATCAATAATATTACTAAAGTTTCACGTCTATATCTAACAAAAACAATTTTCAGTTTATTACTTGCGATTGTTGCAATGATTAAGGGATATTATCCTATTTCAACAAACCAATTATTTATGATTGATATGTTCTGTATTGGTATCCCATCTGTTGTCCTTGTGCTTGAAAAGAATAATGATCTTTTCAAAGGACATTTCTTGTTAAATGTTATAAAATCGGCATTGCCGGGTGCGATTGTAATTGTTGTTGAATCCTTAATTGTTTTCTTGTTACAAACAGAATTATCAATTAATCAAACAGGAACAAGTACTATAATTGTACTTGCTGCAACATTCACTTGTGAAATGGTATTGTATGACGTCTGTGCTAAACCAGTATTTACAAACATTCATAAGGTATTGTTTTACACAATGTTTATATTGTTTGTATTCTTAACATTAATTACACCAAGATTCTTTGATTTCAGCCCTCTAGGTCCATTTGGTACTTACCAATCTGCAACAATTGAAAACTATTCATGGAAAACTGCTGAGGTTGCCATATCTCAATCAAATACATACGTAATTGACGGTTATGTATTATATAAGAAAGATGTAGATAGTGATAAGAATAAATATTATTCTGCAAGTGCTACAGGAGCATCTCACTCATATGGTATTGAGAAAGATGGAAGATTAAGAATTGATGATACAATTATCTCAATTAATGATTATAATTATAAAGAACATCTTCCTGCAATTTACAAAACAAGCTTAATCGATGGTGTATATTATTATGGATTAAGTGGTGTTGAAACTAATTTAGAATATCATGAATCTAAGACTATCTCTATAGATAAGAATGGAGAAGTATTATATAACCTATATAATGAAGAAGGTTCACTTGTATCTAGCGAAGATACAAATGTTAATGTATTACCTACTATTTCAATTAGTGATACAAAAGATCATGTATATCAAATAAATGGTGTTCCTACTATTACAAAAGCTAATGATAAAGAAGCTGGAATTGTTAACAAATCTAGAGTTACTATTGATAATGAATACCATGTTTATGTAGATGGTAATATGTTATATAAGTCAATTTCATCTGGTGAAGAGGCATATGTCTTATTCCCTAATGGTTTTAAGTACGGTTCTAATTCACAAAACAAGCTTGTTGTTAATATGACACAAACTGCTGTTCCATTTGATGAATCTAAGCCTTATAGCAATGCAACATTAACTGTTTTAAATATGAGTTATTTAATTAATGAAGTTGATACTGATGTAAAATATAAGCCATCAATTTCTACAACTCAAGCTCAATATTATATTGTTAATGGTTATATTACTAATTATGCATGTAAGTCAGTTGGTAATGAAATCAAGCAAAGTGTTGATTCTAAAGGACATCTTGTTCTAGATGGTATTACTACTAATATTTCTGTTGATTTATTTATTTCTTATGGTGGTAATGTACCTAGTCTATCTACAAATTGTTTAATTCTATTATTTATGTTATGCTTATTAAGTCGTCCATTAATGGTGATTGTATCTAACTTCGTTCCATTTGTTAAAAAATGGATTAGAATAATTATGGATAGAGTAAATAAATTGTAGATAATAGCAACTCAGTTTCTGGGTTGCTTTTTTTTGTACCATTCTTTATTTTTATATTTATAAATGTTATAATCAATTTGTGAAATAATAGGTGATTTTATGTTCAAAATATATGGAAAAAACTGCGTTAATGAGGCAATTAGAGCATGCAGGAAAATTTATTGCTTAAACATTGAAGAATTAGCCGATAAGAAAAATCCTAATTTTAAAAACATGTTAAAGGATAAGAATATTAAATTTGAAATCTTATCAAAAAAAACTATGGATAAAAAATATGGATCATCTCATCAAGGATTTGGTGCTGAAGTTGAAGATTATAAATATGCAAGCTTAGAAGATTTGCTAAACATTAAGAAGTCTGGTCGTAAGATTTTCTTGATTTTAGATGGTATTGAAGATCCACATAATTTAGGTGCTATGATTCGTTCATGTGATGCTTTCTCAATTGATGGTATCATTATTCCAAAGAATAGAAGTGTTTCAATTACTGAAACAGTAGCTCATGTATCTACAGGTGCGATTGAATATGTTCCAATTGCTATGGTTAATAATCTTGCACAAGCAATGAAGACTTTAAAAGAAAATGATTTCTGGACTGTTGGTACTGATGCATCTGCTAAACAAACTGCAAGTGATATTGATAAGTCATTAAATATTGCAGTTGTAATTGGTAGTGAAGGATTTGGTATTTCTAAACCAGTTAAAAATGAATGTGATTACTACATTCAAATTCCAATGACAGGTCATGTTAACTCTTTAAATGCATCTGTTTCATGCGGTATTATTCTAGCATTACTTAAATAGTTAGAAACTTTTAATGTATATTAAATACAACGAATATGAATTAATATATTTGTATAAAGAGCATAACGAATATGCTTTAGAACTTTTATTTAAAAAGTATGAAAATTTAATAAAGAAAATGGTCTTTGATAAATATTTACAAACTGAACAAGATGATGCAATTCAGGAAATGTATATAGTGCTTTATGATTGCATTAGATTGTATCAGATGTCTTCAAAGACTCCGTTCATTAATTATTTATTAATTGCTTTTAAACATAAGACTAATCTTTGCAAACGAAAAGATATTTCAAATTTAAGTCTTGTCAGGTATAACGATGATATAATTTATAACAATTATATGTTAAATGAAGAAGATGATAGTTGTATTTATAATGGGACTAAAAATTTGTGTGAATTAGAGAAAAAGATTGTTGATGAAATAATCGTCTATGGAATGTCTCCTCAAGTGTTTGCAAAAAATCATAGTATAGATTTAAAGAAAGTTTATAATATGACTTATCGAGTAAAGCAAAAACTTAGGAAATCGATTATTTTAAAATAGGCTTTCTTGACTAAATGATAAAACTATAATAAAATAATTAAGAACACTTTTTGACAAGGTGGTTTTTTATTATGAGAAAAAAAGTTAGAAAAAAAGTTATCCTTGTTTGTGAAGAATGCTTAAGCAGAAATTACACAACAACTAAAAACGAAGCAACTACTGATACTCGCTTAGAATTAAGAAAATTTTGCCCAAAGTGCAATAAATATACAATTCATAAAGAGACAAGGTAGTCGGGAGGAAAAAGATTTTATGGCAGTAAAACAAAAAGTTGACACTTTAGATAGAAAAAGTAGAATACTTGAAGTATTAAGTAAAGATTATAAGTGGGAAACTTACTTATATATATTTGTATCATTATTCTTAATTGAAATTGGTGCATTAATCTTAACTAATGTTATTTCATTTAAAGATAGCATTCCTCTTCTTGGTACATATCCTACAGGATTTGCGATTGCAATCGTAATAATTGGAGCATTAAGCTTAATTTATGCCCTATTCCCATTTATTAAGCAAGCCTTCCCTGAATTAAAGAAAGTAACTTGGCCTAGCTGGGGATTATTCTTAGGTAACACAGTTAAAACATTTGTGTTCTTAATTGCATTCACATTAGTATATTTTATGTTTGATGTAATCATTTCAACTTTACTAAACAGAATGTTTAATTTATAGTTCATTTAAATAAGGAGTTATATTATGAGCAAAAAATGGTATATTGTTCAGACTTATTCTGGACAAGAGAATTCAGTAAAAGAAGCATTAGAGCGTCGTATTAAGACTATGAACTTTGAAGATAAGATCTTCCAAGTAATTAGCCCAGAAGAACAATATGAAGAAGTTAAAAAAGATGGTAAGAAAGTAATTAAGACTCGTAAGTTATATCCATCTTACTTATTTGTTGAATTTGAAGTAGATAAAGAAGTAGATGACCGTGCTTGGTTCATGGTTCGTAACACTCCAGGTGTTACAGGTTTCTTAGGTTCATCTGGTAGAGGTACTAAACCAAATCCAGTTAGAGCTAGTGAAATCAATGACATCTTAATGAAGATGGGTAAGATTGAAAAGCCATCAATCGAATTTACAGTTGGTCAAAAGGTTACTATTATAGCTGGTTTATTCAGCGGTCAATCTGGTGAAGTTTCTGCTGTTAATGAAGCTACACAAACAGTTACTGTATTAATCGATATGTTCGGTCGTTTAACTCCTACTGATTTTGACGCTAAAGACGTTAAAGCACTATAAATATGAAACGGTGATTTTTCACCGTTTTTATTTTTATTTTTTTATTGTATAATTTTATTAAGGAAGTGATATTATGAGCAAAGTTAAAAGATTCATACTTATATTATTTTTTATGTGCATTGTAAATGATATTTGCGTTTATACAACTCAAATTAGTTTGAAAGGTGATCAAGTAGTATCCTTTTCTTTTTTCACAACACAATTTGAATCTGGACTATTGATTGTTAATGGGTCATTAACTTTCTTAGGCATTGTTTCATTTATATCATTTATTAAATATTTTTTCTCAGATAATTAATTATATAATGGGTTATATTTATAACCTATTTTTTTATGCATATAATAATATATTATGATGATAATGGGATTGTGTTTGTTATTAAAATAAGTTCAAGATTAGATTTAAAAATAGCGTAAATTTTTTAATCTTTTTATTGACATTTTATTTTTGTAATGATAAAATGTATAAGCACGTGTATGCAATACGTGATAGTGGAAGGATCAAAAAGTCCGCTATATACCACAACTAAGGAGGAAAACTTATGGCTAA
>OCVV011355910.1_pt1 | contig 14446 bp, 17 predicted proteins | sample 1539721 | NCBI WGS metagenome assembly OCVV01 (sample SAMN02144230, study PRJEB22623) | gut metagenome | biome: sheep rumen | host: Ovis aries | place: New Zealand
TAGCCTTTGGAATGTCTGATTCACTGGCATCAATCACCGTCTTCCCGCCAGCGAATATGCGAATGTCGCCATCCTCTCTTGCGATTTCTTTCATTTTGCGGGCTGTGATAGGCGTTCCTCTTAGCCTCTTGAAGATATCGCCAACTCTCTTATATTCCACACCTTCTACGCCTTCCAGTCTGAGCAGTTCATCCCTGTAGTACTCATACTGTTTTGTTCTGGCGGTCAGCTCGGCGGTCAGCTCGGCGGTCAGCTCGGCGGTCAGCTCTGTCATCGTGTCCAGCACCCTCACGACCTCCCGCTGGACCGCCAGTGGTGGCACGGGGATTTCAAGGCTTTTCAAATCCTTGCCTGTAAACTTTGGAATGCTGCCATGCACGTATCCACTTATATCAACAGTCTGCAGATAATGGAACAGGTATCTAAGAAGAGTGACGCCATTGGCTTCTATGATATGGGCATGATTGTTGACCCATATCTTGCCCTCTGCATAGTTCACGACTGGATGCCTGTCTTTTGTCATGACTGAGCCGTCCTCGCCAATCAGGACGTACTGACCATCAAACAGATAGCCATCTACATAGTCCTGAATGCCGTTAGCCCCATAGTATGGATACTGCCCGCCTGTTCTGCTGTCCTTTTTTACTGGCTTTCTCTTGCTGTCAAGAATATTACAGCATTCTTCCAGCTTCCTGTACTCCACCCCCTCATGGCACAACTCATCAATCATCTTCTGTATCCTATTATTGACTGTTCTTTCTTCCATATCCACCCCTCTCTTTTTCTATTTATTGCTGTTTATTCTATTCATCATCATGCATTTTATTATTAGCATGAATCAGTCCTGCAGCTGAAGTAGCTGCCCATCTGTGGGCATTCAGCTGTGTTAATTCTTCTCCAGTCTCCTGATTGCATATTTCGTATCCGTCTCTACTCTGTTGTCTATTTCATCCCAGATTCTTTCCTCATGTATTTCGATGATATCACCGATGCCGATGTCCTTTGCAACTGTATTGATGACTGTATTGATGTCGTCAGTATCAGTGATGGATTCAATGGCATCTGATTTGACAACAGAATCCTTTATATCATCTGTATAGATGAGCAGGCAGCCTTTGACTGATGGCTGTCTGGCAATGATATTGGAGATGACGCTGCAGTCCCATTTGCTTAATTCTTCGTCTTTTAAGATTTCAACAATCTTGTCTAATGTTTCTTCTTTCATTTTTTCTGCCTTCCTTTTTTGTATTCTTTCTGATATTAATCAATGCAAGAGGCTGAGGAATGCCCCCAGCCTGCAATGCCTATTATATTATACGATGTTATTCTTCAGAATCATCATCTGCATCTAATTCAGATTCATAATCAGCAATCTTGCTGTCAGCCTCTTCCTCTTTTCTGTTTGAGGAATGGAGACGGTTGTCTCTGAACCAGTCGTCACTTCCATGATTGCGTGCAGATTTGTCTACAGCTTCCCAGCCATAGTACTCCTTGCGATGTTCCTTTCCGTGTTTAACAAGCCGTGAGCAAGAAATCCCGCCTCCTCTATAGGTGGTGGGATGAATTGCGAATTACACGACATTCTGTATGTATTGCCAATTATTATTGTGTGACAGCAATCTCAAATTGGATATGCCTACCTGCCTATATGATTTACCTGGCAAGGTGATATATTCATCATCTTTATTTTTGATATAAGCACTGCAATAAGTAAAGCCTGTAATATAGCCAACCTGGCCTAATGCAGAAACCTTATCATTAAGCCAGAATCCTTTGTAGCATGGCGTATTCTTTCTATTACGCTTTTGTGTACGATTAGGTTCTTTGCGTCCTTTACGGGCAGTAGCTTCATGCAAAGAGCGCTTCTTCTTGCGGAACTGCTTTATCAATAGCCATTCATTAGGATTTTCCTTTATGGTCTCGATACCGCTTATAACAATCGCATCATTGTAATGAGTTTTCTCTAAACCAATCTCCTTTCGCTTTGGCGTTGTCTCTGAGCCATAAGTGATTATTGCATCAGGGTATTTGTCAAAAATCCTTCTGCGGAGTGCGTTCATGAATGGTGGCTCTTTATACTGCTTGACTTTTTTATGTTCTGCCTGCCACTTATATAGAATACCACCTTTTTTATGGTTTGCAGATGTGTGACAATCCGTACATACCGTAATAAGATTATCCACTCTGTCTGTACCGCCATTACTGCGATAGATGATATGGTGTGTCTGCAAGATTTTTCCTTTAGATTTACCGCATACCTGGCAAGTATAATTATCCCTTGCAAAAACGAAGTATCTTTCATCAAAGAAGCCGTATGTCTGACCGTGCTGATAATCTACGCCGTTGATGTCAGGATTTATCATCTTTGCGGTATCAAATTTACCAACCTCTATATGTAATATAGGGTTTGGTACTAATGCAGAAATTTTATCTATCCAATCGAATGTGTGATTAACCCTGTTCTGCAAGCTAGGCGACAGCCATTTATCTGTACGCTTGCGGTTTTGAAAACGAGGCTTGCGGTACCTGCATTTGCGGTTTCTACGGCTTCTGCGATAAATACGCTTAGTATCAAGATTAGAACTGACGTCCTCTCTTAATTCCACTTCTGCCTTGTAGAAGACCTTATCCCCTGATGTAACAGCGATACCAATATGCTTAGCCCCTGTATCTACACCGATATGACAATCCTGTTTTGTTTCTCCAGTGGCATAAGTCAGCTGAATGGTAAAAGGATTGTATTTATTGATTACCGCCTTCCCTTCTTTTAGAAGGATTCTCGCTTTTCTCTGGCTGCAAGGCATAAGCGGCTCGCCTCGCATATTGAATACAAATACTCTGTTTCCTTGTTGCATAATCTTTTCCTTTGATGCCTACTCACAAGTGGCATCCCTTTCCTATGAAAGTTTGTTTCCCTTCGCCAATGTTATTAATGCTTGTCGTAATTGACCGCTTGAGGTTGACTGTTCCTGCCCATCAGAACTGTTTACAGAGCCTCCACAGTTGCTACGGACTTGGGAATCATCCGTAGGTGTGCTAACATAAATAACGTAGTGCCCGAAGCACTTAGGCTAGTCAATTAGAGCTTTTACAAGCTCCGACCTCTAAGACGTTAGCCGTAGGTCTGGGTAGTTGACTGCCTTGTTCTAAGCTCATAATATTGATACCTCGAATTACAATATTTGCAGATGCTTCTGCCTGTCTTTATTATAGCATATTAATGACAAAAAGTGAAATTTTTGTACGTTAAATTTAGCATTTTAGGATGCTCTGTGATTAAAATATATGTGACTGATTATATAGAAAGCTATCCTCAGCTGAAGTCAAGTGAGCAGTACAACACGCTCATGGACCAGATGGAAGCAAGGAGGACAGCAACGGTGTCCTTGTTACAGTAGCTGTAAAGGACCACAAGGACAGGATTGAAGTCGGAAAGGGGCTGGAAGGCACCCTGACAGATGCTGCTTCAGGACAGATACTGAGAAGCGATTCTGTCGTGTCGGCTTTCAGAAATGATAACTGGGTTACAGGTATTGCTTCGATTGTCAATCAGGTGCAGAGGCGCCTGACGCCTGACTATGCTGGCAATTATCTGGATGTTTCTGATATTTCCAATAATTCAGTGAAGAAGAGCAACAAATCATCTGATATTCCTATCTTCTTCAGAGCTATCTTCTTCATCTTCTGCATTCTATTCGTCATATCTCTTTTCAAATTTGTTCCATTCTTCAGGAAAGCAGGCTATAGCAGCCATAACATCCGTCTCATCTATGTAGATATTGCTTTATGTGCAATCAATATGATTCTGGGACTGTTTTTGATTCCATTCCTGTTTATTGGAGTCTTCCTGATTCTGTTTTCCAGCTTTGGATTAGGAATTGTCGCATTTATTATAAGGATGAACAGTCAGCTGCACATGAACGATTGTGACCAGCCAAAGGATAATCATGGCTTTGAAGGCAACAGCAATGGCTTTAATGATGATGCTGATGATGACGGTTCCCCATTTGATGGATATGGAGGATTCGGTGGCGGATTCAGCAGCGGAGACTTTGATGACGGAAATGATTTCGGCGGAGGCTCCTTTGGAGGCGGATGTGCCTCAGGTAGTTGGTAGTTGCATTTCTCCGCCTCAGCGATTCCTCTGCTAATAAATACCATCCTGCTTCACGTCACGTCATCATGGAGACGGAGGAGCTTCTGGAGGATGGTAACATTCTTTTCTTACAATATATGGTGGTAGTGGACGGTTATTGCTGTCCACTATTTTTGCAATTCTGTGCTCCATAATTTGAGTGATTTTCACTATTGTGCTATAATGTGAATGTAAACAGGAGGTAAGGCACACATGAAGAAAGTTATAAACATATTAAGAAAGCTGACACATACAGTAACTGTCATGCTGCTGACAATCATGATGGCTGTTTCGCCAGTCATGGCGGCAGACACAGCAAAGCAGGCATTGAATCTGACGCCAATCCCAGAAAAGCCATCACAGCTCTATATTGCTGACAAAGCTGGCGTATTCACCAGCAAAGAAAAATCAGACATGCATAGGATGCTTTCCAACTATGAGAAAAAGACGCATAACAAGATATATCTGCTCTCGGTGAATTCAACGGGTGATGAGCTTCTTGAGATATACTCGAAGCGTGCAGCTAAGGAATGGAATATTGCCAGCAGTGAGCATACAATTCTCATTACGCTTTCTGCTATTGACTACGCAATGCATATAGAAGTCAGCAACGACATGAAGCACATCATCACAAAAGAAAGGGCCGAAAGGATGGTGACCAGCCATGATGTCACTTATGCTCTTAGTCATAGGAATACACGCTGTTCGCCAGGAGTTGGCTATATCTATAGCAAGTCTTCAGGTGCAAGCTATGCAGGAGGTGTCTGGTGTGAAGACACAGACTACTATATTCACAACTGGTATGGAGGTGTTGAGGAACTTATTAACAAAGTAAAGGACTGCATCAAGACGAATGGCAAGTCAGAGGATGGCAAGTCAGAAAACAATAGATATTCCTCTTTCTGTCATGTCTTAATGATAATTTCTTGTGTGTCTTTTGCTATCATTGTCATCAGTCTTGCAATTCATATGCTCTTAGGATAAATATGAGCCTCAAGTAATGGAATTGAAGCATCTAGAAAGATGCTGACCGTTACTGGCTCTTTTTTTGTACGGTTATTACAGCAAGGAAACAAGCCATACTCAGCCGCCATCGTCTGACGTTTTATTCAGAACGAATATTGCACTAACGTATATGATGCCTCACGGTGATGGGATAGGAGTCATGAAATGTACACTGCCATCACCGACTTCTCTCACGATGATGATACTAGGAACTAACAATGATGAGGAGCAGCTTTGCTACTCCTCACTAGACCATATGTCTGCGTAAGACTTCCAGTGTCCTATATAACATATGTTCTAATGGAAGAAATTCCCCAGCCCTATTCGTATACTATATTTCATATTACTATATATTGTTAAAGGCTCATTTATTAAGGGGGATTTTTCCATCAGGCATGACCGAGCGTATTATGTTTGGTGCTTAAAAACGGTCATGACTATTGTCACTTTTCCCCACCTATTTTGCTATACTATCTATTGCATTCCTATATACATTAAGAACAGTTTGAAATGGAATTTTGCCTCTCCCACTATACTTCCGACTAATCCAATATCCAACTTTAGATTAGTCATTATAGACACCAGCTCCTCTCATGGACTGGCGTCTTTTTCTTTCTTCTAAATTCCTCTCAATATGATTTCATATAGGTGCACAATAAAATCTAAATAAGCTCAAGGAGGTACTAACACACCTATGAATAATATAGAAAAGAATCACGATATACATTACATCGCAAAGGCATCTTTTGATGATGTGCAGATTATGGACAGGCTGGAAAGAGGAGCTGATGCCATTGAAATCCAGATTGGCAATCCAAAGACAGACCCGTTCATGACAGGAGGCGGACTTGATATCAGTCTTGACCTGCTTCCCTTCATCTATTCCATTCATACGCCATTATGGGAAGGCTATGACTATCCTATTGACACGTATATGGGGATGTACCTGCTGAAAAAGGTCTCTGACAGGGCAGACGTCATTGTGGAGCTGACTAAGCAGCCTCTCATCATTGTATGCCATCTCTATCTGTCCGTGACAGACATGAAGAATGCAGGACTCTACAAGCCTCTAGTCAAGCAGATGAGAAAGCTGGCAGACAGGCATCCAGGTCTTACCTATGTCATTGAGAACGTGACAAGGCGTCTGGCTGACTCGTTTGACAATGCAAGGCTGGCAGAAAAGATTGACAGGAAGAATGTCGGCTCATGCCTGGATACCTGCCATGCCATGATGACCATCCACAACCTGCATATGCTGACAGTCGGAGCCTACAATCCAACAGGAGCCAACGACTACAAGGAATACACGATGGAGGACGCCTTCAGGGCATGTAAATCATCATGTATGCATCTGCATCTTGCCAATGCCATCAATACAGGTGACGGCATCGGATATGGAAATGGACACGGTGTAGCCTTTACAAAGGATACGCAGGCAGAGCTGGAGAACATTCTGGACCTATATGAACAGTTCGGCTATGACATGCCAGTCGTGCTTGAAGTCAAAGAAGACGACTATACAAAGGCAGAGAACTTCTCTTCAATGCTCAAGATGCTCAACGATATCATGGAGGCAAGGAAATATGGCAGAAACCAAGATGAACAAACAGACAACAGCTGGCAAGAAAAAGCAGCAGGACTCCAAGTCATCACAGCATAACATGATACAGATGCTTATTGGCTTCTATCGCAAGAAGGGCTATGACTTCGTGCACCTGATGAGCCACGACAAATGCATTGCCACCATCGTGCTCAATGATACCTACATCCTTACATCCAATGTCGGCATCGTAGACAAGAGCGTTACGGAACCTGGCAAATGGTCACGCAACTACTCCAGTCCTTCCATCGATGACCGATACTACAGCAGCTACGACCGTTTCTCCTCTCTTTTTACAGCCAGCAAGGATGGCGTAGATGGTGACACATTCTGTGAAACTGTCAGACATTCCCTAGACAGTGCCAATGACTACCTGTCTTCCTCGACATCAGGAGATATTGTGCCCTTTACCTATGATGCTCTCTTTGCCATCATGCAGGAACATCTCAGAAACATCTTTCCTGATAATCTTATGCAACATTATCCATTTCTCTATCTGCCTCATACTTCCTTTTCCTACTGGGGCAGTGAATACTTCATCATCACAAAAAGTAGCGTCTTCTCCTATGCTTCAATGGGCAGCAGTGCAGACAGCGACATCAATATAGGATGGCCTTACAGCAACAGAGGCTACGTCTTCCAAATCTATGAGCCAGATTTCTACAACGACAAGACGGATGTCGCCATCAGGACGGACACCATCACGGAAATCATTCCAGAAAAATGCCCTCTCGTCATCAGAGATGCAGAAGTCAAGCAGGCTGCAAATAATTGGTGTTGTTGTCGTTAGCCGAAAAACATTAAACTGATAGCAGATGATGATACAAATCGTGTTTTAATATGATTAATTATCCATGTATTGTCATTGGTGCAATTCCTGACAGCTCTTACTCGGCTGTCTGCTTTGGTGAACTGCATGGAAAGGAGATAAGATGAACAGAGTAAATATGACTTTGTCATCACCAGATGAATGGTGGATGGATTATGATGTGGACGGTGAAGGAGGTCCAGAACAGCATGAATTCATGCTATGGCTGGAACTTTATAATGAGTCTACAGGAAAGTATGAAAAAGTAGATGAGAACGGTGATGAATTCACTGTTCTCAGACATGGCGCAACTGATGAAGATGCAGCTGCAGCTATTTCTCAAGATGATATTGATGACATCATCAATGAATTAGTCTTTGTCAATGGATATGATGATGACTGGTTCAAGAAAAATTATACTGATTTTGATGTATATTATTGTTTACAGACAGATTAGTATAAAAAAAGAGGCTGTATTCCCAGTCTCTCTTTTTTTGCGTCTGTTCTTGAAAAATATGATTGAATATAACAGTCACCAGCATTAGTCTTAGTTTTTTTCTGCTGATGACTGTTGGAATTGACTACTCCAGCAAGTTAGAAATCACCTGTCTCATAAAGTTTACAAAATTGGAGCCTGAATATTCAGGCTCCTTTTTTTCTGTAAATTTTATTCCTGTGATGTCTGTGCTACCGTTTTTGCCTCTTTCTGCTTTCTCTTGTCCCACTTTTCATTCTCAAGGAAGTAGGTAGCTTCCATGTCTGCCGTGGAGAGGGCAAAGGCTTCAGGATACATGGCAAATGCATTTCCTACCGCCATGGTGTCATCTCCCTTCATGGAGAATCCCATGTGATATCTGATGGCAGCGAATTCCCTTTCATTGAGATGGCAGTACTGCATGATGATAAAGGCGGACTTCTCACCATGGCCCAGTGGCATCTGGTCATCAATCGTATAGCTAGGCACCTGCTGCCATACGCCGTCAATCTTCTTGTTGCGCATCTCGATGGCGTAGAAATTTGCCTTGCAGACATCGTGCAGCAATGAGCACAAGGCAATGGCATCATCGGACATGTCCATTCCGAAGGTTACCAATGCATGCTCCTTGATGTATTTCCTATAGAGGAAGTAGACATGCAGGCTGTGAGCTACAAGTCCATAAGGCACAGAGCCGTGGAATCTTGTTGATGCCGGTGCCGTGAAGAAGTCTGTCTCATTCGTGATGTAATCCAGGAGCCTGTCTGCCCCTTCCCTCTTGACATGCTTCTTGAAGACTGCTGTAAAAAGCTCTTTTGTCGTCATGAGCTCTGCATTCTCGAAGCCTTCCTCTTTGGCCAGCTTCCTGGTCATTTCATCCAGCAGTTCCCCATCAATCTCTGATGGCTCAGGCATGTCATCTGCCGTGATGACGCCTGCCGCCGACCTTTCCTTTTCCTTCTGGATATCCTGCTCATTGATGCTGATATCCGCATTTCTGATATTGAGTTTCATATTTTTCAACCTCCTGATATTTTTCATATGCATCTTTAATTAATCATATGATTGCATCTTTTGCATATTTTTCTCATTTTTCTGTTTTGTATGATTTAATATCTATTAAATGATGCAACATTCATCATAATCGGGAGGCTGATATATCATGCTGACAGGAAAAATCATAGGATTCTTTGCAGCTGGCGTCATATCAGGCATCATTGCTGCTTTCATTCTCTTTGACATCTTCACAGGAGGAAACATCATTGTGCCTCCTGTCAAGGTCTATGCCCTCGTGCTGTCATTATGCATAGGAGGCATTGCTATCAGAAGGCTGGCTGAAGAAACCAGCAGGCAGTATGGCAGACATCATCATTATCATGGAAAATGATAATTTCTTAAATTCGTTTGCTATATATTTGCCACAATCATATTATTATTATATTATATAAATGTATTGAAGGAGGAATAATCATGGCAACATTGGGAATCTTTGTATTAGGACTTGTAATTGGAGAAGTAACAGCTGTATTTGGCATTGCATTGCTCAGTGGCAATTCAAGAGAGGACGCTTTCAGGGACGGCTATCAGTGGGCAATCGATGAGATGCATGCTAAAGGCAATCAGTCAAAATAATCATTGATGAGGCATCAATAGATGCCTTTTTTGTATGCATATCTTTATGATTAATTATCTGTGTCATATAGGAGTGCTAGTTTTAAGCACGGAAAGGAGAATACTATGATAAAAAAAGTAAAATGTATGACACATAATGAATTCAAGATGATGCTTGCTGACATGCAGGAGCATTATCAGGTAGTTGGATACAGGTATTCCTATGAGAATTCCTATGCTGAATTCAACTATTATGAAAAGGAATCTGATAAATTTGAGATTCCTCCTGTCATAAACAGCAGGCAAAAAGTAAGACTGAATCTAGGAAAATAGCAAAAATCAGCTAAGAAAGAGAGGAATTGAAAAATATGTATTTAGCTTGGTTGGGTATTTTTATGATTATGATGAGACTGTATGTTACAGCACAGTCTAATTCTTCAATGAGAAACATGTATCTCTTCATGGGAATTATGTCATTGGTATTAGCTATTGCTCGTATGGTAAAGTACTATCGACCATCTAACAAGCGTGTTAGAAAGTCAAAGAGACGCAGAGCTGTCTCTAAGACTGTCAAGCTTGTCAGCTTTTGTGTCTTTGTGCTGGTGATGGTCATTGGCACGGCTTCCTTCATGACAAGCGGTGCTGATGCATCGCTCAGAAACGGCAACATTGGTCAGGCTATCAGGCAGACGGTTGGGCATGCCGATGAGACAGACATGTATGCTTCTGTCAGAGAGAAGGCTGATGGCTTGAAGCAGGTGACAACCAAGGCTGGCAAGTCATTCAGTGTCAAGTCTATTGATTTCAATGCAGCCAGAGCCATGAACCCTGATGTCATTGCATGGGTCTATGTGCCTGGCACACAGGTCAATTTCCCTGTGCTGAAAGGCGCACAGTATGCTCATCTTGACTTCATGAGAAATGAGCATGAAAAAGGCGCCATCTATGCAGATGATGACAACTGGTCAGTCATCCATGGCAATAGCAGTCTGTTCAAGGGACTGCAGGATGGCAGTACATGCTATGTCTACACAGATAAAGCAACCTATGTCTATCGTCTGTCTGAATCCAGTCAGCAGACACCTCATCATGTTGCTATTGATGATGCAGGCAAGACATATGGTATGCTGTATCAGAAAGCATATCAGTGATGTCATACAGATAGAGGACTGTTTTGTCCTCTATTTTTTTTACCTCAAGACATCTCTGCTTCCTGCTCCTCTCCCCTCCTCTTCTTTGTATTTTAAAAAAAGTGGGCTGAAGAGACACATCCAGTTGTGACTCTTCGTATCATTGGCTCAATCATTGCAGCCAAGGCGTTCCATGGTGTTGTATTCGGTATGACCCCTGCCAAGGGGTTTGAGCGTGTAGCTCCTGCCGAAAAAAGAATGAACCCATCAAAGTTTACGACATTCTAGCGTCGTTCCTTACCATGTTGATAGAAAAGAGAGAGCACTGGCTCCCTCTTTTTTTTGCTGAAAACTAAAATATATGCAATTAAAAAAACAGGCACGGAATTCCGTGTCTGTTTTCTCTAGTTCTGATTGCAAAAGTCAACATAAAAATGTAGGTTTGGGACAATTTATCCTTTGCACTGGATGATGAATCTCTGTCCATCAATAGGAGCATAGCATAACGCCCCATTTGCCTGGACATTCTTATTTATTTTGGATGTCCATTTCTTATCGACATCCTTGAAACTTTCAAAGGATGCCATGATGCTGAGCACTGGCGTCCACACGTCAATATAACGTGTGACTTCAGCCCTGCCTTCTCCTGGCGAGAGCCTCTCACCATCAATAACTGCATCACTGATGAAGAACCTGTCAACACCTAGCTGATAGTATTCCCTGTCAGCCAGCACGCCCTGAAGCACGACTTCATCATGGGCTTCATAATCCGCCTGCACCATCTCCATCAGTTCTGGCAGATGCTGTCTGACAGCTACCTTCCAGAGAGTGGAACTTCTGGAAACGACATCAGTGCCATCGCTGATGTAAAGCTTCCATCCTAGCACTCCTTTCTTTAAGATGAATGATGCAGGAGTTCCTGCAACTTCTTCTGTGATGAACCAGAACTTCTGGTTAAAAGATACAGGAATGGCATTTGAATCCTGTATCATCTGAATATAATCAGATTTCATGATATTCTCCTTTCCGCATCTGATGAATCAGACGCTTTTGAAATCATATATAATTAATCATATTAGTGATTTTATCTCTTGATGACATGCATATTTTGTCTTTTTGTGATATAATATGCATGTTGAGTTTCTTTTTAGAAAATCATATATTTGCTTATTTGAGCAAGAGAATTGCTCATTTGAGTAGCAACAATAATCTTTTAACAGGAGGATGTTGAAGCATGAAAACATCACAAAGAAGATGCATGGAGGTCGTTGAATGATGGCGACATCTCATGGCAGACGCACGGCAGGACGTCCAGCACAGGCATCACGAGCGTCACGCAGGCAGAACTGGGAAATCAGCAAGAGACCAATTGCCTCATGCAGTGACATACGGGACTGCATCATCCGTGAGCTGGACAGCATGCATGAAGATAATGATGGCATCAAGGGAAGATATGACAGACGGCAGGTGGATTACCTGATGTACATGTGTGATGGCTATACGATGGCCTGCAACAAGGGACATCTGATATCCGCTACAGCCATCTGCAGGGAATATGGACTGGATATCACATTCAGTGATGCCTTCAAGCCATCAGGAGACAAGATTCCCTACTCCATCATCCGTTATGTATGCAGAAGATACGGCAACATGTCAGCTGTCAGCCTTGATGTCAAGTTCAGGAGGTCGCTCATGTGGAAAGCCACATCCTTCAATGAAAAGGTGGTGGACATGCTGACAAAGAGCTACTTCATTGATGAGAGCCGCTCCATGAATGAAGACAAGGCATTCTACAAGATGATTGCCGACATAGCTGAAGAACAGGAAGCGGAAATCAAGGAAACGGAATCTCAGGCATCAGAAAATGCGGATGATATGAAAACTGATACAGAAAACAATCCGAAAGACAATTACGGAAAGGAGGAACTACTTGCATGAAATCATTTGGAAGAGCACTAGGCAGGCTGCTTGTCGGTCTGCTGAAGATGCTGCTGAACTTTGTTGTAGTCGTAGCACTTGGAGCTGGTTCTGGTCTGCTTGCCTATAACTACAAGCACCCTCATCAGAAAGTGCTGGCAGCACAGGCCATCAGCAGCAGGAAGCTGTCAGTGCAGGAAGGCAGCACAGGCAAGCTGTACGTCAACAATACCAATCATTATGTATCTTATTCATCATCTGATGAGAATGTTGCCAAGGTCAGATTTGGCAATACCAACTTCCCTCAGACAGCCGTGGTCTATGGCATACAGCCAGGCAAGGCCATCGTCACAGCCGTCACGGAAGGCCATACCTGTAAATGCATCGTCACGGTGACAAAGAAGCCTGTCAAGGTCAACCTGCAGGACTACATCAGCATCGAGTATGATGGCAAGTCAGGCCACGCAACCATCAAGAAGATGACGCTTGACGTGCTTAAGAGCAGCGACTCCTATGTCAGAAAGTTCCTGAAGACGGTCACGATTGAACAGACAGACGGACCAAGCAAGAACATCAGCAACGGTGATGTCCTCAAATTCAGACTGAACTGGAAGCAAAAGGATTCAAGGGACTACTACACGGAGCCTGTCAGTGATACTGCTTCTATTACAGTCAATGGACTGTCTGATACCTACAGCAAGGAAGAGCTGACTGGCAAGATGATTGACACGATGAATGTCCAGCTGAAAAAGAGAAAGGACAACCAGAGGTACATTGATACCGTCTTCTATGGCTGGTACTATGGCACGTTTGATACGGACAAGAATGCCCATGTGCTTGAGGCTGTCTACAGAAAGGCAGACGGCACATTCATGGCAGCCTACCTTTCACCTTTCGATACCTATAACTTTACAAATGAAAAAGTGCCATTCCAGACAGTGGATGGACTCTATCTCTACAGCACGACCATCAGGAATCCTGCACAGATAGAAAGAGCTCTCAGATACATGAGCCATAATGATGTCTCCTATGAAAGAATCGAGACTGCAGAAGACCAGAAGCCAGCGCCTGAGCTGATGTCTACGCAGGCAGATGCCTCACAGACAGAGACAGAGCAGACGGATACACAGGAGGCACAGTAAAATGGTAAAGCTGAATATCAGAAAGTCTCAGAATTCCCAACAGCCCATAGCAAAAAGCATTGTGCAGCCTGCCCAGATGACCATTGATGACTTTCCTGATGATGATGTCTTCCTGAATCAGAAAGACCCTATCGAAGGCAACATCAACGATGTCATTGAAACGGACAGGAAGGAAAAAGAAATGCAGGACAGGAATGCCAGCTATGCCTTTGAGCAGTGGAGACGCAACATCACGCTGGCACGTGATGCCCTGCTGACTTCAGACATGTATGTAGGAGTGGCCCGTAACTTTGCTGACATGCCTGATGAATACAGAAAGCTGGCTGAGTATTATGGACAGCTGGCACATGAGCTGGACAGGCTCGAGGCCATGGAATACAAGAATCAGGAGGAATGTTAAGTAACTAAAACATAATCAAATGTGAGTCAATGTACTCAAAGATACTCAAAATCCAGAGTATTCGTTTGTGCTAACGTTAAAGCAGTCGAAAACGTCGAGAAGTAACCAGTGCAGGTTGAAATAGTCTTGCTAATTATAATGACAACCGTAAAACCCACCGCTTTAGCAGTGAGGATATAAGGCTGAACGAGGCGTAGCTCTGTGAAGTATAGTTCACAGAGCA